>WNFM01307303.1_pt2 | contig 19517 bp, 19 predicted proteins | sample 5400271 | NCBI WGS metagenome assembly WNFM01 (sample SAMN13153352, study PRJNA577476) | soil metagenome | isolation source: 60 cm saprolite on Douglas fir-dominated hillslope | place: USA:California | collected 2013-09-17 | reverse complement strand
TGTGCTACACTTGGGGCCGTATTATTGCGTGAGGAGGAAGACGGGCAGTCCGTTCCCTCTATGAGGAGCTTTTTTTGTATGAAAGTAATTCTATTACAAGATGTTGAGGGCCTGGGTAAGGCTGGCGATTTAAAAGAAGTAGCTAATGGCTACGCTCGCAACTACCTTTTGCCTCGCCAAATCGCGGCTGGCGCGACCCCATCGTTGGTAGCCAATCGCAAGCAGCGCATAGCCGCTGAACAGCGTAAACTCGAGAAACAGGCTGAGCTTAGTCGCCAGCAGGCTGAACGTATAGCCCAGGTAACACTTACCTTTAAAGCGCGTGTGGGCAGTCAGGGCCGTCTCTATGGATCGATCACTAGCCAGGATATCGCGGCAGGCCTACGCGACGCCGAAGGTATTTCGATTGATCGTCGCATGATTGAATTACCAAATCCAATTCGTGCCACTGGTACGTTCACCGTCCCGGTAAAGGTTGCCCCAAAATTGGAACCAACAATCACTGTCAATGTGGTTGGTAACGCAGAAAGCGCGACCGCAGAGTAAATAGGCAGGGCGGTGCCTGGCAAACTATCGTCAGGAGAGAGGCGACAAATGGCAGCAGGCCTGCTTACGCTCAGGAGACGCTTGCTATGCCACGTTGGATTTACTATTTACTCTTAATGGCCATCGTTGCACCTCTTATTAGCCTCATATGGGGCGAGCAACAGGAAATGGCCATTTTTATTTGCGCGGCTATTAGCCTGGTTCCGCTAGCTGCGCTTATTGGGCGAGCGACAGAAGACTTAGAGTATTATGTTGGTCCAGTAGCTGGTGGTCTGCTAAATGCAACTTTTGGCAATGCCCCTGAGATGATTATTGGTATCTTTGCCCTGCACGCAGGGCTTATTTCTGTTGTCAAAGCTTCCATTGCAGGTTCGATCATCAGTAATGTGCTGCTGGTGCTGGGCAGTTCCTTGATGATAGGGGGCTGGCGCTGGGGTAAGCAGTATTTTAGTGCTCATGATGCCGGACAATACTCAGCGATGATGATACTGGCGGTCGCCAGTCTGCTCATTCCTTTAACTGCTACCTTGCTCATACGAGACGAGCAGCGCATACAATCGCTTAGTGTAGCGGTCGCGGTGGTAATTCTGATAGTATATGTCATGTATCTTGCCGCCCATGTCTTCCACCTACGTTCAAGTCGCCGCAATCCCGAGTTGCGCAGAAAACATGTCTCGTCACCTCCACCATCACCCGAAGAGGAAGCGGAAGAAGCAGAAGTAGCAGCCGTGACCGGTAATGTCGATCCCCACAAAGTAGAGGCACCGGCAACTCCTCCTAAACCATGGCTGATCATATTGGTATTGCTGGTAGCGACTATCGGCACGGCCTGGAATAGCCAGTTGTTGGTAGGTGCGATCAAACCTGTCACGGCACAACTTGGCTGGTCAGAGGTATTTATCGGCCTGGTACTCATCCCTATCATTGGGAACGCAGCCGAACATTCCAGCGCAATATATGCGGCGTACAAAGACCGGATAGATTTGAGCATGGCGATTGCCGCCGGTTCGTCCATTCAAGTAGCGACACTTGTTGCGCCGCTCCTGGTGCTGATCAGCCTTTTCTTTCCTACCCATCTGAATATGGTTTTTCCGCCCCTGGAACTGGCTATCCTCGGCCTGGCCGCTATCCTCTTTGCCTTTATTAGCCTGGATGGTGAGTCCTCCTGGTTTCCCGGCATACAACTGGTAGCTATCTATATAATCTCGTGCATTGTCTTCTTTTTTATACCGGGGTAGGCATCTTTGTGTAGATGTTCGATTGTGATGAAGGCCCTCTATGAGGGCCTTCATCACAATCGAACATGAGTTTCAAAAATGCGGGATAGCTCATGTCATACAACAGCGAGCAGCCGGGTTATTTTTGAATATTAAACAGAGCACGGGGAATCTGGGGTAGGAGATCGGAGGCCAGGAGACCTGCGTGACCGATGTCCTTGCTGACCAGTTCGGATGCGGCGGTGTGAAGGTAGACAGCGGTGCTGGCGGCATCGAAAGGGTCGAGCTTTTGGGCTAACAGGCCAACGACCATTCCGGCGAGAACATCGCCGGTACCGGCGGTGGCAAGGGCAGGGTTAACTGTCCAATTTATACGTGTGTGCCCATCTGGGTTGACAATGATGGTGCAGGCTCCTTTAAGAACAAGCATGACTTGCCACTCGTGCGCCTTACGGCGAGCTAATTCCAGGCGATCAATACTGCCACCTGAGACTTTGAGTCCTTTACAAAGACGACTCATTTCACCGGGATGAGGCGTAATGACTGTACCACGGGGAAGCAGGGTCCACCATTGTTCAAGGGCAGAGAGATTGTTGAGACCATCGGCATCAATCACCAGGTGGGGGCGCTCATCATCCGGCATTGAGCGTAAAGACTCAAGAAGTTCAAGAATGACTTCGCGAATATACGGCGACTGCCCCAACCCTGGTCCGACCAGTAAAGCACGGTAACCCGAGAGACTTTGCATAAGAGCATTGGCTCGTTCAAAGCTGCCAGCGCCTTCTGCGGGGAGGAGAGCAAAGGTGGCTTCGTGCAGGGCGCCGGCATAGATGGGTTGCATCTGCTCGGAAACCGCCAGGGTAAGCAGACCTGCGCCAATGCGCAAGGCAGCAGCACCTGCCAGGTAAGCCGAGCCTGGATAGGGAGGTGAACCGCAAAAAAGCATGACTTTACCAAAAGTGCCTTTGTTGCTATTCAAGGGCCGATGAGGCACAAGCTCATTGATGAGTTCGCCAGTGAGCATCTCGGTAGAGAGATTACGCTCCAATTCGGGAGGCAAGCCTATCGATCCTACATACAATTCGCCAAGATATTCTCGTCCAGGGAAGAAGAAAAAGCCCTGTTTGGGACAGGCAAGGGTAATGGTGAGATCAACATGAGGCGTAGCGGGGTCAACTTCACCCGTATCGGCGTTCATGCCTGTAGGCAAGTCAACGGCAACCAGGTGAAAGGTTGAGCGCCGCTGGCGTTCCTGCTGGACACGCCCCAGGAGGGTCCGCATGCTCTCAGGAAGAGGTCGTGAGCGTCCCGTACCGAGCAAGGCATCCAGAACATAGTCGGTACGTCGAATAGCGGCCTCCAATTCTGCTGATGTCTCATCTGCTGGAACCTCGCGTGTAGAATTTGCAGTGATCAGCCGGTTTTCTTTCCAGTGATAGAGGCTGATGTGCGCTCCCCACGCTTGCAAATGACGGGCCATGACCAGGCCGTCACCACCGTTATTGCCTGGACCAACGAGGACCAACACTTCAAGTTCACTGATAGCCTGACGCTGGCGTATATAATCAGCCAGGATTTCGGCCGCGCTTTTACCAGCGTTTTCCATTAAGATTTGTGAGGTAAGCCCATATTCGCGCTCGGCGCGTGCTTCCAGATCACGCATCTCATCAACGGTTACAATATGCATGCTTCCTTCTCTCCGCAGTGTTGCTGCGTTCATTTTATGCTTTCTTTCCCTGCTCTAATTGTAATGCGTGGAAAGAAATGTGGGAAGAGGGAAGGCGGGTGTGATATACTTGCGCCATGAAAATCGCACTGAAGATTAGACCACAACGCAGTACACAGTATACCAACATGGTTGAGACGCTGGCAATACCGGAATTATTGGCCAGTCCGGTGGGTATGGCAATACAAGAAGTTACACCGGTCACACTGGCGGGTCAGGGTTACCTGTTAGCCACGCTCAAAACAGGGGAAACAGAGGACCCAGGAGAGATTAGAAGCATCCAGGAGATGCTTCCCACGCTTTCGCGCCTGGGAGCGACAAGCGAAGTTTACCAATATTTTGCACGCCTGGGCGAGATAGAGGGACCACTGTTACGACCACTGGAACCGCAGTTCAGGCCATTTATACCACTGGAGATGACGGAGGCGCGGCGCTATAGAGGGAAAACCAATGAGATCTTTAGCCAGGTACTGCTCAACGTAGCAATCTTCGCGGGTGCATATGCACAGGAATTTACCAGTCGGCTGAGAATACTTGATCCGCTGGCAGGGGGAGGCACAACTCTCTTCCTGGCGGTAGCGGCTGGCCACGACGCCTTTGGGATCGAGTTGGAACGGCAGGATATCGAGACAACCGCGGTCTTCATCCGACAATATTTACATAGCGAGCACATACCTTTCAAAGAGTTGGATGAACGCGGACGAAAGGCTGGCCGCCGCTACCAGTTCGAGATCGGCACAAAAAAAGAGACACGGACGTTGGTGCTGGCGCATGGAGATACGGCGCAGGCGCGCCTGCATATGCAGGAAGTTCCTGGCGGCCCACGCATGCATGCCGTGGTAGGTGACCTGCCCTATGGCATACAACACTTTGGTGAAATCGCCAGCCTGCTGCAAAAGGCGCTATCCGCATGGGAGCAACTGCTTTTGCCAGGAGGAACGCTAGCACTGGCATGGAATGCTACGCGCATCGAGCGAACTAATATGATTGAGTTAGTAGAACGGCATACTTCCTTGAAGGTACGCAACGATCCACCATACACGCAGTTAGCGCATACGGTGGACCGCGTGATTAAGAAACGCGATGTGCTGATAGCGATCAAGTAGTTACTGCAATGCCATGGGAGCGTTCGCAGTGTGACTACAAACACTCCCATTGTCCCGGGTAAATGATTAGCTCAACATTTCTTTCACAATGACAGCTCCTGAGATGGCGCTGTTGGCGGCACTGTAAGAGAAGAGCGCCACGAGACCTTCCTGGCTACCGGTTTTGAAGGTCGAGGTATAGGTCACACTCACCGTAAACGCGGCATTGTTGCCAGTAGGACCTGTAGCGTTGGCATGACCAATATCCGTGTAGAGGTGGTCAAGGATAACCACTTTGCCGATAATCCCCTCAAAGGCACTTCCTTTACCGGTGACAGTGGTGGGGCTAGTGAGGCGATCACGGTCCTGGGGACTGGTAATAGTCATACCCGGCGAAGTAACCGATGTGGCCTCCCAGATACCCCCATTAGTATTACCTTCGAGGCGACTGAGAGTGACGGTAATCGTACTCCCGCCGGCAGAGGTACTTTTAACGCTCACTACAGCATTCGGATCATGCAGGCCTCCGCCGCTAACAATGGTAGCTGGGGAGCTGGCTGACCATTTCAAGAGGTTTGCGGCCAGGGACTGAGAGGTCTGCGTCGCGCTTAAGCGCCAGGGCTGCTGGCCCTGGTTGACCTGCTGCTGCAGGGTTTCAGCCTGATAGCGCGTCAAGTCGGGATAAATGCCAGGGAAAGCTACAGGAACGAGCGTACCCGCTCCATCGGACCATTTGAATTCACGGAAGAGATCGGGCGTCAGACTTGCGTTAGGCTGACCCTTGTTGAGGCTAGATGCCTGGTCTACTTCAGCAGTTATGATGGTGTTATAGTTACTGATAAGCGCATCACCTTTATAAAGGCCCTGGAGTTTGAAGAGTTGGGTGGGACTGGGCTTCGTAATGTTGTTATAAACATAGGTATCCACGATTCTGCCCGTTCCATCATAACCAACCAGGATCAAGGCTTGCAAAGAAGGCTGACCAATCAAGTTGGCACAGGTGACACGTGCAACTTTACTGACACCGCTCTGTGTACCAACAATAGGGTCCCAGTAGCTGGGATCTTTGACAGCAGCAGGACAGGCTTGCGTGCCTAATCTTACCTGGGGAGTGGAACTAGCAGCAGTAGTTGGCGTTGAGCCAGCGATAGCTGTAGGTGTCGAGGTGTTAGTGTTGCCAACATTATTACTACACGCGGTTATGCTCAGCACAATGAACAGCAACAAACCTGCGCTTAGAGAGATGCGCTTAGCCTGGAACCAGAGAAGTGTTTTCATAGGGTCTCCTAATTAATCAAGGAAAATGTGTTATCTTTTTGAGGTTATAAGTTCGGCCAAATGGAATAATCTTTTGTTATTCTGAATATATTATATGCTGTTACTTACTCCTCATACACTGCAAATAAAAGCTATACTATTTGATTGTATCAACGTAGCAGGGGGTACATATGTTTCACCTTGATTGTATCAACGTAGCAGGGGGTACATATGTTTCACCTGAAGGTTGCAAAGGGATATTTGCTACTCGGCCTGCCATTCCTGGACAGTTTTATCAGCAGAGGCGGATGCGAATGTCAATATGAGCATGTCTTATTGATATCTTATAGCTTCAGCCGGGCTGACACGCCCGGCCTGCCAGGCGGGAAGCAAGGCTCCCAGGAAGGAGGCCAGGAGGGCTATACCGACAATGAAGCTTAATTCTTGCCAGGGGATGCTGAAAGTCAGACCGGTGTTATATTGCTCAAAGAAATTCGCAGCGAAAATATTGCTTGAGAGCAACAAGCCAAGGATAATCCCCAGCAGACTACCAAGAGCTCCAACAAGGAAAGATTCACAGAGAAAGGCCCCCTGGATAAGGCGACGTGAACAACCAAGGGCGCGCAACATACCTATCTGCTGGCGGCGTTCGACGACCGCACGGGTACCTGTGATGGCAAGGGCGGTTACACCGAGAAGGAGGGTTAAGCCAACGACAGCGAGCAGGACATTGCTAAGAAAAATGCGCGGTCCACGCACTTGCCAGATGGCGTCTTCCAGGACAGTGGTTTCTAGCCCATTATCCAGGAAGGCCGAGCCGAGGGCAAAAGCCAGGGCGCGTTTATCCTGACCAGGAGCCACTTTAAAGTAATACGTTTCAGCATCGGGCGTAGAGGGATTGACGTTCCCTTGCGTATAGGCAGCCTGGGGAATATAGAGACCGAAGTGGCTACTATCGCTATTATCTACAACACCAATGATAGTCAGTTTGATGGCAGGCGTAGCCACAGACAGGGGCTCGGTAGGTGATGGAGTCTGGATGCCTGTAACCCATACGGGAGTAGCAGGGAAGGTAGTATCTCCCTGGTAGACGCCGGACAACGAAAAAGTATAGGGGTTATCAAAGCCAGGTGGACGAACCGGCATCCCAGTATCAACAGGCAGGGGTGCATTAGGATCGTAGACAGGTGCGTTGAGAAAGCTATCGGGACGATAGGGCAGAGCATTACTATCAATCAAGGCATAATTCGGGTGTGTTTGCAAAGCCTGCCAGACGGCAGTATCGCTCTCGAAGCCATGTGCCCGTGCCGAGAGATGCAAACCGAAGCCACGCAAAAAACCACCACTGACGACCTGGGCAGGATAGACCTGCCAGGAGGGGTTTGCATTACTTAGTTGAATCACACCTACGGCAGTGGCAGTACGCACCCCTACAGCAGAGAAGGCATGAGGATCGATGCCATGCGTGATGAGAGCAGTGCGCAGGTCAGGGAGAGGCTTAAAATAAGCCACAGCCTGGATATCATAGCCACCCGTTTGTGTATCAATATTCGTGTAGGAGCTCTGCATAGCATTAGTAATTACGGCCATAACAGTCATGGCAAAAACCACCAGGCTAAACATGACAACGCTTAAGCCTGTACGGAAACGACGATGCAGTGGGTAGGCAGACGCCAGGCGAGTCAAGGTATACAGGCTGGGCAAACGCGAACACAACACCAGTACCGGACTGATAAGCCAATCAGCATAGGTGATTAACACCCATGTTGTACCCAGGACCATCATCAGACCGGCCAGAAAGAAAATTTCTATGCCACCAAAAAAACGCGGCAAGCCGAGTCGGGCAAGGACATCAAAAGGCAAGGTCCAATAGGCCACGATGGTCAAACCGACAACAGCAACAAATATTTTATGCGCCCAGCGTCTATTGAGCAAGTCCCAGAACTGACCGGGCAAGCGCGAAGTATCGCTCTGATAGTGGATCATAGTTCCGTCATGCTGTTGCAGAGAAGGAACGGCTTTTGCCCTGCGCGCCAAAAAGAAGGCTATCAAGCGCATAAATCCCTGGATGGCCGCCTTTAAGATCAGACCGCCGCCCAGAACGATCAGAGAAAGTCCGAGTGAAAAGTAGGCGATGAGGGATTGCTGCAAACCCTGCTGCATAAGCCAGTAGCCAAGCAGCAATGGCAAGAAACCAAGCAAGATAAGGGCACGCAGCAGGCCAATAAAAGCGTCGGGAAGCTGGGCCAATTGGCGCGAGATCCGGCCTACATCTTTTTGGTGCCAGAACAGCAGACGTTTACCAACAATGGCACATACATGTAGCAGGCGCAGACAAGCTTCACCAAGCGAAAGCTCCTGCTGCTGCGGCTCTGGTAGATCGCGCATGGCTTCAACAACTGTCATACGGCTGACAAGCCAGGAAGATAGAGCGACAGAGCAGAAGGTGAAGATGACGCCCAGGCAGTAGGCAATCAGGAGGCTGTGAGGCTGAAAAGTGAGCTGGAGCGGGAAGTTGAAACGCTTCAGCGTAGGACTGAGTACATAGACGAGCAGCGCTCCAATACCTATGCCAGCGCCCAAACCAACAAACGAGGCCAGGAGATCGTACACGGTACCTTCAAAGAGGAACATCAGGATGAGATGCCTGCGTTGCACGCCGATAGCGCGAGCCATACCCATTTCGAGGCGTCGTTCAGCGGCCAGGAGCACAAATATCAGAAAGATCAAGAGCAGACCAATGGCCAGGGCAAAGAGCGAAAAAAGCGCAAAGACGCGGGCAAAAAGGTCCTGAGCTTTCTGCGAACTCTGAACCCCCAGTTCTTTCACCTGGCTAATAAATATGCCAGCAGGTAATGTATCACGTAAGCGTTCTGATAAACGTTCAGAGATCGCGGCATTACTAACGCCTCTGCTGCTACGATTGGAGATGAAAATTTCTGTGATATCGTCAGAGCGACTCTCGATATTGCGAAAAGTCTCAATATTGCTCAGAATATATGGCGTTGCGCCAACAAGGCCGCCGTCAGCAACAATATCAACGACACGCACGCGATAGCGCACCCCTTCCCAGCGTTTAGAGTAAAGGTAGAGACTATCGCCTGGATGAGCATTGAGCAAGAGAGCCGTAGTATGGTTGAGGTAGACATCGTTTGTGCCAAGAGCAGTAATCGTGAGATGCTTCTGACCGGTATCCTGGAGCATACCGCCAAAGCCCTGTTCACTGCCAGGAATAATAGCAAGAGCCGTGACTTTTGAGCGTACCTGGCGCGAGGTTTCATCGGCCACCAGCAGATCATTTTCGACTATAGCCGCTGACACGGCGGCAATATCGCTATCCTGCTTTTTCAGGTTAACGATTCTATAGTAGTAGCCATCAGGAAAAAACCCAATCGAGCCATGTCCACCTTGAATGGTCTCATCAACGCTACCAAGATTATAGACAGCGACGCTTTGTACGGCTCCGGTAATCACGTCACCGGTTGCCAGGACACTGGATAAAAGGGTGGTGGAAAGCATGAGTGCAAAGATAATCAACCACATCTGGGTGCGGCGACGAGGGATATTACGCACACCTATCTTAAAAAAAAGCAGGTTGCTAAGAGCCAGCAGAGCTACAACGCCGATAATAAGCAACGTTGTAAACAAGAGTATATTCGTAAGTGTGTCAATGGGAATACCAAAAAGTTGTGTCATGGTTTAGCCTGCAAAGCCTGGTAAAATAGCTCGGCAATCTGTGTATAGCCCAGCGTACTGGGGTGAAGACCATCTGCACTAATATCTTCAGGATGACTACGTAACTCACGCCATTGTGCGTAAAGGTCCACAAGTGTGATATGGTGGCGCTGTACAACGCCGGCAATGGCGTTATTGTAATCCTGGATTTGCGTATACAGATTTTGTGCATCTAGCCCACTGAAATAGGGTAAAAGTGTGAGATCTGGAACATTGGCGATGACGATATGTGTATGTATGTTCGCTCTTTGCACGCGACTAACCAGGAGATCAAGGTCATGTGTATAGTTGGCAATAGGTACGGCATTGGCCAGGTCATTGACGGCCAGCCAGATGGTAACGAGATTGGGATGAGCGTCAATAGCAATAGGAACTTCGACGTTGAGAGCCTGGTGTAAGGTAATGCCCGGGACACCAAGGTTGACCAGGCGCACACCAGAACCAAGTTTCATAGCCAGGTCGTCGGGCCAACTTTGCGTCTGTGGATCATCGGCACCAACACCGAAGGTATCAGAGGCTCCAATGGCAACATAGGTCAGCCGCGCACGAGGTGCCTGTTGCAGTTGAAGCGCGTGGCCTCCAGACTGCACAGTTGGGGGAGAGTTACAGCTGATCAAAAAGAGCAGCGTAAAACAAAGCACAGAGGCTGAACAAATATAGCTCAGCCACGCGCTACGTCTGCTAAAGATGATGGCACACCTAGGGTTGTTGATATTAACGAAGCAATCCACTGAGTACAGAAATGATAGCGAAGAGCACGACAAAGGTGATGGTCAGGTTAAAAATTAAGCGCTCTACACCACGGCGTGTCTTAAACACCGAGCCCGCGCTACTGCCACCAAAGGCGCTTCCCAGACCAGCTCCACGCGCCTGGAGCAGAACAAAGAGAATAACGGCAACAGACAGTATGATCTGTATGACACGAATTGCTGGAAGCCAAACAGCCAAGATATATTCCTCACTTTCAAGTTTACCTACCGATTACCTGCGGAATTATATCACACTCTTATTTATACGTCGAGAGTTACTTCCTCTGACATCTTTTTAGGTGCATGAGCCTGAGTGTGGCAGCTAGGGCATAAAACAACAAAATGCTGCGGATTGTAGCGATCGAGGATATTGCGGGCGAAGCGGACAGTATGCAGTTGTAAAGCATCATATCTCTGACCGCAGGTAGGGCAGGTGTAATTAGCCTGCTCGGTGAGGGATTGCTTAAGATGATCCATGCGGTTGACATGAATGAAATCCAGACTCACATGAAAGAGCAGACCAGCCAGGATCAACGAAAGCAACCTGGAACGGCTGCGAATAGCAACAACGAGTAAAAGAGCCAGGATAAGAGGGTGATGCAGCAAGCGCTGGCGGGATAATCGAGGTGGATCAGCCTGACCGAAGTAGCGCAAGGCGGTGCGCAGACTCAAGGTACGATGCTCAATAGCATGCCAGAGGTAATGGTCAACGTCGATAAGAATACTGGCAGCAAATGGGATGACAACTTCCTGCTTTAGCCATGGCAGGGCGATCAGCGCTGCTGCCGTCGATAGCTTTACATGTTCTTGTACGCGCATATGTACTTACCTGCTATTTCTTTCCTTTTGTGACTCTTCAGATCCCCTCTTCTCTTGACTCTACACTGCCCGCAACAATTCACAAGAGTGATTGGATAGGGGTATTGCAGCTTGCGGCTCCAATACCCCTATCCAATCCAAGAAAGAGGAGCCATGACAGATGGCAGTGTTACTTTGATAACTTCAAGTATATCACGCCATAAAGGTGTGATATAATCTCTCCAACTATAATAGAGAAGAGCAGAGGCTTATATGACATGTTTACCCTCAACGATATACTTGAAGGCAACAATGGTTCAATACGCTTGCAGACGACTGAGCCGGTCAACCCTGAACAGGTTTTTCCGGCGGCCCAACATGACAGTCGGCAAGTTGGGCGAGGGGATCTTTTTATCGCCATAAGGGGGGCGCATGTTGATGGACATCACTTCATCTCCGCGGTAGAGCGAGCAGGGGCAGGGGCAGTACTTTGTACGGAACCGGCCAACGATGTTTCGCCTGCCTTTCTCCAGATTGTAGTGCCTGATGTGGTAAAGGCATTGCATGCGACAGCCAGGGTACGTACACAGCGGCAGCGGGATACAACGCTAATTGGTATTACTGGCAGCAATGGCAAAACCAGTACCAAGGAGGCTGTAGCCTCCGTGCTTGGACGCCAGGCTCCCACGCTCAAGACGTATGCATCGTACAACAATGAAATTGGCTATCCCCTGACACTACTGCGCCTGGAACCAGAACATCGCTATGCGGTACTAGAGATGGGTGCCCAGTGGGTAGGTGAACTGACGTGGCTGAGTGAGAGCATTGCCACACCCAACTGGTCTATTATTACCAATGTAGGAGCGGCACACCTGGGCTACTTTGGCTCACAGGAACGCGTAGCTATGGCTAAAAGTGAACTGGTGCAGGTGCTGGCATCTGATGGTATCGCCATCCTCAACTACGATAACTCTTATGTGCGAAAGATGGCAGAACAGACGCAAGCATGCGTACTCTACTTTGGTCTTGAAGAGGGTGCAGAGGTCCGAGGCAGCGCAATCGGTGGGGATCCACTACGAGGTCGCTCTTTTACCCTGGGCTATCACGGTGAAGAGGTCCGTGTACAGTTGCACCTTCCCGGAGAGCATGGAGTGACGATAGCTCTCGCAGCGACGGCGGCAGGCTGCGCGGCAGGCATGTCTCTCAATGATATCTGTATGGCACTGGAAGCCCTGGCTCCAGCAAAGGGGCGTGGCGAAATTAAGCCTGGACCTAACGGGAGTACTTTGATTGATGACACGTATAATGCAAACCGCCAATCGATCATCGCTATTACGCAGGCAATGCATGAAGCACCTATTGCTCCTGGCGGCAAACGCTGGGCCGTACTGGGTGATATTTTCGAGTTAGGCCTATATGCCCGGGCAGAGCACGTTGCCAGCGGCGAAGCTCTTGTCGGCGTTATTGATTACCTCGTCGCTATCGGAGATGAAGCACGGTATTACGTTGAGGGAGCGATACGCGCAAAAATGCCTGCTGAGCATATTTACTATTTTAATGCCGATGTGGACGACGAAGCCGAACTCGCAGAGGCCAAGCATGCCGCTGCCGACCTGCTAAAAAAAGAGGTCAAGAGTACCGATATGGTGCTGCTCAAGGGATCACGTGGCATGCGAATTGAAACAATGTTAGAAATATTGTAAAAAGGGATACAACAATGGCAGAAAAAAAGGTGCGTCTGGGCCTTATATTCGGTGGTCGTTCAGGTGAACACGAAGTATCGCTGGCTTCAGCTAAATCAGTGATGGCGAACCTGGACAAGGATAAATACGAGGTTGTGCCTATTGGTATTACCAAAGAGGGCGCGTGGCTATTGGGCACAGAGCCTGCCAGGCTGATAGAGGCTGAGCGCCAGCATAACGTCGAGGAGCAGCCAGGGGAAACCACTACTGTGACGCTGACAAGTGATCCACGTTTACGCCGCCTTATTCCTGTACAAGGCAGTGAACAGCTGCGAGATAATGGGGCATTGGACGTGATTATACCTGCCCTGCATGGCACCTATGGTGAAGATGGCACCCTGCAAGGGTTGCTGGAGATGGCCAATGTGCCTTATGTTGGCTGCGGTGTACTGGGATCAGCCCTGGGTATGGATAAAGAGAAGATGAAAATGGTTTTCCAGGCTGTCGGTCTGCCCGGTGTTGATTACCTGGTATATCGCCGTAACCAATGGGAACGCTCGCCAGAAACCATCATGGATGCGATTGAACAACGCCTGGGCTATCCCTGCTTTGTCAAACCTGTTAACCTGGGATCAAGTGTTGGCATCAACAAGGCACATGAGCGACATGAACTGGAGCATGCCATCAATGTCGCCGCTGAGTACGACCGTAAAATCATTATTGAACGTGGCATTAACTGCCGTGAGCTAGAATGCGCCGTGCTAGGCAATGACGAGCCCATCGCCTCTGTCGTGGGAGAAGTCATCGCGAGCAATGAATTTTACGATTACAATGCCAAATATATCGATAACAAATCCCGCACCATTATCCCCGCGGAAATTTCCCAGGCAACAGCCGAAGAGGTACGGCGACAGGCAGTCACAGCCTTTCTGGCCCTTGACCTGAGCGGTCTGGCACGTGTTGATTTCTTCCTGGACAAGGAGAGCGGACAAGTTTATATCAATGAGGTCAATACCATGCCCGGTTTTACGCAGATTAGCATGTATCCCAAGTTGTGGGAGGCCAGCGGATTATCCTATACAGAGCTACTGGACCGCCTGATCGAACTGGCAATCGAACGCCATGAAGATAAGCAGCGCAACAGGACAAGTCGATAGGAAAGAGGCTGTTATGACACGCACTACCATCCGTTCTGTCAGCGTTGAACCACTGAACATTCCTTTAATAGAGCCCTTTACCATAGCCACAGGGACAACAAGCGAGGCGCACAATGTGCTGATCACCATAACCCTTGCAGATGGCAGTATTGGCTATGGTGAAAGCGCACCTTTTTCACCCAGCACCGGCGAGACGCAGGAAACAGCTCTGGCGGCTGCACGCGGCTGCGCTGAACTGATGCAGGGCAAAGACGCGGCCCATTGGCGTGTCCTCTCTAAACTGATACGCAGCGTTTTTTTTAGCCAGGGGACGGCTATTGCAGGTATCGAGATGGCCCTGCTAGATGCCCTGACACGTTCCTATGGCATACCGCTGTATGTGTTCTTTGGCGGAGCCAGCAGCGCGGTTGAGACGGATATGAGTATTCCGCTGGTGACACCTGAACACGGCTATGAACTGGCTAAAGAGACGGTAGCGCGGGGTATTACCAGTATTAAGATCAAAGTGGGCGGTGACATCCGGGATGACGTAGCACGAGTAGAGGCTATTCGCGAAGCCGCTCCTGGCATTGGCCTGACCCTGGATGCTAACCAGGGCTACACAGCCAATGAAGCCTTACTATGCTTAGAGGCTCTGAATGATCGCGATATTCGCCCGCTGCTGATGGAACAACCAGTGCACAAAGAAGACTACGAAGGGCTACGCTACGTCACCCAGCATACAAGCGTACCAATTGCTGCTGATGAAAGCGCATATAGTGCCGCCAATGTGGCGCACTTGATTGCCATGGGAGCAGTGAACGTCGTGAACATTAAACTGATGAAGAGTGGGTTTGTGGAAGCGCTGGATATCGCGGCCGTTTGCCGGGCCACGCATACGCAACTGATGGTAGGCGCGATGATGGAGTCCCGCCTGGCGATAAGCGCTGCAGCGCATTTTGTGGCAGGACTGGGTGGTTTCCGCTTTATCGATCTGGATACACCGATGTTGCTAGCGGAGGACCCTTTTAGCGGCGGGTATGAACAAAAGGGAGGCATATATGACCTGGCAGGAGTCGAACGAGGGCTGGGTATAGAAAGAAAATAGGCAAAGCAAAAGCACAGGCACAAGCCGCCCAACTCGTACCTGTGCTTTTGTTTTTTCAGATTTAGCTCAACGTATTAAGAGTATTAGTAGCATCATCGACAAAGTAGACACCCTTCCCACCAGGGATAATAGCCAGGCCAAAGAGGGCACCTGCGCCTTTGGGGCTACCGGATGTATCCAGGAATTTGTTAGCGACCTGCGTGCCGGAGGGAGTTGTTTCCACAATTTTGCCGTTATTGCCGTTAACGGTCAGGATATCGCCATTGGGCGCAATGGTGAGTCCCAGTGGATCATTGATGGCACCATTGGAGGTGACGGTATTGCCAGTGTGAGCAGTGGTATTGCGATCAAGAGCGTGAGGAATAGCCGCAATACGGTTATTGAGACTATCGGCAACATAGAGGGTCTCGTTACTCCCTAAAGCCACGCCGGTTGGTCCAATGACCAGTGCTGCCGGGTCAGTACGCTCTGAGAAACCGGAGCCAATGACGGTAGTTGAGATCCTACTAGGCATACCCTGACCCTGGTTTGGCACATTTAAGACAATCCGCACAATCGTCCCTTTATGGACGACCTGACCATTCGCCGCAACAGTGCCATTGAGGACATTCGTCACAAAGAGAGCTGCTACCGCATTCTGGTCAAAAGCGGTCATATCCCAGGGCCCGTTGATCAGCGAACCGGAGAACGTTTCGACCACATGACCAGTACTATTCAGAACAATCAGACAGCCCGCCTTAGCGGTTGCTGATGTGCCATCTGAGGTCGGCAGGCTGCCCACAATCACCCAGCCTCTTTGCAACACGACCAGCGCGGTGGTCAGGCCAACACCGCCAGGACAAGGGCCTGTTAGAGCAGAGGCGGCGATCTGAGCAAACTGGCTCACCTGGCCACCAGGCGTAATTTGCATAATAGTTGTGCCTGTACCCTGGAAGTTCGACTTGGCGTTAAAGTTGCTTACCAGGATATTGCCTTGAACCAGATTACCGACGGTACGCGGGACAACGACAACTCCATAGGGATTTACGTCACCGTTGCTGGGAACTGTCGAAGCAAGGGTTTTGATATCCTGGAACTGACCAATATAAGAACCACCAGAAGCCTGCGCTGCCAGGGGTAAAGCAACTAGCATGGCTATCAGCAACACAAATACGGGTAATAAGACGCGACGTCGTGTCATTTTGTTCCTCCTTTTCATCAAACCAGGCTGGTTTGATTGATACTTCTTTTTTTAGTAGTAAACGTAAGTTATGCATGAAGATAGTATTTTTCCCCTATAGAGTGATACGGCGGGGGGTTACAGGAGGAGGGAGAGAAGATATGGTAGAATACTAATGAAGTAGAATTCGTAGGTGGATACAATGTAGATGAAAATCCGAGAAGTCATCAAGCTTATTGAAGCAGATGGTTGGTATTTAGTAAACACAGTTGGTAGTCATCGACAGTATAAACATACAAAGAAGCCAGGGCGCGTTACCGTTTCTGGCCATCCAAACGATGATGTACATCCTAAAACTCTGGCAAGCGTTCTTAAACAAGCGCAGTTAAAGAAACGATAGCATTGGAATAATCACTGAAAGAAAGGCAACAATATGCACCGATTTCTCATCATCATTGAGCAAGGGAGTCGCAATTATAGTGCGTATGCGCCAGACCTTCCTGGTTGTATAGCCACTGGTAAAACACTCGATGAGGTCAAAGAAAATATGCGCGAAGCCATTGCAATGCACATTCAGGGAATGGTTGAAGACCAAGAGCCTATCCCTACATCTCAAATTATGGTGGATTACCTGGATGTTCCTGTTCCCGGCTCAGCAGCTTGAGTCTTTGCGGATAGAGGAATTTCCTATAACGCTCAGCGATACGCCTCCGCCTGATCTTTATTACCAGGCCTGGTTGCTTTTGCGAGAGGATCTTGCGCCTGTTTCATATAGATATATACGTAGATGAGTTAATAAAGTCTCAGATATGTAGAAAAAAAGTAAGCCCACATGGTTGATAATCTAAATGGTTAGCGAACATGTGGGCTTAAAAGCGTTTGCAAAGAGAATGTATGATTACTCCTGAGTACGTTTGATACTTGTCTCACCTTCGACAATGAAGACGACACGCTCACAAATGTTGCCGCTATGATCGGCGACCCGCTCAAGCTTATGAGCAATCCAGAGCAGGTACGTGGCTCGTTGCAAGATGAGAGCATCGCTCTGGAGGGCGGGAATAGCACGAGCGCCGGCCAGCAGTGTCATTAAGTCATGGCGAACAAGGTGATAGCGCACATCCACAACGTCATCTTCTTCCCAGATATAGCGGGCAGCATTAACATCACGGTTGGCAAATGCCTCCATTGTACCTTGTAATGCTTTCCTCGCCTCGTGACCGAGATCGAGGATACCACGTAAAATCGTCGCCTCGGTAATCTCGATACCATCATGAACTTCGCCAACCGAAGCATTCGCGATCTTGATTGAAGACGTTAGATTACCATTGCTGCGCAAAGGAGTCATACGGAGGATAATTTGTGCAATACCGGCGGCTCCATCACCAGTACGTTCCAGGTCTCCCGCGATGGAAAGTGCGGAAGTAAGGAAACGCAGGTCACGGCCACCCAGGGGTTGCTGTAGTGTCAATAGGCGAATAGTATGTTCCTCGACAGCGGCCCGCAAGCTATCTATAGTAGCATCAGCCTCGATAACTAAGCCTGACTTAGCCAGATCGCCTGTCTCCAAGGCTTCCAGTGCTTTTCCCAGAGCATCATCCACCAGCTTCCCTAATTGAATGATCTGCTCATCTAATTCCTGTAACTCTCTATCCAGTAATGTTCTTACCATCAATGGTACTCCTTTATACAAAGTTGCTCCCTAGAACGAGTTCTCACGCACATGCTCGGGCAGGGTGAAAGCGACATCCACACCTTTCACACTAAATATATTGTAGCATATTCGTCCATAGAAAAGATAGAGAACTGTTTATAAATACCATTCTATTCTTTAAGGATAAGTGTAGGACTAAGTCCGAAAATTAGCGCGACCCCTCCGCCTGGCACAGCTACTACAGGTGGTAGATAATGCTCTTGTTTCTACAAAAATTTGACATACTTTCCTTGTGAATGCTACAGTAGCGTCAAGCTGCTACATGCAAAAGTATGATAGCACAAGAAAGCATGAGAAGAAAGTAAAAGTAGATGAAAAGCTTACTGGGTATTTTCGCCCATCCCGACGATGAAGGGACAATGAGCGGGGCGATATTAAAGTATGGTAAAGAAGGTGTGGCAACCGGCTTAGTATGTGCAACGCGTGGGGAAGTGGGAGAAATTGCTGATCCAGCGTTGGCGACGCCCGAGAACCTGGGGCAGGTGCGCGAAGGTGAGATGCAGGCAGCAGCCGAGGTGTTGGGGTTGAACAAACTGTGGTTTTTAGATTACCGTGACTCCGGCATGGCTGGAACGCCAGAGAATAATGATGCGCGGGCATTTGTGCAGGTAGGTTCAGCTGAAGTAGTTGGCAAATTAGTGGCCATTATTCGCCAATTTCGCCCTCAGGTTATCGTAACATTTGATGAGAATGGAGCCTATGGCCATCCCGACCATATCGCGATTTACCGCCATACAACAAGTGCATTTCATGCTGCCGCCGATGCAGTCCAATATCCCGAGCTGGGGCCGGCCCATGCCGTGGCAAAGCTCTACTATGGTTCGTTTCCTCGCAGTGTTGTGTACGAGATGGCCAATTGGATGAAATCACAAAACTACGAGGGATCATTTAGTGACCTTGATCCTGAAAAACTGGGCATACCAGACGATGTAATCGATGTAAGGCTCAATGTTGAACAGTGGCAAGAAACAAAGGATCGTTCATGGGCTATGCACCGTACCCAGGCGGGATCTGGCAGCTTTGCGGCCCAATTACCTGAAGAGATACGTCGTAAATGGCGTATGTACGAATGTTACCAATTGGCTGCATCAAGAGTCGGCCCGGATGTTGCAGGTGAGAACGATCTTTTCGCACGCACATAATGCTTAAACGGCATCGATAAGCCGGGTGGTACAGGCAGCCGTAAAAGCACTACAGGATGATACTAACAGAGTTTGCCTTTCTTGTGCTGAGCAGTCCAGTTATCCAGTTTATGCAGCGCCATAGGTTGAAGAAAAAGCGCCACGGAAGTCGGCCGTGCGGGAAGTTGACTTAGGATACGCGCGGTAAGTGCCGGGGGCGGTTGAATTGTCTGCAGGTGACTGAAGAGTACATCAATATCATCTGATGGTAATTCGCTATCGATAAACGTATTTTGCTTTTGCGTCTGCATCTCTTTAATGCCCTCGTTTTCTATTTGTGCTATCTGTGTGTTAGCACGAATAGAAAACGAGGGTAGTTTCAAAAGACAAGCGTTGCCGCCGTCTTTGGATAAACCATGTATTAATGAACGGTGACATCCGCCTTCGTTAAGGCAGCGCGCAGGAGAGGTTTGGCACGCTGGAAGTA
>WNFM01101647.1_pt1 | contig 19519 bp, 13 predicted proteins | sample 5400271 | NCBI WGS metagenome assembly WNFM01 (sample SAMN13153352, study PRJNA577476) | soil metagenome | isolation source: 60 cm saprolite on Douglas fir-dominated hillslope | place: USA:California | collected 2013-09-17 | reverse complement strand
CTCTCGCTCATCCTGGGGCTTCTGGCTCTGAGTTCTCCAATCCTCTTCTCTTTCCTAATTGTGCGGCTTCTCGGTGTATTTGCCCTCGTGAGCGGCGTCATCTCCCTATTGCTTGCTATCTTTGGCAAAGACGTCGCTCCACGCGGGCTCAACGCAATTTTTGCATTGGTTCGCATCGGCGCGGGACTGGCTTTGCTCTCTTGTCTCCAATCCGGATTGAACATCATTACGCTCATCTTCGCAGCATATTTGGCGGTCGAAGGCATTTTCTGCATTTTCGGCGCGTTCAAAATTCGAGAGCAGGTCGGATGGATTTTCATGCTGCTCAACGGCATCGTCACACTGGCGCTAGGCATAATGGTTTACGCTCACTGGCCCTCGGGTTCCGCTTGGATTATGGGACTATTTTTCGGCATCAGCTTACTCTTCCATGGCTTTTCGCAGTTGATGCTAGGTCTCTCTGCTTCGAGAAGCGACGCCTAATTAGCAGTGGCGGTGACCTACGCCATCGTAGGCTTCCTCCAGGAAGGCAAGGCCGAAGAGGCCTTCCGTTCGGGCGAATTAAACTTGATCTTTCATTGCCATCCTGAGAAGGCTTTTCCCGATGAAAATCGCGAAGCCGATCCTCGGGATCTATGATACCAAGCCCTACGATCGCGACTATCTTACCCGCGCAACTGGAGCGGGTGAACTAGATTTGCATTTTCACGAATTCCGGTTGGAGGCCGAAACTGCATTGCTTGCCCACTCTGCGCAGGCGGTATGCGTGTTTGTCAACGATGTGGTGAACCGCGAAGTTCTCGAACACCTGCAAGGGGCTGGTGTCAGGTTGGTTGCGTTGCGTTGTGCGGGATTCAACAACGTGGATTTGAAGGCCGCCAAGGAACTGGGCATCGCGGTGACGCGTGTACCGAGTTATTCGCCCCACGCCGTGGCCGAGCATGCCATCGCTCTCATCCTTACGTTGAACCGTAAAATCCATCGCGCTTTCAACCGGGTCCGGGAATTTAACTTTTCGTTGAGCGGCTTGGTGGGATTTGACTTATGCGGAAAAACGGCCGGTATTTTTGGCACCGGCAAGACCGGTCGTATCGTGGGCGAAATCCTGCGCGGATTTGGGATGCGTGTCCTTGCTTTCGACCCTTACCCGAACCGCGAATGGGCCGCTCAAAATGCCGTTGAATATGTGGACATGAGCACGCTTGCCAGAGAAAGCGACCTCATCACGCTGCATGCCCCGTTGACACCTGAGACCGATCGAATCGTTAATACTGAGACTCTGGCCGTGATGAAATCCGGAGTCATGCTCGTCAACGTCAGCCGCGGGCGCCTTATTCATACCAAATCCCTCATCAAGGCTTTGAAGAGCGGACACATCGGCGGCGTTGCGCTGGATGTCTATGAGGAGGAAGAAGGCATTTTCTTTGAAGATCTCTCGGGCGAGGTCCTGCACGACGACGAACTGGCGCGTCTGCTCACCTTTCCGAACGTGCTGGTGACCGCGCATCAGGCCTTTTTAACCCACGAAGCGCTGAGTGAAATTGCGCGCGTCACCGTCGAAAATGTCCGACATTTTGCCAGCAAACAGGCCTTTCTCGAGGAAACGGTCCTCTGCTAAGCCAACTGTCGCTGGTGCTGTCACCGAATTACTTCTTTAGCTAAACTCGGAATCTGAACTTAACCTATGTCTCTAACTATCATCTCTGATGTCCGTGGAAGGCAGGTCCTTGATTCCCGGGGGAACCCCACAGTTGAAGTGGTTGTCAGTCTCGCAGGGAAGGCAGCTGGCCGCGCGATCGTCCCAAGCGGCGCCAGTACCGGTGAACACGAAGCCTGGGAACTGCGTGATGGGGAAAAGGACAAATTTCTGGGCAAGGGGGTCTTGCGTGCGGTCGAGAACGTCCAAACTAAGATAGCCGATGCCATCATCGGCATGGACGCACTCGACCAACTCAGGATCGACTCCACGATGATTGCCCTCGATGGAACACCTAATAAAAAAGAATTGGGGGCCAATGCAATTCTAGGGGTTTCCTTAGCGGTCGCTCACGCTGCCGCTTCCCAGCTGGGTCTGCAACTTTTTCGATATTTGGGCGGAACTAACTCTAAGGTCCTGCCCGTACCAATGATGAATATCATTAACGCGGGAGCTCACTCCGATGCACCGATTGATTTCCAGGAATTCATGATCATGCCGAAAGAGGCGCCGAATTTTTCGGAAGCTCTGCGCTATGGTGTTGAGATCTTTCACTCGTTGAAAAGTGTTCTGAAAAGCCGAGGCCTCTCTACGGCCGTCGGTGATGAAGGGGGATTTGCGCCAAACCTTAATGGCGTAGAAGATGCCCTCGACACGATCTCCGAAGCCACCGAAAAAGCAGGTTACCAACCCGGCAAAGATATCTTTTTCGCGCTGGATGTTGCTGCGAGTGAATTTTACGACCGCGATGCCAAGCTATATATATTCAAAAAATCGGACGGGTCGAAAAGGACCGCCAGCGAGCTTATCGAGTTCTACGAGAAATTGTGCGCCAAGTACCCGATCATTTCGATTGAAGATGGTTGCTCCGAAAACGATTGGGATGGGTGGAAAATGCTGACTGAGAGGTTAGCTAAGACAGTTCAACTGGTCGGCGATGACCTATTCGTGACCAACGTTGAGTTTCTGAAAAAGGGGATCGAAGCAGGTGTGGCCAATTCGATCCTGGTCAAAGTTAACCAGATCGGCTCGTTAACCGAAACCCTTGATGCAATTGAACTGGCCCAGGAGAACGCTTACACCGCAGTGGTTAGCCACCGTTCTGGAGAAACCGAGGACACTACGATCGCCGATATCGCCGTCGCAACTAACGCGGGCCAGATCAAAACCGGCTCGCTCTCGCGCACTGACCGAGTCGCAAAATACAACCGGCTTCTTCGAATTGAAGAAGAACTAGGTGACAACGCACAGTATGGCGGTAAAATGTTCTGAGTGGAGTTGTGGTCGGTTACAATGAACCTTTAAAGCGAGGAGGTTCTTTCTTAAGCTACGGAAGTCGTAAAGAGAGACCTGCTCGATCTTGAAGACGCAGCCGTCGCCATCAAGGATGAGTAGGGCAAGGTTAAGTTGCACCAGACTGTTAACTTAACCGCGGCGGGCGCGATCCGCAGTGGCGCGTGAATCAATTACTGATGCATCCTCCTAGCTTTTTCTTCTTAAAGAAGCGATGAATGACCTGTCCCCGTTCCACTCACAGCAATATTTAATAGCACAACCCTATGGAAGTCAGCGCAACAGTCAGCGCGATTTTGGCGCAAAAAAGGGGCCAAACGGTCTGGTCAATTTCTCCGAAGGCGACCGTTTTTGAAGCCATTGAGTCAATGGCGCAAAAAAATGTTGGGGCGTTTCCGGTGGTGGAAAACGACCGTCTGGTCGGAATCATTTCCGAACGCGATTACACGCGGAAAGTCATTTTGAAGGGGAAATCCTCCAAGGAAACTCCCGTCAACGAAATCATGACCGAGCAGGTTCTAACCGTTGACCCGAGCACGAGCGTGGCCGACTGCATGAAGATCATGAGCAAACGGCACGTGCGTCACTTGCCGGTCCTGGACGGGACCAAGCTGGTCGGGATCCTTTCGATTGGCGATGTACTGAATTGGATCGTCTCGGCGCAGGGCATGGCTATTGATAACCTGGAGAGGTTCATCGCCGGCAGCGAACCCGACTGACAAGAGGGAGCGTTCATGACTAAAATTGGAATTAACGGGTTCGGACGAATCGGGCGCTTGGTTTTTCGGGCGCTGGTAGAGCAGGGTTTATTGGGAAAAGACCTCGAGGTGGTTGCAGTGAATGACCTCGTGCCTGCCAACAACCTTGCCTACCTCCTAAAGTATGATTCAACTCAGGGGCGACTTCAGGGTGAAGTCTACAGTGAGAAATCGGGCCCGGAGGTGGAGAGCGATGACGTCCTGGTCGTTAATGGACATAAGATCCGATGTCTCTCGATTAAGGAGGGACCAGCCGCTTTGCCATGGGCAAAGCTAGGTTGCCAGATTGTGCTTGAGTCGAGCGGACTTTTTACCTCAGCCGATCATGCCAAAGGTCACCTGGAAGCAGGCGCTCGGAAGGTCATCATCACTGCTCCGGCTAAGGGCGAAGACATCACCGTCTGCATGGGCGTTAATCACGAAGAGTATAAGCCGGGCCAGCATCGGATCATCTCCAACGCGAGCTGCACGACTAACTGCTTGGCGCCGGTCGTTTACGTACTACTGAAAGAAGGTTTTGGCGTTGAGGAAGGGCTGATGACCACGGTCCACAGCTACACTGCCACGCAAAAGACAGTCGATGGCCCTTCCAAAAAGGATTGGAAAGGTGGGCGGGCTGCCGCCATTAACCTGATTCCGTCCACAACAGGTGCGGCAAAAGCGGTGGGTTTGGTTTGCCCCGAGGTAAAGGGTAAGCTGACCGGCATGTCGTTCCGTGTGCCAACGCCAGCTGTTTCGGTGGTCGATCTAACGGTCCGCACAAAAAAAGCAACAAGCTACAAGGAAATCTCTGGCAAGATGAAAGAGGCGAGCCAGACTTACCTCAAAGGTATTCTAGGCTACACCGAAGACGAGGTAGTCTCGACCGATTTCCTGCATGACGCCCACTCGAGCATCTTCGACGCTTCCTCCGGGATTGAGCTGAATGATCGGTTTTTCAAATTGATCAGTTGGTACGATAACGAGTGGGGGTACTCAAATCGGTGCGTTGACCTGCTGAAATATATCCTGCAAAAATCCTAATTCCTATGCCAAAGCTCTCTGTCCGTGATTTGAATGTCGCGGGGAAGCGGGTCCTGGTACGGGTAGATTTCAATGTGCCGGTCGAAGCGGTTGGAGAGGGGACCCGGATCACTGATGATACTCGGATCAGGGAGAGTCTCCCGACAATCCAACTGCTTCGGGATCATGGGGGCCGAGTTGTGCTTCTTGCGCATTTCGGCCGTCCTAAGGGCGCTCCTAACCCGAAATACTCCCTCAAACCCGTGGCGGATCATCTACGTCACCTCATCCCGGGTCCTGTGGAGTTTTCTCCGGAAGTGATTGGACCAAAAGCGGAGGCGGCTACTCAGGTCTTGCCCAATTTGGGTGTCCTCCTGGTTGAGAACGTCCGCTTTTACAAGGAGGAAGAGGCCAACGATCCTGGCTTCGCCCGGTCGTTGTCGCGCTTGGGAGATGTTTACGTGAACGACGCGTTTGGTGCGGCGCATCGAGCTCACGCCAGTACTGCTGGGGTGGCAGGGTTTATGCCGAAGGCCGCCATGGGCTTGCTGATGGAGCGAGAGCTCAAATATCTCAAGGACGAACTCGCCAATCCGGACAGGCCTTTTTTGGTCATACTTGGCGGGGCCAAAGTGTCAGACAAGATCGGCGTGATCAAAGCTCTGATAGAAAAGGCGGACGCGTTCTTAATTGGGGGAGCGATGGCGTATACATTCTATCGCGCCCTCGGAATACCAACTGGCGCCAGCCGAGTTGAGGAAGACAAAGTTCAGCTTGCCGAAGAGCTGCTCGTCCAAGCCAAACAGAAGAAAGTCAAGTTCCTGCTGCCGGTCGACAACGTTGAGACCAATGAATTCAAGCCGGGCGCGGAAAGCCGCAACACGCCGATTCTCACGCGTGACCGTGGTATTACTGAGGGATGGCAGGCACTGGATATCGGACAGGAAACAATTAACCAGTACTCGAAAGAGATCGCCCAAGCTAAGACGGTTCTGTGGAACGGGCCGGTTGGTGTTTTTGAAATTCCCGATTTTGCGCGCGGGACTCGCCAGTTAGCGGCGGCTCTGGCTCAATCCGATGCAAAAACGATTGTTGGCGGTGGCGATTTGGTGACAGCGGTAAAGCAGTTTGGGTTTGCCAAGAAGATGACCTTTATCTCCACTGGTGGAGGTGCGTCTCTGGAACTGCTCGAAGGCAAAGAGTTGCCTGGAGTAGCAGCTTTGACCGACGTCTAGTCTATCACCTCGCAAATAACGACTAGAATGCGACAAACGATAATCGCGGCAAACCGGAAGATGAATCTCAGATTAGTTAAGACACAACGAGCCAAATCCCGGCCAGAGCTGCCAGGATGATTCCGTACGCCACAGTCGGGATGAAGGTCTTTTTAAGAATGGCACCCTCTTGGTCTTTCAAGCCTAAGACCGCACAGACCGCAACGATATTATGGACGGCAACCATATTGCCCATGGCGGCTCCGACTGTTTGCAGGGCCAGCATCGTCGTTGAAGATAGCCCGAGATCTTGGGCAATCCTAAGCTGAATCGGTCCGAAGGTCAGGTTCGAGATGGTGTTTGAACCCGAGAAGAAACTGCCGAGGGCACCGAGAAACCCAGCGAAGTAAATCCACAGACCGCCGGTCCCGGTTGCCAGCGCATCGCCGAGAATCCTGGTAGATGCCCGCTCCCCGTCAATCTTGAGCAACTGAACAAAAATCAGAGCCCCGAAAAGGGCGATAACGGGGTTCCGGAGACGTGCAAATGTCTCTTTGGCGACCTCCCCGAAAACGCCCGGCGGGCAACGATAAAGCATAAGGGCAAGCCCGGCAGCGACAAAGAACGGAAGGATGAACGGAACGTATAGTAGTGCGTACGACCAGTGAAGGTCTTCGCCCAGTATTCCTCGCAACTGAAAGACGAGAGAAGGACTAAGCGAAAATACCCCGAGGCGACCAAGCGGAATCAACACCCAGTGTGCCTCAGAGGTCAGGAGTTGTCGCAATCCGAGAAATGGCATTCGGGTCAGGAGCAGAATGCCGACGGTCGCAATCAGGGGAGTCAATGCACGCAAGACATCCACACGACGCAAGGGACTCGCTTCGGGAGTTTGCGGACTAGCCGATTGGGAGCTTGGCACTGTCAAGCTCGCAGCATCCGCTTCTTTTTTCGCCAGCCCGATGCCGCGTTGCGCCAGAAAAATCGTCGTTAACAAACCGATCATACCGCCTGCCACGGATGGAAATTCATAGTTGAAAGCTGCCAGGGCAGTCATCGGCAGAACACTGGCCAAGACGGCAAGCTCAATGAAAAGCAGGTTGCGGCGAATCTCTTTCCAATCAACGACGAAGCGCAGCCCGATCACGGGGATAACCAGTGCAGCGACAGCATGCATCAGCGCGGCTTTCAGACCGATCTCGAGCAATTGTGATTCCGCCAATCCCAGCGAACCAAAGCCGAACCAGGTCGGCGTCCCAACGGCTCCGAACGAAGTCGGAACCGCATTCATGATGATACACAGGACAGCAACACGCAGCGGCGGAAATCCCAGCCCGACCAGCACCGGAGCGGCCAATGCAGCCGGAGTGCCGAACCCGCTGGCGCCCTCGATCAGAAATATAAATGACCAGCCAACAATCATCAACTGTGCCACCGGATTGCGCGAAACGCCGTTGAGCCACAGACTTAGCGTCAGCATGGCACCTGAGCGTTCCAGTGCGACGAAGAAAAAGATGGCGCCAAACACAATCGAAATCGGCGTGAGCGCTTGCAGCAGCCCGCTCACAATCGCCGCGTGAGCCAGGTTCGGGCTCGTCCTGAAGAACCAAATCCGGACGGCGTAAGTTAGCAGCGCCGTGAGTGCAAAAGCGACCGTTGAGGGGAGCCCATTCTTCTTCGTCATGACGAAGATCAGAAACCCGATGGGAAGCGCGGCAAAAAATACGTCCATCACTTCGCCGGAAATCAGTCGCGTTGGAAACGCGGGGAGCAGTAAGTTTCTGGGGCGCAAGAAGGCATCGAGGAACATTTCTTAGCCCGTAGACGTGCCTGACAGCAAGAAAACGCGCTTCCGGGTATGACTTTTTCTTTCCTACGATTCGGCGCTCCTCCCAATCCGTTTTTTGCGCGACCAACAGACTTGACCTCCAAGCACGAGTTTACTAACAACGAACAAGGCACAATGGAGACGCTGCCGTGTGAGGATTCCATGAGCATTTGGCAGGAACACGCTCAAAGCGGTTTCTTAGCGGCTAGGCGGAACGCGCCGCTCGGCATCTCCGAGATCACGAAAACCTTGCGGGCCGGTGTTCCTAGTCCGTTAAAGAGCATTACGGCCAATCAGAGGTGAAGCGTATGCTGGAAAAGGTCGGAAGATCATGAGTCAAACTGCGAACACTTCAGTCAACCTCGCTTCAGAGACTTCCGTTAGCGTCAGCGACCCGCACGCAATGCGGGCCGATGACGTGTTGGAAAAAATGCGGAGCCAACGCGACGGCCTCTCTGGCGCCGAGGCCGCCAACCGGCTGACCGCCGTCGGCCCAAACCGGCTTCCTGAGCCGCCGAAAGAAGGGTTGTTTAAGCGGTTCTTCAAGCACTTTAATGATATTCTGATTTACATTCTTGTTGCCGCCGGCGTGGCGAAAGCGTTTCTCGGGCACTGGGTCGACGCCTGCGTGATTCTTGCTGTGGCGGTGATCAATGCCATCGTAGGCTTCATCCAGGAAGGCAAGGCCGAAGAGGCGCTCGAAGGCATCCGGAAGATGCTCTCCCTGCGTGCCCACACGCGACGTGAGAGCGAGTGGGTCGAGCTCGACGCTGCAGACCTCGTGCCGGGCGATATTTTGCGGCTTCGCTCCGGCGACCGCGTGCCCGCCGACCTCCGGCTCTTAGAGGCGGTCAACCTGCGCATTGAAGAATCCGCTCTTACTGGGGAATCCGTGCCTTCAGATAAGGGAATAGAGCCGGTGGATGCCAAAGCCGGAATCGGCGACCGACGCTGTATGGCCTACTCGGGCACCCTGGTCGCAGCCGGAACCGGCCTGGGAGTGGTTACCGCAACCGGAGCAGGGACCGAGTTGGGTAGGATCAGCCGAATGATCGCGGAGGTGGAAAGCCTGGCGACGCCACTCACGAGACAGATGGCCGCTTTCGGCAAAGTTTTATCCTTTGCGATCCTCGGAATGGCCATCGTGATGTTTTTGATTGGCTGGCTGCTGCACGGCTTTGGCATCGACGAGCTTTTTTCGGCGGCGATCGGTTTCGCCGTCGCCGCGATACCCGAAGGTTTGCCGGCAATCATGACAGTCACACTGGCGATCGGCGTGCAGCGGATGGTGCAGCGCAATGCAATCACGCGCAAGCTCACGGCAATAGAAACCCTGGGTTCTGTGACGGTTATTTGTTCGGACAAAACCGGCACGCTTACACGCAATGAAATGACGGTTCGTCATCTGGTCACCCGCGTCGGGCAATACGATGTAGAGGGCATCGGCTACGCGCCGGAGGGCAGAGTCTCGCAGGAGGGACAGGAAGCTTCGCTTGCAGCCAATCCGGATCTGGAAGCATTGGTCGAGGTTATGGCCGTTTGCAACGACTCGGAGATCGCCCAAGAGGACGGTCAATGGAAAGTGATCGGAGAACCCACCGAAGGTGCGCTGCGCACTCTTGGCCAAAAGGCAAAGTTCGACAGAAAAGACTACCAACGGCTGGCGGTCGTTCCCTTCGAGTCGGAAAACAAGTTCATGGCCACACTCGATCGCGTGCCGGGAAATGGTCTGCGCATCCTGCTCAAGGGGGCGCCCGACCGGTTGCTGAGCCGCTGCGCCGACCAGCGCGCCGCGAACGGTGGCGTGGAGCCACTCGATCTCGCCTTCTGGGAAGAGCAGATCGATGCACTTGGCGGCCAGGGTCTGCGGGTCCTTGCCGCCGCCAGCCGCGAGGTCAAGGAGGACAAGAGCGACCTGACATTGGCAGAACTCGACAAGGGCATGACGTTTGTGGGGCTGGTCGGTATCATCGATCCTCCCCGGCCGGAGGCCATCAAAGCTATCGCGGCCTGCCAGCAGGCCGGCATTCGCGTCAAGATGATCACCGGTGACCACGCAGGCACCGCCACCGCCATCGGCCGCGAGATGGGTATCACCGAAAACCCTAAAGCTGTGACCGGTACCGAACTCGAAGCCGCCTCCGACGAGGACTTGCGCCGGATCGTTCCGGAAAGCGACATCTTCGCTCGCACTAGCCCCGAGCATAAACTGCGGCTGGTGCAGGCGCTACAGGCCAACAACGAGGTTGTGGCCATGACCGGCGATGGAGTCAATGACGCGCCTGCGCTTAAGCGCGCAGATGTCGGTGTAGCGATGGGCATCAAAGGTACTGAGGCGACCAAAGAGGCTGCCGAGATCGTGCTGGCCGACGACAATTTTGCATCGATCGAGCGCGCCGTAGAAGAGGGCCGCACCATCTACGACAATCTGCAGAAAGCGATCCTTTTCATCCTGCCAACCAATGGCGCCCAGGCGCTCGTCATCCTGGTAGCAGTGGTTGTAGGGCTGGATCTGCCGCTGTCGCCCGTGCAGATCCTGTGGGTCAACATGGTTACCGCGGTAACCCTGTCGCTGGCGCTAGCCTATGAACCTGCAGAACCGGGGTTGATGCACCGTCCACCACGGCGGCCGGGAGCGCCGATTCTGGGGGAATATGCCATTTGGCGAATCGCCTTCGTCTCGCTGCTGATCGGTGGCATGACCGTCGCTGTCTTTCTGTTCGAAGAGCACCGGGGTTATTCGATCGAAATGGCGCAAACCATGGCGGTCAACACCTTGGTGCTCGCGCAGGTGTTTTATTTGTTCAATAGCCGCTTCATGAGAGAATCAAGTTTGCGGCTGGATTTGCTGTTTACTAACCGCGTGGTTTGGATCGCCGTCGGCGTACTGGCGGTGCTGCAGGTGTTGTTCGTGTATGTCCCCTTCTTGAATGTGTGGTTCCACTCAGCTCCGATCCCCGCCCGTGACTGGTTGTTGCCGATCGGCATCGGCTTTGCCATCTTCCTGACAGTCGAGGGCGAGAAGGCGCTCGTCCGGACGCTGAAGCCCATATTCGGCGCGAAGGCCTAGCCCGCAGAGTCGAATCGCATCACAATCAGCCTTGCGCAGGCGAAGCGGTCAAAAAACCATGAGTTCCAAGCGTTGGTTGGCCTCCGGATTTCCGGAAGACGGCCCAGCGACCAGCAACACCTGTCTGCAGGGGAGACCCAGTTCCGACAGGAGACCCCGGGCATAGCCGCGCCAATCATCAGGTTCCTCGTCCAGATCCACCGCATGCACGCCGTAGGAAAAAGCCAACCCCTGCATGGCAGCAGACTCGGGACCTGCCGCCACCACCCAGACTGGCGTTCTCCAACGCGCCACGGCTCGGGCTGTGCTTCCGTCTCGGGTAGGCACAAGAACCGCATCGTAAGGCGTTATTTCCAGAGCGCGGTCGACCAGCATGGCCTTCGGATTGACAAGGATATCACCCATCTCCCGCCGCATAGCCAGAGATGTCTTGGACCGGTGCACTTCGGTGAAGGCGGCAATCTTCGCCAGCATCGTCACGGATTCCTCCGGAAATTTGCCCGTCGCCGATTCGCCGGAAAGCATGACGCAATCGGTGCCATCCAAAATGGCATTGGCCACGTCGGTGGCTTCGGCTCGAGTCGGCAGGCGACTCGAAGTCATGGACTCCAGCATCTGCGTGGCGGTAATGACCGGTTTGCCAGCCAGATTCGCCTTGGCGATAAGCTGCTTTTGTAGAATCGCCATCTCCTCAATCGGCACCTCGACACCGAGATCCCCTCGCGCGACCATGATGCCATCCGCGGCTGCCAGAATTTCGTCAAAACGTTCGATAGATTCATAACGCTCGATCTTGGCGATGAGGAAAGGGGTTTTGCCCAGGGCGGCGGCAGCAGCCCGCAGCGTTTCGATGTCGGCACCCCTTTCCACAAACGACTGGCTGATGGCGTCGACACCGCACGCCAGGGCAAACTCGAGACATTTGCGGTCGTGATCCGTGAAGGCAGAGATGCCGAGATTTATGCGCGGAAGATTAAGGCCCTTGCGCGAGCGAAGTTCGCCACCAACAGCCACCGTGCAATGCACATCCTTGCCTTCGACCTGATCGACCAGAAGCTGCACCAATCCGTCGTTCAGAAACAGGCGATCGCCGGGCTTTACCACCCGAGGGAGGGGCTCAAAACTCATGGAGACCCGTCGGGCGCTGCCGATAACCTCCTCGCTGGTGAGGGTGAAAGCGCTGCCAGACTCGGGGTGGATCGGATCGGGGTCGATCGTTCCCAGTCTCATTTTGGGCCCGGGAAGGTCGCCCATGATCGCGACGCGCCGGCCGGTGACCCTGGAAGTAGCACGAATGCGGGCGATGACCTCCGCGTGCTGGTCGAAATTCCCGTGCGAAAAGTTGAGCCGGGCAACATTCATCCCGGCGCGGATGAGACCTTCCAGAATTTCCGGCGAGTTCGAGGCCGGACCGATGGTCGCAACGATTTTGGTTTTATGATTGGGTAATATCATTGACGCCTTTTCTCGAGGAAACCGTTCTCTGCTAACTCAGTTGTCGCTCGTGCTGACACTAAGCGTTATTGGTGCTTGCTCTTTAACGAAATCCAATTTGGCGACTAATTCCGTTTGCCCTTTGATTAACCCAACTACTCCATGAGCAATTGCCGGTGCCGCTGATAGACCAGGGGAAGAAATACCAGCCACATGAATAAACCGTTGGTCTTTGCTGGAAGCAGCGATCCAAAAATCATTAGTTTCGACACAAATAGAACGAGAACCACTAAACATACTGCAAGTCTTTTCCACCCTTAAACTGGGAACAACTCTCTTGGCTATAACCCCGATCTGCTCAAACTGTTCCATGCTAATTAATCTGGCATCTTCTTTAGCGATGCCCTCTTCCGCCGTAGGCCCAACTAACAAATGACCATCCAACATAGGAGCGACAATCACTCCCTTGCCGTGAATTGTTGGTACCATGAACAAAATGTGATCATTGATGATATCGCGTTCAGTTTTCTCAATAACGCGATATTGTCCTCTGCGCGCTTTCAGAGTGAAATCTTTGTCCTGGATCATTGCCGCTACCACATCAGCATAATGACCGGCCGCGTTAATAATGAATTTAGCTCCATAACCTACGCTTTGAGAATGATGGTCAATTGTGTGAACCAGAAAACCGTCGGCGAGTTTAGTAATTTTTTCCACCTTAGCTTCTAAGAATAGCTTCACTCCATTTAAGATAGCACTTTCCACTAACTTATTAGTCAGGCACACTGGATCTACTATATAAGAACTTGTACACAACAAACCCGCCACAACTTGTGAATTAAGATTAGGTTCTAATTCCAAGCATTGTTCATGGTCTAAAATTTCCATTTCATCTGTTTTTAAACCATTAGTAATCCCTTGATTGTGCAACGTTTTAAGTTCGCTTTCTTCTGAATTATTAAAAGCCAAAACTAATGAATCAACCTTCTTATGCGGGAAATTAAGTTCTATAAACCATTCATTTTCATAGATGCGTCTTCCCAAAAGATTTAATTTAGCACTTAGCGTTCCCGGGGTGGGATCAAATCCACCGTGAATAACGCCGGAATTACCTGCCGATGTCTCTTGCGCCACTTGTAAATTTCTTTCAAGGATAGCGACTTGTAAGTTATATTTTGAAAGTTCTCTGGCAATGGCTGCCCCAATTACGCCGGCACCAATAATAATAACGTCAAATACTGGCGATTCTGGAACCTTCATAAAGTAAGAATCCGCACTTAAACTAGTGCCATGAATTATATTGTCGCAGACGTGCGCTGCCCAGACCGGTCATTTCGACTAGCATTGCTCCCGGCTCCCGAACTGCGTCCGTGGCAATGATAGGCCTAGTTGCTAGTAGATGGAGCGGGAACAATTTGGTCACCGACTGATGCATGGTATGAGCCATCATGATGCAGCCGCTGAAATCCGTCGAAGGCGGCGTATTTATAGGCGTAGCTGTAGGTTGGGGTGTTCATCGACACCTCGTCGAACACGCTGAGAGTCCCGCCGAAGTGAATGACCATCTGCCCGATGCCGACCAGCTCTGAGGCTATATCACCGATGCAATGCACACCAATCAATTTTTGGTTATCCTTCCTAAAAAGCAGTTTTAGGACGCCGCCGTGGCCGGCGATGGCACCACGCGGAATGAGATCGAACTCGGAACGACCCACCTCGTAATCAATGCCTTGTGCCTGGCATTGTTCCTCTGTCAGCCCCGCACCGGCGACCTCCGGCATGCCGTAAACGGCCGAAACCGGCGTGGGATCAACCGTGCCTGCAAACGGAATACCCAATGCGTGGCATGCAGCGACGCGACCCTGTTCCATAGCGACGGATGCGAGCGTGGGACCGAGCACGTCCCCCGCTGCGAAGACGTTGTCGGCTGACGTGCGGAAATGCTCATCGACCACGATTCTGCCAAGGGAGTCAATCTTTACGGCCGCAGCATCCAGGTCCAGTCCTTCCGTGTTGGCGGTCCTTCCGGCGGCGAACAGAACCGTGTCCGGTTGGAATTTCGCGCCGGTTGAGAGCAAGACTTCGAGGTTGCCAGCCGCGGTGCGGGCGATTGTATCGGCCGCCGCGCCAAGGACGACCGTCACCCCCCACTTGCGGAACAGCTCGTCCATTCGGCGGGACATTTCCCCGTCCATCATGGGCATCAAGCGATCTCCCATCTCCGCGAGCGTAACCCGCGCGCCCAGTGCGTGGCAAATCGTGGCGTACTCGACCCCAACCGGCCCACCGCCCACAATGAGGATGTCTTTCGGTATGTGCTCCAGGGCTAGAATCGTGTCCGAGTCGCAAACGCCGGGGTCCTCGAACCGGATGCTTTTCGGGCGCATCGGACGCGACCCAGAGGCGATCAGAATCGCCTTCGCACGCAGTGTGAGTTCCCGTCCGTCGGGCGTCATGACCAGAAGGGTTCGACCGGGGCCGAGGCGGGCATCGCCCTGGAGGTAGTCGACGTTGTGTTTCGCGATATTGTCGGCAGTCGCTCTCTGCAACAGCTCGGAAACGTCTCGGGTCCGCTTCCTGATTGTGGGCAAAACGATGTCTGGCGCCGCGGCCAGGTGGAGGCCGTAAATATCGCGGTCGCGGAACCCGGTCAGGTATAGTGCCGCTTCACGGAGCGTTTTCGTCGGGGCGCCGCCGGTGGTTGTCACCGTCCCGCCTGGCCGGTTCTTCTCGATGACGACCGAGCGATGCCCGTAGAAGGCGGCAAGTTCGGCCGCACTCTCGCCCGCTGGTCCCGCACCGATGGCGACAAGGTCATAAGCTTCTGTCATGACAGCTCCCGTCGATCTGTTTATCCACCGAAATCGGTTTTCGGGCGTCGCGGAAATGTGCCGTCAAGACCGGTCCGGATCAAAGTTTCCGCGATGTGAGGATGCGGGAATGAGTGGTTGATGTCAAGCATGGGGCTGGTCGGAGCGTTGCTTGCCTTCTTGGGATTCGCGAGATCTTCGCCAGCTCCGGCTCGACATTTGTCAGTGCGGCGCGTGCTGCGACAAAGACCTCCTCATCGAGGAACCGGTATCGCACCTCCATGAGGAGTGCATTTATTGCGTGCGCGCAAATTTTTCCCGCATAAACTGCGAATGCTCGGCGTCAATCAGTCGGCCAGCATTTAGAAGTTCGGCTTCGCTCAACCACGGCCCGACAACCTGCAGGCTGGTGACGGGAACGGTCTTATCATTCAGGGGAATCGGTATCGCAAGTGCAGGATTTCCTGCAAAATTGACCGCAACCGTGTTTTGCAGGTTCAACACGCGAGCTTCCAGAATGGCTATCCTCCCTACAAATGGAATCGTTGGCGGCAGCGTCTGAAGAGTCGGCAGGGCGATGAAATCAACTTTTTTGAAAACCTTGCGGAGAGCTTGCTGCCGCTCCGCCTGCCTCCGTAGAGCTCCCCGGTATCGCGTTGCGTATACGATTCTCCCCAGAGCGATTGCTGCCTTGGTCCTGGCCCGTACTCCGGCTTTGTATAAGTATTCTCGATTGCTGAGCCAGGCACCAGCTGCCGCCAAAGTGTTCCCATCTCTCGTGGCTTGGTCCCACTTCGCCCTGAAGGCTTGGTCCAGCGGGATGACTTGAAATTGTGCTCGGGCCAGAGCGTCATCAATCGCTTTGTCGATTTTAGGGTCGGTGCCGCTCAGATAGAGCCTTCCGATCCTGATCCTTTTGGCCAACGGTTTGGCGGCGACGGCGGTTCGATATCGTGCGGCAAACCCATTCTGCAAAAGATCCATCCCTTGCACGACATGGTCCACGTCTTTGGCCATCGGGCCGACGGTATCCAGATGTTTTGGCTCAACCGGGACCACACCCTTCAAAGAAACAAGGCCAAAGGTCGGCTTCAAACCCACGATGCCGCAACAAGCTGCGGGAACCCGGATGGAGCCCGCTGTATCCGTTCCAAAGGCAACGTCCGCGATTCCGCTTGCAACCGCCACTCCTGAACCACTTGACGAACCACCCGGGATTAGCTTGTGCCATTTACTAAACGGGTTCTTCGGAGTTCGGAAGTAATCGTTTAGACCGGAAGGAGCCACCCCAAATTCGCTGAGATTCGTTTTCCCCACGATCAGCACATTCCGCCTCCGTGCAATCGCTAGGCACTCCGCATCACTTGCCGCCGGCGAACTGGTTTTGGCGACATATTCGGAGCCATCCGTGGTCACCACACCTTTCATGTCGATGTTATCTTTGACTGCTAAGCACACCTGTTGGTCGTTTTCAGGATGCGGCCAGTAAACAATGAACGCGTGGTCGTGAGAGCCTCCTGCCGAACGTCTCTGCGGAGTCGCGCAGCCGCTGAAAAAAGTTATCAACAAAAGCCCAACCAGAATCAACTGAGCGGTGACACAGCGGCGCTCTTTCATTTGATTATACGAATATCACAAAGGACATCCCGTAGTCATTCTTTTGGAAAGGTGTTTCGCTCATGCTTCGATGGTAGCAAATCGGGAGGCCAAACAACAAAGATATTACGCATATAAATCGTGTTACGCAGACAAGATTTTTTTTTAAGGATACACTTGGTAGATTTTAAGAAAGATTTCGACGAATCCTTCAGAAGACACAAGCAACAAAGAATGATGTCTAGAGGTCCGGAGAAGACAATTCCTAGGAAAAGCTGCCCAGTGAACCAACAGAGAAGAACGGTTGCCGAGCAGAGCAAAAGACCGTCTGTTATCTGCGCTGACGAAGCACAATCTCAAAAGGTGCATCGAGACCTTTTTTGCAGATCCGCATAAACAAATTCCCGCTAGTAATCAGTGCGAGTCATGCGACGACGCTCTGCGCGCCTGTCCAGATCAAACGCTTAAACGATTGCGGCATGGAAAAGGAAACCGTCGTGGGTGGATCGAGGAAGCCAGATTCGGTAGCCCTTAGCATCATCTTCAAAAAATGGCGTTCCTAAAGAATCGTCATCGACGCTAACCAATTCCGCGTGCCATGTACTGGGTCCGTACACTAAATGAAAGACAAGAGGGCTATGGTTCATCAGTAGGTCTGTAGCTGCCTTTTTTCGTTTCCCATCTTTTCCTTCATCGCTACCTCCCGTAAACTGCACTATGCCTACGGATACCGGTGTCAGAGGTATTCCGTCGGCTGGCGGCACTCGGCGACTCTCAATACGGTATGCTTGGATAAGCATGGGCTAATCTGCTTCTCCGATTATGGGAAGGCAACCGCGAACGCAATCCGGATCACCGGGAAAACGATTGAATTGCTCTGTGATTGCTTCGGACAGTGGCAATCTCTCAACCGCGCAAATTTATCCGCGCGTCACTGTTGAACGTTTGACAAAGGGCGTCCGACGATTCGCATCTGTGAGCGCAGGCAGCGAACGACAGCGAACGCCAGCGAACGCACGCCCGCAATCGTTGACGTTCGTTGTTGTTCATTGACGTTCGCTGGCGTTCGCTGCCTAGCTGAGCTGTTCGCCCAGCTTACGGAAGAATTCGTCGAGCATCTTCTTCGCTACCGCATCCACGAGTCGCGAGCCAACCGCCGCAATCACCCCGCCGATGTGGCCTTCTGCCTCGCATCGAAGCTCGCTGCCCTCACCCTTGGGCGAGATCTGGATTCTCGCAGTCCCTTTCAACCAGCCGGGAGCGCCCTTCCCCTCGACCCGAAGCGTGAACGACTCCGGCGGGGTCTTCTCATCGATCCAGATCTTGCCAACGTAGCTCCCTTTGATCCCGGCGACTCCGATCTTGAGATGAGCATCGTAGCTGTCTTCCCCTGTTTTTTCCATCTTCTCGCATCCATCGATGCACTTCTGAAGGATCGCCGGCTCAATAAGCGCCGCGAAGACTTTCTCGCGCGGAGCATCGAATGCGTATGTCGCCGCAAGCTTCATCCGCGGCTCGCGGCAAGCTCCAGGGCGCGCTTCGTCATGACACGCGCGAGATGGGCCCGGAACTCCGCCGAGGCGTGGATGTCCGAGAGCGGATCGACCCCGTCCGCCGCCTTCTGCGCCGCGGCCGCGATCGTAGTGGCCGAAAGCTCCAATCCGCGAAGGGACGATTCCGCGCCGGCTGCGCGATAAGCCTTCGCGGCCACACCCGTCACCGCAATGGCGACATCCTTTCGCGCCTTGTCCACTACGGTCGCGACGCCTGCGATTGCAAACCCGCTCGCCTTCTGCGCGAACTTGACGTAGGCGGCCGTCTTTGCCGTCACCGGCACGCGGATGAATTTGAGGATCTCGTCTGGCTGGACCGCTGAAGTCAGCATATCGACGAAGAAATCTTTGGCGACCACGGTCCGGTTTCCCCGTGGGCTCCCGATCTCGAACTCGGCGTCGAGGGCTAGCATCGCCGCCGGCCAGTCGCCCGCGGGATCCGCATGGACGCAGCTCCCGCCGATAGTCCCTTTATTGCGCACCTGTATGTCGCCTATCTTCCCTGCCACCTCGGGAAGAAGCGGGCAGGAACGCTTGAGAAAATCGGTCGACTCGAGTTCGTAGTGGGTGGTGAGTGCGCCGATCGTGATCTTCCCGCCTCGCTCGCTAATCGAGTGAAGATCGCGGATCCGGCCGATATCAACCACAACCCTCGGCTGCGAGAGCCGGAGCTTCATCGCCGGGATTAAACTGTGGCCCCCGGCAAGTACTTTTGCGTCCTCGCCGTGCTTGGCGAGATGCTCGAGCGCCTCGTCAAGTGTTGCCGGCCGGACATAGTCGAACGCGGAGGCGATCATGATCCGCCTCCCTTTTCCTGGATCGTGCGCCAGACCCGCTCCGGCGTGAAAGGCAAATCGAGGTGGCGAACTCCCAGCGGTGAGAGCGCGTCGATAACGGCATTCGCGATAGCGGGCGTGGCGCCAATAGTGCCAGCCTCGCCAACGCCCTTCACACCGAGCGGATTCGACGGCGAGGGCGTTTCGGTGCTCCCCAGGACGTAATCCGGAATGTCCGTCGCGCGCGGGATCGCGTAATCCATGAACTCTCCGCTAAGAAGCTGGCCATTCTCGTCGTAAACGGTCTTCTCCATGAGCGCCGCACCGATGGACTGAGCGATGCCACCCTGCACCTGGCCTTCAACCAGAAGCGGATTTACCTGCTTACCACAGTCGTCGACTGCGATATATTTCAAGATCTTCACCTGACCGGTGTCGCGATCCACCTCGACCGCAACGATGTGGGTCCCGAACGGGAACGTGCAGTTG
>WNFM01310397.1_pt2 | contig 19540 bp, 19 predicted proteins | sample 5400271 | NCBI WGS metagenome assembly WNFM01 (sample SAMN13153352, study PRJNA577476) | soil metagenome | isolation source: 60 cm saprolite on Douglas fir-dominated hillslope | place: USA:California | collected 2013-09-17 | reverse complement strand
GCACGCGCCACGACCTGCTCATAGCCGGCCTCGCCGCCGACCGGATCGGCCCGGCCGATGAAATTCCAGGGCGCCGCGACATAATAGAAGAACACGGCGACGACGAATGCGATGCCGGAAATGACGGCCACCCTCGCCCATGCGAACGAGGACTTCACCATCCAGTCCGGCCAGCCCTCACGGGACAGCATGAAGAGGTTGATCGCGGTCGCGGCAAAGCCGGCCGGCCACAGGAACATCGGCCAGGTATCGCCGACCCGCAGCGTCAGCGACTTCCAGAAAAAATACAGAAACGGCACCAACACAGCGGTCGACAGCAAAATCGCGACCGGCTCGCGACCGCGATAGCCGCGCCATGCCGTCAGCGTCACGCCGGACAACACCACCGGCAACAGCACGAACCCGACCAGGCCGAACTGCAGACCGAAGAAGTCGCCGACGGTGCGGAACGACAATTCATGGGCCGCCACCGCGCGCACCAACTGGAAGCGGAACGACGCCCAGTCGTGCTGCGCGTTCCAGATCAGCACCGGCAGGAACACGATAACCGCGATCAGCGCCGCCAGCCACGGATATGGACTGAGCAGNCACGGCACCAGCATCACGGCGGTAAATTTCGACAGCAGCGCCAACCCGGCGAACAGGCCCGCGGCGAGCCACCAGCGCGGGTGATCGCTCTCATGGAGCCGCACCAGCGCCCACAGCATCGCGACCGCGAACGGAATCATCGCGGTGTCCGGCGCCACCTTGGCCATCAGCAGGCCGTAGTAAAGTGCGGCCTCCGGCATCAGCACCGCGAACACGACGGCGCGAAAATCATGGGTGACGCGGCGGACGATATCGGCCAGCAGCACCTGCGTAACCAGCATCGCCACGATGCCAGAGAAACGCACCCCGAGATTGGTGTCGCCGAAAATGGTCGTGCCGAACCGGATCATCCAGGCGATGCCGGGCGGGTGATCGAGGAAGGACAGCGCGCTCTCCTTCGACCAGGTCCAGTAATAGGCCTCGTCGGTGCGCAGCTCCATGACGCCGGCATAGACGATCCGCATCAGGGTCAGCACGGCGATCAGCGCGACCACCCCAAGCCATCTCGCACCAAGCCATCTCGCACCAAGCCATCTCGCACCAAGCCATGGCGGCATGGCAGGACGGGCCGGTCTTACCGGGCTGTTATCGGGCGGGGCAATCGTCACGGCGCTTTCTCCTCGACTCCCCGGGGGGTGTCAACGTGCGGCAGCGGAAAAAGGCGATCGTCGTCCCTGCCCCGTGCGCAATTGCGCACTAGGCAGGGACGACATGAAGAGTATGTGATGGAATTAACCATTGTTATCGGCGATATCTAACCCATGGATCAGATGACCGCCTCGCGCCGGGAACAGTTGAAAACATTCATCCGCGGCATCAGCCTCCGGCAGGTCCGCCTCGTCACCGGCGTCATCCTGCTCGCCTATCTGGTCAGCCATTTTCTCAACCATGCGCTCGGCAATATCTCGATGAAGGCGCTGGCGACCGGCGTCTATTTCCACGTCCGGTTCTGGCAATTCCCGCCGGTTGGAATGCTGTTCTACGCCTCCTGTCTCGTGCACACCGCGCTCGGCGTCTGGGCACTGTACGAGCGCCGGCAGTTCAGCTGGAAGGCGATCGAGCCGATCCAGCTCGTGCTCGGTCTGAGCATTCCGGCAATGGTGGTCGCGCATATTATCGGGGTCCGGCTCGGCCAGGCGCTGTACGGCCACGAAAAGCTCTACCCGCAGGTATTCTTCGCGTACTGGATCTCGACGCCCTACAAGGCCTGGCTGCTGACCGCCGTCCTGATCGTCTCGTGGGTCCACGGCTGCATCGGCCTCCATTTCTGGCTGCGGATGAAGCCATTCTACCAGAAGGCGGCACCGTTTCTGCTCGCCGTCGCCGTGCTGATTCCGACGCTTTCGATACTCGGCCTCTATCGCGGCGGGCGAGACGTCATGGACAGCGACAGCCTCGAATGGCGGCAGGAAAATCTGACGCAACGCGCGATGGGCACGCGGGACCAGGCGCAAGTGCTCGAGCGCGTCGCGGATTATTTCCTGATCGGTTATCGCGCCATCCATGAGCGCCGCGGCGGCATGGTCAACCTGTCCTATGGCAACGGCCGGACGGTGCGGGTGCCGAGGGGGCTGAGCGTGCTCGAAGCCAGCCTGCGCAACAATGTCCCCCATGCCAGCGTCTGCGGCGGCCGCGCCCGCTGCTCGACCTGCCGCATCCGGATCATCGGCGATTGCAGCGCGTTGCCCGAACCGTCGCAGCGCGAGGCATTCGTGCTCGGACGGGTCGGCACGTCAGATCCATCAGTCCGCCTCGCCTGCCAGTTGCGCCCGACCGACGACCTCTCGTTCTTCCAGCTCTTCCTCCCGCACGCGATCTCGGCCAGTTCGCATGCGTCCAGTCCGGCGCGGATCGGCCAGGAGCGCTATCTCGTCAGCATGTTCGTCGACATGCGCGATTCGACGAAGCTGGCAGAGAAGCGCCTGCCGTTCGACACCGTATTCATCGTCAACCGTTTCCTCGGCGCGGTGTCGCAGGCGGTGATCGAGAGCGGCGGCAGGCCGAACCAGTTCATCGGCGACGGCATGCTGGCGCTGTTCGGGCTTTCCTCGAGCCGTCAGGAAGCCTGCCGTCAGGCCTTGAAGGCGGCAACGCTGATCGCGGCCAATATCGACGAACTGAACAGGTTTCTCGCGCACGATCTGCACGAGCCGATCCGCTTCGGCATCGGCATTCACGGCGGCGAGGTGATCGTCGGTGACATCGGCTACCGCGACCACATGGTGTTCACCGCGCTCGGCGACGCCGTCAATGTCGCAGCAAGGCTGCAGGACATGACCAAGGGTCTTGGCTGCGAGGCCGTTGTCTCCGACGAGGTTCGCGTCACCGCGGACATCGCGGCCGATGCGCTGCCGCAGCAGCAGGTCGATATCCGCGGACGCAACGAGCCGATGATCGTGCGCATCGTGACGGATACGCGGATGCTGGCGGCGCTGGTTGGCGACGAGCACAGCGCCGCGGCGTAAATCGCTTCGCCGCGCGTGGTGCGAAGCCAACGTGATCTTTCTCACACCTGAATGAATATTCAGAAAATTGTCAGCGAATTCAACGGCGTTTCCTCGAACCCGGTTTCCGGCGCGTACGACTGATGGGCTATGGGCAAGACTAAAACTGAGCCCTGAAACTGAGCCCTTAAACCCGCGCCGAGACAAAACGATCAACGCGCACATCGAAGGAGAACGACCATGCTTCGCAAAGTAACGCTCGCACTCGTCGCCGCCGCTTCCCTCAGCGCGATGGCGCTGGCGCCCACCGCTGCTTCCGCCCACTCGTGGGGTGGCGGATGGGGTGGTGGTGGCTGGGGTGGCTATCATCACCACTGGGGCCACGGCTTCGGCATCGGCTTCATCGGTGGCGACGTCGATGGTGGCTGCTACGTTACCCGCCCGGTGATGACGCCGTACGGCTATCGCTACCGCACCGTCAACGTCTGCGGCTACTGATACAACGCACCACCTGTTAGTCGGAAGCCCCGGTCGCTCACGAGAGCTGCCGGGGTTTTCCGCAAAGCCTTGCCGTCCAAGCCCTTGCTGCAACGCAAATGTGAGACGATCGCTCCGAAAGCATTAATTGACTCCGCCTCCTCCGATGCGACACTTTCGCACCCATGAGTCTGGTGATGACCGGCTCAAAAGAAGAAGCTTCGGAGGAAGCACGATGCTCGATCGACGAGAATTGATGAAACGCGCCGGTATGGCAGCGCTGTTGACCGGCCTTGGTTCACAACTCAGTTCACAGCGGGCGTTCGCGCTCGATACCGTGACGCTGCCATTCGACAATGGCGAACGGCCGCTGGTGCGGTATCCGCAGAAGCGCCCGATGATCGGGCTGACGGAGCGGCCGCCGCAGCTCGAAACCCCGTTCGCGACCTTCAACGACGGCGCGATCACGCCGAACAACGCGTTCTTCGTCCGCTACCATCTCGCCGACGTACCCTACGACATCGATCCGGACAAGTTCACGCTGGAAATCAAAGGCAAGGTCGACTCTCGCTGAAGGACATCAAGAAGCTGAAGGCCGTCGAACTCGTCGCGGTCAACCAGTGCTCCGGCAACAGCCGCGGCTTCTCGACACCGCGGGTCGCCGGCGGGCAGCTAGCCAACGGCGCCATGGGCAATGCGCGCTGGCGCGGCGTGCCGCTGAAGGCCGTGCTCGACATGGCCGGGGTGCAGCAGGGCGCCAGGCAGGTCACCTTCAACGGCATGGATGGCCCGGTCAGCGACAAGACGCCGGACTTCGTCAAGGCGCTCGACATCGACCACGCCCGCGACGGCGAGGTGATGCTGGCCTATGGCATGAACGGCGAGGACCTGCCGCTCCTCAACGGCTTTCCGCTGCGCCTCGTGGTGCCTGGCTATTACGGCACCTACTGGGTCAAGCACCTCAACGAGATCACCGTCATCGACAATGTGTTCGATGGCTTCTGGATGAAGTCCGCCTACCGGATTCCGGATACGCCCAACAACAGCGTCGAGCCGGGCACGGCGCCGAAGGCGACTATACCGATCAACCGGCTCACGGTGCGCTCGTTCATCACCAACGTCGCCGATGGCGCCAAGCTGAAGCCGGGCTCGACCACGCTGAAGGGCATCGCCTTCGACGGCGGCAAGGGCATCAAGGAGGTCGCCGTCTCCACCGACGGCGGCAAGACCTGGACGCCGGCGAAGTTGGGTAAGGATCTCGGCAAATATTCGTTCCGCGAATGGAAACTGCCGGTCAAGCTCGCGGCCGGCGCCTACGAGCTGAAAGTGCGCGCTACCAGCAATGGCGGCGACGTGCAGCCGATGACCCCGTTCTGGAATCCAGCCGGCTATCTGCGCAACGTCATCGAAACCGTTCGCGTCACGGCGGCATGAGGGGAATGATCATGCGATACCGGATTCTCCCCGCCCTCATTGTCACGGCAAGCCTCGGCTTCGCCGCCGCTTATGCAGCCCCGGTCGGCTACAAGCTTCCCGAGGAAGCCGCGGCCTTCAAGCCCGGCGCGGGTCTCGACGTGGTGCAGGGCAACTGCACCGCCTGTCACTCCGCCGATTACATCAAGACCCAGCCGCGCGGCGAAAAATTCAAGAAGGATTTCTGGGCCGCCGAAGTCACCAAGATGATCAAGGTCTACGGCGCGCCGATCGACGACGCGGATGTCGGCAAGATCGTCGATTATCTCACCGCGAATTACTGAGACGAAGCGGCCCGGCGAGCACGGCAGTTTGCGGAAATCGCCGGCTTCGACGGGCCGGTTGTGGAGGGCCATGACCTCGCCTCTCCCTTCGCGCGCGCAAGAGCAAGGGTATGCGTGCCGCGATTTCGCCGCGTCAAATGACCGCGAATCCGGCAAAAAGGCGAAAATGCGGTGCAATATGCCGCTTTTTTGCCGAAACGGCGATACCGTTTGCGCTACCCAGTCCGCCACAACCCGCGTATTCTGATGGCTCGGGCAGGCCGGTATGTGCGGGGACCGGCGGCTCGTTTTATTTTTTGATTCCGCGGAGACGACGTGAATGGCTAAAGGTACGGTGAAGTGGTTCAACCCGACCAAGGGTTACGGGTTTATCCAGCCCTCGAACGGCGGCAAGGACGTTTTCGTTCATATTTCGGCAGTTGAGAAAGCTGGTCTTTCGACACTCAACGAAGGACAAAGCGTCGAGTACGAAGAGATCGCCAACCGCGGCAAGACCTCGGCCGAGAACCTCAAGGTTTAGCGCAATAGCGCGTTCGGCAACGGCGAACTCTCGGACCCGATCCGGGAGTTGGGCTCGATAAAGATCTCCAGAAAAAATGTGAGCGTTCGGCGGAGCGGGCACCGCTTTAGCGCGCATACGAATAGGCCCATACGCCATTCCGTTCTGATCGCATCAGGACGGACTTTTTTTTGGGCGGCAGGCGTCGAACGAACGCTTAAACCGCGCTCAATCCTCCGTCACCCATTTCTGCACCGTCATGACATCGGGCGGCTGCAGATAACCGCGCGGCCAGAGGTCGACAACCCATTCGACCTTTGTGGCGCGATTGACCAGTACCGCGGTGTTGTGCGGCGTCTGCAGCACCAGGGTATTGCCGCGATAACGCGGATCGCCGACGGTGTGGAACTTCAGGAGCTGCCACTCCTGCAGCACCAGCAACAGGCTGGTGGTGTTGCGGGTGGTGTCCCAGCAATCGTAATTGTGCTTGTCGTCGAAATAGCGAAAATCCGCTTTCGCCACCCGCTTGCTGGTGCCGATGATCGGCCCCATCCGGCGGTCCAGCCACACCACCGCCTTCTGCACCGCTGCGAGTTCCGCTGCGGCCGACGCGTGCCCTGCATTCAGTATCTGCGTCAGCGCGCTGCGATCGCCGGGCGTGAAGGTGACGACCTCGCGGCGCCGGCAGACGAAGCCGTAGCAGATCGTCATCGATGTGGCCGACGGCGGATAGATCGACACCGTGCTGTAGAGGGCTGCGATTTCGCGGCTCAGCTCGGTCGCTTCAGCCCGCGGCGCGCCCAGCAGCGCGGCAAGGAGAACGCAAAGCATCGCTCCAAGCCTGACCAGCGTCTGATTTCCGAATTGACCGGCGTCCAGCATCATCCCTGCAATCCCCCGGCCGAGAATTAGCGCGACGCTCTCGCGCTGCCAATATGCAAGTCCCTCGCCTGTGGATCACGTCCCGGTGTCATCCAACCGGCAGCGGCGCGTCGCGCTTGACCTCTTCCATCACAGCGTAGGTTCGCGTCTCGCGCACGCCCGGCAACGCCAGCAGGGTCTCGCCGAGGAACCGGCGGTAGGCCGTCATATCGGCGACCCTGGCTTTCACCAGATAATCGAAGCCGCCCGCCACCATGTGGCACTCCAGCACTTCGGGCGCGGCCTGCACCGCCTTAGCGAAGCGCTCGAAGACATCGGGCGTGGTTTTGTCGAGCATCACCTCGACAAACACCAGCAAGCCCAGGCCCAGCCGGTGCGGATTGAGCCGGGCGCCGTAGCCCTCGACAAAGCCGTCGCGTTGCAGCCGCTTCAGCCGCTCGCCGATCGAGGTCGGCGACAGCCCGATCCGCTCCGCCAGTTCGACATTGGCAATACGGCCATCCCCTTGAAGGATTGAGAGGATTTTACGGTCTATCTTGTCTATTTCGCTCATTTATCAGGCCAAATTCAATATCCACGACAATTTCTACGTAAAAACCGTGAATTTGTCTATCGAACTACGGTTCGCCCAGCAGTAGATTTGTCTCAGCCGGGGAAAATCAAAAATCAGATGCCAAACGACCAATCGCCATCGCCACCCTTCACCGCGCCCTACGCGCCCGATGACCGCACGATCGCTGCCACCCTGCTGCAGACCGCGCGGCTTGAGCAGGCCCGGGAACGCCGTGTGGACCACACGGCGACGCGGCTGATCGAGGCCATCAGAGCCAATGACGATCCGCTCGGCGGCGTCGAAGACATCCTGCGCGAGTACGCGCTGACCACCAAAGAGGGCCTGGCGCTAATGGTGCTGGCCGAAGCGCTGTTACGGGTTCCGGATGCCCGCACCGCCGACCAGTTCATCGAGGACAAGCTCGGCCAGGGCGATTTCGTCCATCACGAGACCAGATCCAGCGCCTTCCTCGTCAATGCCTCGGCGTGGGCGCTTGGGATGTCGGCCCGTGTGATCCAGCCCGGCGAGACCCCGCAGGGAACTATCGGCCGGCTGACCAAGCGGCTGGGCGCGCCCGCGGTGCGGGCCGCGACGCGCCAGGCGATGCGATTCATGGGCAACCATTTCGTGCTCGGCGAGACCATCGAGGCTGCGCTGGCGCGCGCGCAGCCGTATTCGTCGCGGCATCGGCGCTATTCCTTCGACATGCTCGGCGAAGGCGCACGTACCGCTGCCGACGCCGCCCGCTATTTCAATTCCTACAGCAGCGCGATCGCGGCGATCGGCCGCACCGCCAACGGGCGTCCCCTGCCCGACCGGCCCGGCATCTCCGTCAAACTCTCCGCACTGCATCCTCGCTTCGAGGCCGTAAGCCGCGCGCGCGTGATGACCGAGTTGGTTCCCCGCCTGATCGATCTGGCGCGGCAAGCCCGTGGCCATGACCTGAATTTCACCGTCGATGCCGAGGAATCCGACCGGCTGGAATTGTCGCTCGACGTGATCTCGGCGGCCTTCCGCGACCCGTCTCTGGCGGGCTGGGATGGATTCGGTCTCGCGATCCAAGCCTATCAGAAGCGCGCATCTGCCGTAATCGACTATATCGATCAACTCGCACGACAACTGGAACGGCGGATGATGGTGCGCCTCGTCAAGGGCGCCTATTGGGACACCGAGATCAAGCGCGCGCAGGAACGCGGGCTCGATGGCTATCCCGTGTTCACCCGCAAGGCGATGACGGACCTCAACTACGTCGCCTGCGCCCGGCAATTGCTGGCGCTGCGGCCGCGGCTATTTCCGCAATTCGCCACCCACAACGCGCTGACCGTCGCGACGGTGCTCGAACTGACCGGGGACGAAGATGGGTTCGAGTTCCAGCGGTTGCATGGCATGGGCGAAGCGCTCTATGCAAAACTTGCCGAAGATCGCTCCGGCATTGCCTGTCGCACCTATGCGCCGGTCGGCACCCATCGCGACCTGCTCGCCTATCTGGTGCGGCGGCTGCTCGAGAACGGTGTCAGTTCCTCGTTTGTCGCGCTCGCCGCTGACGAGACCGTGCCGGTGGACACGCTGCTACGGCGTCCGGCCGACATCATCGGGAGCATCAGCAAAGCCCAACATCCGAACATCCGGTCGCCACGCGATCTTTATGAGCCGCAGCGAATCAACTCGCGGGGGATCGAGTTCGGTGAACGGACCGCGCTGGAACGGCTCGTCTCAGCCATCTCGGCGGAATCGTTGCCAGCGGCCGGAAGCCTCGCTGATGCGACACCGGCAGAGGCAAATGCCGCGATATCCGCCGCGCGCGCGGGATTCCAAGCCTGGAACAGAACCCCGGCCGAGACGCGCGCAGCCGTGCTGGCACGCGCCGCCGATCTGCTGGAACAGCGCGCCGCGCATTTCATCGCACTGTTGCAACGCGAGGGTCGCAAGACGCTGGACGACGCACTATCGGAAGTCCGCGAGGCCGTTGATTTCTGTCGTTACTACGCCGCAGAGGGCCGCGAGCCATTTCGCGACGGCAAGGCGATGCGGGGACCGACCGGTGAGAGCAATGTGCTCCGCCTGCGCGGCCGCGGCGTATTCATCGCGATCTCGCCGTGGAACTTTCCGCTGGCGATCTTTCTGGGGCAAGTCACGGCAGCGCTGATGGCCGGCAACGCTGTTGTCGCCAAGCCCGCGGAACAAACGCCATTAATCGCAGCGGAAGCCGTTCGGTTGCTGCACGAAGCCGGCGTGCCGGCATCTGCGCTCCATCTCGCACAAGGCGACGGCCGGATCGGCGCCGCGCTGGTGGCGCATGCCAATATCGCAGGCGTCGTCTTCACGGGGTCGACCGAGGTCGCGCGTTCGATCAACCGTACACTTGCCGCCAAGGACGGACCGATCGTGCCGCTGATCGCGGAAACCGGTGGCATCAACGCTATGATCGTCGATGCCACCGCGCTGCCCGAGCAAGTCGCCGACGACGTCGTGACGTCGGCATTTCGCTCCGCCGGCCAGCGCTGTTCGGCGCTGCGGTTACTGTTCCTGCAGGACGATGTCGCCGACCGCATGATCGAGATGATCGCAGGCTCGGCACGCGAACTCGTCATCGGCGACCCTGCCGATCCCGCGACCCATATCGGCCCGGTGATCGATGCGGACGCCAAGCGGCGGCTGGATGCGCATATCGCACGCATGAAGCAGCAAGCACGGGTGCATTACGCAGGTGCGGCTCCCGTCGGCAACTATGTCGCCCCGCACATTTTCGAGTTGTCCGATGCCGGTGAACTCACCGAGGAAGTTTTCGGCCCGGTGCTGCATGTGGTGCGCTACCGCGCCGACCGGCTCGGCGAAGTGCTGCAATCGATCGAGCGCTCCGGTTATGGCCTGACGCTCGGCGTCCATTCACGGATCGACGATACGGTCGAGGATGTGATCGACCGGCTTCAGGTTGGCAACATCTACATCAACCGCAATATGATCGGCGCAGTCGTCGGTGTGCAGCCGTTCGGCGGCCACGGTCTGTCAGGCACCGGCCCGAAAGCCGGCGGGCCCTATTATCTGCCACGCTTTGCGACAGAACAGACGGTGACCGTCAATACCGCGGCGGCAGGCGGCAATGCCGGACTGCTGGCGGGCGGCGAGTTTGCCGGTTTTCGGCTTGGACAACCTTCTCCGCGCGCTCTCGGATTGACTGACTGACCGTTGCATCCAAATGGCGTTTGAACCGGATCGCTCATCGCGATAGTCAAACAAAACCAACAAACGTCACGGGAGCGTGCGCCGCCATGGAAAAAGGTATTTTTGAAGGCCTCAAGGTTCTGGACTGCGCGAGCTTTATCGCAGCCCCTGCGGCCGCCACCGTGCTGTCGGATTTCGGCGCCGACGTCATCAAGATCGAACCGCCCGGCGCCGGCGATCCCTATCGAAATCTGCCGAATTTGCCCGGCTATCCCCACAGCGAACATAATTTCGCGTGGCTGCTGGAGGCCCGCAACAAGAGGAGCCTTGCGCTCGACCTCTCGAAGCCCGAGGGCCAGGCCGTGCTGCACAAGCTCGCCGCCGAGGCCGACGTCTTCATCACCAATTATCCGCCGCAGGTGCGCGAACGGCTCGGGATTACCCACGCCCATCTGGCGCCGGGCAACGAGCGGCTGATCTATGCTTCCTTCACCGGCTACGGCGAAAAGGGCGAGGAAGCCAACAAGCCCGGCTTCGACTCTAACGCCTATTGGGCGCGCTCGGGCCTGATGGACCTGGTGCGCGCGGACGAACACACCACGCCGGCGCGGTCGATCGCAGGGATGGGCGACCACCCCTGCGCGATGGCGTTTTACGGCGCGATCGTGACCGCGCTCTACAAGCGCGAGCGCACCGGCAAGGGTTCGCATGTCTCTTCGAACCTGATGGCGAACGGCGTCTGGGCGGCTTCGGTGCTGGCGCAGGCCAAGCTGGTCGGCGCGAAATTCGGCGAACGGCGTCCGCGCGAGCGCGCGCTGAACGCGGTCACCAACCACTACCAGTGCAAGGACGGACGCTGGCTCATTCTGTCGCTGCTCAACGAGGACAAGCAATGGCCGACGCTGGCGCGCATCCTCGGCCGCGAGGATCTGGTCACCGATCCCCGCTTTGAGACCAAGAAGGATCGCCATGCGCGGTCGCTGGAGCTGATCAAGATCTTCGACGAGACCTTTGCGACCAAAGACCTCTCCGAATGGCGCAAGGTCCTCGACGGCAACGGGCTGGTGTTCGGCGTCGTCGGCATTCTCGACGACATTCCGCACGACAAGCAGATGATCGAAAACGAAGTGCTGGTGCCGTTCGAGAACGACACCATGATGACCATCAGCAGCCCGATCTGGGTCGACGGCAGCAAAAAGGTACAGCCGCGCAAGCCGCCCGGCCTCGGCGAACACAGCGACGAGATTTTGCGCAACGCTGGCTATGACGAGGCCGCGATCGGGAAGTTGCGGGCGTCAGGCGCGGTCTCCTGAAGACTCAATTGTTTGACGCGTTTTCTTCACGCGAACCGGTATCCACCCACGGATCAAGTCCGAGGGCATGCTTCGCTCAAAAATGCTATGGCTGGAAAGAAACCCGACATGCCCGCCTATCGCCTGCATTATTTCCCGGAGTCGGGGAATAGCTACAAGCTCGCTCTGATGCTGACCCTGTGTGGCGAGCGCTTCGAGCCGGTGTGGACCGATTTCGCCGGCGGCGTCACGCGAACGCCGGAATGGCGGCGCGACGTCAACGAAATGGGCGAGATTCCGGTGCTGGAGGTGGACGGCGAGCGCCGCACCCAGACCGCGCCGATCTTGCTGCAGCTCGCCAAGCAATACAGCCGGTTCGGCGGCGAGACCGAACAGGAACAGTTCGAGCTGTTGCGCTGGCTGTTCTGGGACAATCACAAGCTGACCGGCTATATGGCGACCTATCGCTATTACCGCGCGTTCACGCCGACGCCGGACCAGCATGTGCTGAAGCATTTTCGCCGGCGGCTCGACGACTTCCTGTCGATTCTCGAAGCGCATATGCAGAAGAACGCATTTGCCCTCGGCGAACGGCCGACGATTTCAGATATTTCCATGATGGCCTATCTGCACTATCCCGCCGACGAAACCGGATACGAGCTGGCGGCGAGCCATCCTGCGATCAGCGCCTGGCTCGGGCGGATGGCGCACTTGCCGGGCTGGAAATCGGCCTACGAGCTGTTGCCCGGCAAACGAATGACGCACTACGCCAAGGCTCAGGATGGGTAATCTGGATCATGGCCCCGGCTATGCGACGCAGATGCCCGGCACAGCGACCTTCTGGAACAGATGCGGCGAGGCGACGGCCGAGGACGGATAGGCCGAGAGCTTCGCCCTGAACTCCGGATGCGTGAACGCAGCCCTGAAGTCTGCGGTCGATTCCCAGACCGCATAGTTCAAATAAGTCGGGCTTTCGCCGATCGCGCGGTGAAGCTGTGTCGAGATGAAACCCGGCTGCCTTTTCATGAAGTCGGCATCGACTTGCCAGGCCCGGAGGAAGGTTGGTTCGTCCGCCTTGTCGAGCGTGAACACGTTCACCAGCACGATGGGGGTGGCATCGATCGGGATCTGACGGTCGATCGGGAAGGCAGGATCAAGTGGGCGCATGAGCGGCATGATCGTCTCCGTTCCTGTTGGCTGTATGGTGTCAAATTGATACGATGGAGACATAGTATGTTGACATCACGATGTCAATATAGTAATAGGATGACATATGCGCAACACCAAGCGGACGCCGGCCGGCGATGCCCTGACCAACCTCATTCTCGACCTGTTCCGGCTCAACAGCCGAATGCTCGCCTCCGGAGACAGGCTGGTCGCCGAGCTTGGCCTGACCAGCGCCCGCTGGCAGATCCTCGGCGCCATCCTCGCCGCCGAACGCCCGCAGCCGGTCGCGTGGCTCGCGCGCGACCTCGACGCCAATCGCCAAAACGTGCAGCGGATCATTAACGACCTTCACGAGGAAGGACTGGTCGCGTTCGAAACCAACCCGCATCACCGCCGGGCGCAACTTGTCATTCTGACCGACAAGGGACGACAGGCCTTCGACGCGGCCATGCGCTTGCAGGCCCCCTGGATCAACAACCTCGCGGACGGGCTCTTGGTCAAGGACATCAAGACAGTCCACCAGGTCATCACGGCATTGCGAGGAAAACTGGAAAACAATGATGAATCCGAGGAGCAATCCTCAAAGCGGGCTTCCGCCCGGCCGTAATAACGGCTCCTGCTATCGCTCAGCGTTTGAGCCATCCCCAGGCAATGGCAAACACGATCACACCGGCAATGACGGTGACCGCAATCGCCCAGGTGCTGACGCGGACGTTGCTAACCGCTTCACGCTGGGCTTCGTTCGCCGCGATCTCGCGATTGCGGTCCCTGTTCTCCTGGTCGGAAGAGCTCATCGCCGGTCCCCGCTCAGTTTGCTGTTGCTGCCGTGTGCAGCCTAGCATCAATCAATGACGGCTGGTCGGCGCCTTTGCCGCCGCTCATGCCGGCGAACCGGCTGAGTGAGAATGCCGCCAGCGAAGCGCACATCGCAGCCGTTGCAGCCGCCAGGAAGACCTCTCCGGTGCTCCACTTCGCCGTCAACAGCGCCCCGCCGACCAGCGGACCGACGATCGAGCCGACCCGTCCGATACCGAGCGCCCAGCCGACGCCCGTCGCCCTGACGGAGGTGGGATAGAATCCCGCCGCCAGTCCATTGGCGGCAATCTGGCCGCCGACGACGCAGAACCCGGCCGCGAAGATCGCCGTCGTCACCAGCGCGACGGAGTGGCCGAGTTGGCCGATCGCGCCGACGGCGAATACGGCAGCAAAATACACCAGCGCCAATGCGCGGAACGAGAAGCGGTCGATGACGCTGCCGAGCGCAAAGGTTCCGACCACGCCTCCGACCTGCAGCATCGACCCGATCAGGGCGGCCGAAGAAACCGAGGCGCCGAGATCGTTGAGCACGGTCGGCAGCCAGTTCGCCAAGAAATAAAGATCGAGCAGGCTCATGAAGAACACCACCCACAGCAACAGCGTCGGCAGCGTCCGCCGTTCCCGAAACAGATGCAGCACCGGCATCCCGGTCAGTTGCGGCTCATGGACGACGAACTTCGTTGCGGGCGTGAAGCCAGCGTTGCGATCGATCTGCCCGAGCAGTTCGGCAACGCGTGCCGACGCCCGCCCGGTGAGCGCAAGGAAGCGCACGGACTCCGGCAACCGCAGCGCCAGGATCGGCACCAGCAACAGCGGCGCAACGCCGCCGACCGCAAACACCGAGCGCCAGCCAAATTGTGGGATCAGGGCTGCCGCTAGCAACCCGCCGAGTGCCGCCCCGATCGAGAAGCCGCAGAACATCACCATCACCATGGTGGCACGGCGGCGGTGCGGACTGAACTCGGATGTCATCGCTATCGCATTCGGCATCGCTCCGCCGAGGCCGAGACCGGTCAGAAAGCGGATCGCCAGCAGCGCGTTGACGTCACCGATGAAAGCGGTCGCCAGCGTGCCGATGCCAAAGGCCAGCGTCGAGAAGATGATGATCTTCTTGCGCCCGATGCGGTCCGCCAGCGGCCCGAAAACCAGTGCACCGATCATCAGGCCGAATAGTCCGGCGCTGAACACCGGCCCGAGCGCGGCCTTGCTCAGCCCCCACTCTTTCGCCAGCGCCGGCGCGACATATCCGATCGCCTGGGTGTCGAAGCCGTCGAGAAATAAAACCGCGGCGCAGGTCAGCAGCAATTTGATCTGGAAACCGCCGACCGGCTGCCGGTCGATAAAACCGGCTACATCGATTGCGCCGTCATCTTGCGCCTGAGAAACCGCCATGTTGTTTTCTCCCCCAAAACGCCGGATCGCGGTTCTTGCCGACCGCGTTGCACCAGCCTAGCTCGAATTCGATAACCGCGGCAGGAATTCTCAGCCGCGCAATGCTTCCTTCGAATAGCCCGCGATCCGCTTGTAGCCTTCGGACAGCCCCACCAGTTCATGGCGGCTGATGACGTCCTCGATCGTCTTGAACGGCCGATCCCCGGTGCGCTCGAACACCTCGCGCAGGATCGCATCCGGCGGATTGGTGCGGTTGGTGAGTACAATGCGCGTGGTGGCTTCCAGCCGCTGGTTTTCGTAAGCCGCAAGGGCTACCACCGGATCGGCATGGCCGCGCAGCGCCGTCGTGAGTACGCGCGCATCCAGGATCGCCTGGCCGGCACCGTTGGAACCGCGCGGCACCATCGGATGCGCGGCGTCGCCGAGCAGTGTGATCCGGTCAAAACTCCAGCGCGGCAGCGGATCCTGGTCGACCATCGGGAATTCCAGCACATGATCGGCAGCGCGGATCAAGGCCGGCACGTCGAGCCACTCGAAATGCCAATCGGAAAAGGCGCCGATGAAATCGTCGAGCGAGCCGGACCGGTTCCAGTCGCGCTTGCGATAGACTGGTGTTTCGATTTCGGCGACCCAGTTGATGAGCTGTTTGCCGTCGGCATCGGCGGGGCGGATCGGGTAGATCACCATCTTGCCGTGCGACATCCAGCCGGCGCGCACCATGCTGGCGCCCGACAGCATCGGTTTGCAGCGGGTCACACCGCGCCACATGTTGATTCCGGAATAGCGCGGTTCGCCTTCGTCGGGATAGAACTGCTTGCGAACCGCGGAATTGATCCCATCGCACGCGATCGCCACGCGGCCGCGCGCGGTGAAACGGCTTGAGCCACCCGGTCCGTCGGAAAACGTCACGGCGACGCCGGCCGCGTCCTGCTCGACGCCGACGCAATGCCGATTGGTCAGCAACCGCTCGCCCCCGGCACGCGCGACGAAGGCATCGAGCAAGACCCGCTGCAGGTCGCCGCGGTGAATCGAGAATTGCGGATGATCGTAACCCGCCGCGCGGCCGAGCGGCTCCTGGTAGATCAACTGGCCGAAACGGTTGAAGAAGGTCGCGTCGGTGGTCGCGATCGCGACTTTGGCCAGCGCGCTCTCAAGGCCGAGCGCGGCCAATTCCTTGGTCGCATGCGGCAGCAGGTTGATGCCGACACCCACCGCCTTGATCTCGGCGGCGGACTCGAAGATGCGGCAGGGAATGCCGGCTTCATCCAGCGCAAGCCCGAGCGTCAAGCCGCCAATGCCGGCGCCGACGATAATGACCTCGTCCATATTTCCTTCCCGCGCATTAATTTGTTGGGCAGGATGAAACATGATTAGTAAGCCTACTGTCAATTGTGCAGAGGCACCAAATCGGCTGTTTCTAGCGGCTTTTGACGAAGCACATGCCCATGCGCGAGGTCTTGCCGGCGGGCTGGCAGGCGAGGCCCTCGGCGCAGTTCCAGGAATTGAAGCTGCGGTCGTTGTCGGCGGTCTTCGGGCTTCGGACGTAGCAATGCGCCCCCCAGCCGTCGCCATATTCGGTGCCTGCGAGTTCCGCCTCTCCGCGCGATTGCGGGCGGCTGGAGAAGCCGCGGGAATAGTCCGGTGACCGGCCGTCGCGTAGTGCTGTGAGAATATCTCGGCGGCGGACCTGGTCGCCGAAGAAATGCGGCGACGCCGGCACTACGGTCGAGTTCGATGGCTTGGTCGCCATCCAGTCAACGCCCGGGAAATGGAACCCGCCGATGCCGCGCGTTTGGTGGCAGCCGCTACAAGTAACGTCGTTCAGCCGCCGCTCAAAACCTCCGACCGAGCGGATGTTTTGCAACCTCATGCCGTCAGCCGATGCCTTTCGCAAGGCCGCCACGATCTCGGCTTCGGCAAAGACGGGATTGGTGGTGCCCTCGCCTTGCAGCAGACCGAACTCCGGCTGCAGCTCCGAAGGATCGAAGCCGGCCGGTGTCGGCGCAATCGCGCCATGGGCGAGGAATTTTTCCGGGATCAGGGCCGTGCCGCGATCGAACTCGGCAAAATGCCGGGGATCGAGCAGCCACGCCTTGAATTCGCGTCTGAGATTGTCATCGCCCAGAATGCGATCGCGGTCGACCTGGTTTTCCATCGGCGCTTCCTGAAACAGATGCGCCTGCGGGTCGTAGCGAAACACCTTCAGGAGATAATCGGTGCGGAAATCGCGTACCGCCGATTTCGGCGCGTGCGCGATCTGAAGATTGGTTTCGATACGATCGATATTGGCGTAGCTGATCAGCTCAAATGGACCGTCCTTTGCCAGCAGCTTTGCGGCGAGTTCCGCACCCGTCAGCGCCAGATCGCCCGCGGCCAACCATCGATTTGCGATTTCGGAACATGTTATCGCCTGACCTTCAACCCTGGCCTTCAGCACGAGGTTCAGCGTCATCGGCAGCCGCGGCGACACGGCATTGTCGCCGACGTTAGGCTCGTTCGTTCGTGTCAACCGGTAGATCAGCCGGATCTCACCGCAGTCCGCTTCCCTGACATAGGTGCGGTCCATCCGGTTGACGATACCCGCCAGCACGAACCGCGTATCGGCGGTATAGAGCGAGGCCCGGTCGAACAACTGGAAATCAAACCCGTCGCCGACGTTTGTCTTGTGTCTCGCCACGTAACGTTCGAACTCGCCGTCGAGCGCCTGCCGGACCGGCTGCATCGACGGCAAGGCGAAAAGCTCACTGTCGGTGAGCGGCATATTCGCTGACCGCTCCGGCAGCAGCAGGCGGCCGATACCAAATTGGCCGCGGTCGAGTTCGCGTAATGCTGCGGGATCGATGATGGCGGTGCCGCGCTCCAGCGCGGCGACGGGAGCGGCGCGAGCAGGCTGAGCGCCAGCGAGCAGGATCAAGATGAAAAAAAGAAAGCGCACGCGCGAGCATATCCTGATGAGTGCCGCCGGCCTGTGACGTCGTTTTGGCGCGTCACAGGCAGCATTGTTGCGATCAGGAAATTAGCCTGACAGCACCCCGGTTGTCTCTCGACAATCGGGGCGCCTTTCACGTGAGAGTGAAGGAATATTCCTGATCTAGCGCGAGATCAGGCCCTTCGTGGTCACGACCACCCATTTGCCATCCTGCTTGCGAATGGCATCGACGCGGCCGAGGCCGGGGACGGGATCGCCGGCATAGACTTCAAACATGCCCTGGCGGCCTTCGATCAGCGCACCGCCATTGCCGACGTCGCGCAGCACCCAGCCTTCCGCCTTTGGCAACCTGCCGACGTCAGGCTTGGGCGGAGCGGCCGCGGGCGCGGCTGCAGCAACTGCAGCCGGCTGCGACACCGAACCCGTGACTTCCCTGGCCGGAATCGGCGCAGCCGCGGCAACCGGAGCCGGCGCGGCGCGGAGCTTGTCGACGGCTTCGCTGAGCTTGGCGAGTTTCGCTACAGGCTCGACTTGCGCCTTCTCGACCTTGTCGAGACGGTCGCTGGTCTTGTTGAACTGGCCGGTCGCCACCTTCGAGGTGTGCTCGGCGCCGGCCTTCAGCGCGACGATATCGGCATCGATCCGCGCAATGGAGGCTTCCAGCGCGCTGGTGTTCGCGGCGGTGGATGCGGAATCCCCGCTCATCAGGTGCCCGAAACCGGTGGTCGCCAGCGCGCCGCCCAGCGCCCCCGCAACCGTCGCCAGCGCCACCACGGCCGCCATCGCCGACATCCGGCGCTTGCCGGACGCCCCCTCGCCCGATGCGGCTTCCGCCTTCGCATCGGCGCCAACGCGCTCGCCGGGCGACATGATCATCAGCTTGCCGGGCATGCGCGGCGCCTCCGGCTTGGCGGCATCCACCTTCGGAACTTCGACTTTGGGCGCGTCAACCTTGGGAGCCTCAACCTTGAAAGGCTCAACCTTTGGCATTTCGGCCTTGGGCGCGTCTGTCTTGGGCGCGTCTGCCTTCGGCGCGTCCGCCTTGGGCGAAGTCTCTTCCTGTTCCGGCGCGAGCATCGGGGACTCGACCTCGGCCGCCGCCGTCACCGGCGCGGACATATCGGAAGCAGCCATCCCGGCGCCAACGGTTCCGGTTTCAGTGCTGATCGGCTCGGGCTTGAGATCGCTCACATCAAATACTCCAGGATTGGTTGACCTTTTGGTAACTTTTATTGCTTGCGAAATCGTTACCGGGCGTGGGCTTACCGAAATTTTAGGAAGTCATCCGGGCCGGTTTTGTGGCAGCACGGCGGCAGCCGCGCGGCCGGCGGCCTCCAAGCCCTTGCCCTGCTGCCCTGCGGCAATCCCGGGCAACGCCGTTTGCGCCGGCTGGTTTACCGACTAAAATGCCGGCACCAACCAGCCAGCCAGAAGGCAGGGCGCGCCGTGACAATCGAAAAATGCATCAACGAGTTTGGTGTAAATGACGTCATTTTCGAGGAGGGCTCGACCGGGCGCGAGCTGTTCGTCGTGCTCGAAGGCCAGGTCGAAATCGCCAAGATGAACGGCGCCGCCAAGACCG
>WNFM01002554.1_pt3 | contig 19560 bp, 18 predicted proteins | sample 5400271 | NCBI WGS metagenome assembly WNFM01 (sample SAMN13153352, study PRJNA577476) | soil metagenome | isolation source: 60 cm saprolite on Douglas fir-dominated hillslope | place: USA:California | collected 2013-09-17 | reverse complement strand
GGCGTCTGTCAAAACGAATCGGTGCATGTCAAACTCCTTTCGGAGCTTGAATCACGGACATTCCGATCTGTGAATCCTGAATCTCAACAGACCCTAATCTGTCATAATGTTGCGACTCGGTTCGACATTCGAACGTCGCATTACGCACCAGCCGCTCGACGCCATCTGCGTGATAGAAGCGGTCAAGCATCAGCGAGGACAGTTGAACGCGAGCCGACCGAACAATCCGGATAGGCCTTGAAGGCCGCCGGAAACTCTCCGTCACGCTGATCGACGCAGTCAGCGAGGCATATCGCGTCTTCCAGCGCCATGGCAGCGCCCCTGGGCAATGTATTGGACCATGGGATGCGCCGCATCTCCCAGTAACGTCACGCGATCGGACGTCCAGCTCTCGATCGGATCTCGATAGCGAATGCCATAACGCTGATAGCTCGGAGGCGTCCCGAGAACCGCCAAAGGTTCATTGGTCCAGCCGTGAAATGCCTCCACCACCGAGTTCGCGTTGATGCCAAAGACGGGCAGCATCGCAGTGCCGGTGTTGATCAACGGTTACGCCACGTGCTCTATCGCCATCACATACATCAGTTCGGCCTTGCGTGCATCAGAGGCAAAACGCCGTTATCTGGCGTCTCTTATCAATGCCGCGAAAATGATCGCCGAGCAACTTTCCGCGAGCCAACAGGCGCTTTCCGGGCGAGCGCCAAGGCGTCGCTGCTAGATTGGCGCTGCTCGTCAGCTCAGTATGATGCACGGATGTCCGCTCTTCGGACAACTCCGTCGATGGCCGTTGTAAGCTCAAGAGGTGCCCTCTCTACTGTTTAGGAACAAGAGAGGAAAGCATGGTCTCTGTAGCTGATGTCCGCCGTCAGGTTGGCGGCGCCGCGTTGAACGCGCACCACGTCCGCATCATCGCTATCGTCGCCTGCGCGACAATTTTCGATGGATATGACAACTTCATTCCATCTTACATCATACATTTTACTCGAGATGCATGGCATCTCAGCCTGGGCCAGGCGGGCTTTCTGGTGTCTTCCGGCTTGATCGGATTCATGATTGGCGCACTGGGAAACGGCCCGATAGCTGACCGCCTTGGCCGCAAGCCGACACTTGTCGCTGCTTTGTTGGTCGCGGGCGCATTCAGCACCTTTACAGGCCTCTGGGCGCATTCGTTCCCTGCGTTCGTCATTCTGCGGATCCTGACGGGAGTTGGCTTAGGAGTGATCTTGCCACTCTCGACAGCGTACATGAACGAATTAATGCCGACACGCCTCAGCAACGTCACAACTGTTCTTGCCACCGGCGGCTACACGATTGGCGGCACTTTGGCTGGCCTTGCTGGGTTCACTCTAGTCAACAGCTTCGGCTGGCCAATTCTGTTTCTACTTGGAGGTTCAGCCATCCTGTTGGCATTCATATGCATCGCTTGGCTCCCGGAGAGCCCGCTGTATTTGGTGGGCGCAGGACGCAATCTGGAAGCTAGGGAAGTGATGCAGATCATTGCGCCGGACCGTTTCGATCCGCGCGAGTCACTCGCGATGAATGAACAAACAAAGCGGAAGGGATCGGTCGCCTTACTCCTGAACGCCACAAACCGCCGCACAACAATTCTGATTTGGACGGTCGAAAGCATGGTTTTGTTCAATGCATACGGCCTGATTGGCTGGATACCTACCGTGATGATTCAACGCGGCGAAGCCGTTGCAAGCGGCTTTCTGTTCGGCGCCTTGTTGCAGATCGCGTCCTTGCTTGGCGGCCTGACTTGCAGTCTCTTTGCCGACCTCAGTGGTAGCCGACGAGCGGCTTTGACGGCGTGGTGGACGCTCGGAACCCTCAGCGTCATAGGCCTTGCCCTGATCAATACACACCTAACGAACATTCTGTTTGTCGGCATCTCCGGAATGTGCGTTCTCGGACCGCTGCTCGTTCTCAACAACCTCGTCTCTCAATTGTTTGAAACCGAAGTCCGAAGCACAGCTGTCGGCTGGGCCCTTGGAGTCGGTCGGATTGGAGGCATTATCGGTCCGGTCGTTGCGGGATGGACTCTGCAAAGATCCGAGAACGCCAGCCTGATGTTTACCGTTATCGCCTGCTCGGGACTTATGAGCATAGGCACGGTTCTGACTATTCCTAAAACGAACTTAGGCACGAGCGACGCCTCGGGCTAGAGCCAAGGGGAGCGGCGCTTCAGCCACTCTCTCGTTGCTTCGTGCAACAAGCTACTGATCCTGATCGACGCTAACAAAGCGGCTGCAGCTTTGCAGCCGATAAAATGAGATTGGTTCAATAGAGAGGGTACTTGGCGACGCTACCGCAATCTTTCCAAAGAACACCAGGCGGACGGCTCGCCTGCTTTCAGCAGACCAAAGGGCATCTCAGACTATTGCAAATGATGACAGGTCATTTCACTGATGGCTCTGCAGATAAAAGGTTTCGGCGCGGCGGGACCGCGAGTGGCTACATTCTGGTCGTCGACGAAGATGAAGTTATGCGCGATATGCTGACGCGCTACTTCGAGAAACATAGCTTGCACGCCATCGCTATTTCGGGTCGGGCTAGTCTGACTCGTCACCTTGCGACTAGCGAGCCTTGTCTCGTTGTTCTGGATCTGCTGGTAGACGGAAAAGATAGTTTTGACATGCTCACCGAAATCCGCTCACTTTCGGACGTTCCCATCATAGTCACGACAGCTCACCTTTTGGACGAGGTGGACCGCATAATCGGGCTTGAGCTTGGTGCCGATGACTACCTGACCAAGCCGTTTGGAGTGCGCGAACTGTTGGCCCGCGTCAAAGCCGTCTTGCGAGGGCATGAAATGAGACGACGGCTTGCGCGGGGGCACGAGAGCGGTCTGCGCGGCTATAGGTTTGAGGGATGGAGGCTTGAACTCGGAAGACGATCAATCACGAACCCGGACGGAACCTCGGTATCTCTCAGCAAACGTGAATATGCCTTGTTAATTGCTTTTCTCGAAGCACCCCAGCGACCTCTAACGCGGGAGCAACTGCTGGACGCGATGCGCGCGCCTGACGGCATTTTCGACCGCAACATCGATGTCCTCGTTCTTCGCTTGCGGCGTAAACTGGAGTCCGATCCAAGGGCTCCAAGGTTGATACAGACCGAACTCAACGTAGGATATGTGTTCGCGGTCATCGTTGAGCGAGTCTTTCAGACGAAAGGGGATAGAACTGGCCTCTGACTAACGAATGGCGCACCGCCGAAACCGCCGAAGGCGGATCGGCTTTCGAACAACAGATGCCCGCTTGATCTCAGCTACCGTCCGCCCCTTCCTTCGCCGTTCGAGACTTTCTCGCGGGGATCAGGGCGTTGTCGACGGGAACGCGGCTCGACTGATTATGGGAAAGGACCAATCGGTTCAGCAATTCCAGGAACGTCTTCTGTTCGGACCGGCTCAGCGGGGCGAGTATCCGATGCTGTACCCGATCAGTGGCTTCCTGGATCTCTTTTAGCAGTTGGGTGCCCGCGGCAGTGGGAAACAAGAGCTTGGCCCTGCGATCCGCGCCGGAGACCTTGCGGACCATCAGCCCTTTCGCTTCCAGCCGATCGATGACGCCGCTGATCGTGGTGCGGTCGAAACCGATGGCGTTCGCAAGACGGAGTTGGTCGATGCCTGGAAAGACGCAGACGGCGGCGATCGCTGCGTATTGAACCGGTGTGACGTCGAATTCCGATGTCTCTTCCAGAAAAATCGAGACTGCCATCTGCTGAAGGCGCCGAACAAGGTAACCCGGCTTGCGGTGCAGCAGCTGCTCGACATCCAGCTTCAGAGGTTGGGGAGCGGTCTTTCGCTTCATTATGGATCCAGAGCATTATTACTGACTCATCACGTCTTATTACGGCCCGATCGCAGATGCGCAAGCCATGCTCACCCACTTTCCGATTGCAATAGGCCATGTTCAGTATTATATCAATCAGTATACTGATTATATGAGGCGCTGCATGTTTGTCGTCGTTGGCGGCGGGATAGGTGGATTGGCAGCGGCCTTGGGGCTAGCGAGGGTTGGACGCTCCGTGACGGTGCTTGAGAAGGCGCCGGAGTTCGGCGAGGTGGGGGCCGGCCTGCAATTGGGGCCGAATGCGAGCAGGATGCTTGATAGGCTAGGCGTTCTGAATGAGGTGCACCGATCGGCAGTCTTTCCCAACCGTCTTACGATGTGCGACATTCATGACGGAAATCAAATCGCCGAACTCGATCTCGGCCGCAAGTTCAAGGAAAGGTACGATTATCCATACGCCGTGATGCACCGCACCGATCTGCATCGTGCGCTCCTCGATGCATGCCGTTCTATGCCGGCTATCTCCCTCAACACTGGATGCGACGTTCTTGATGTCATGGAACGTGGGGACGTTCACGTTGCGGTTTGCGGGGATGGTCGAAAGTTTGAAGCCGAGGCTGTTATCGGCGCGGATGGGATAAGGTCGGTCATCCGAGCCAGGTTTACGGGCGACGGGGAGCCGGTTGACTCGAGATATGTTGCTTACCGCGGTGCGGTCGCGATGTCCGCCATGGCGGAGCATGCTGGATTGGACAATGTGGTCCTGTGGACCGGCCACGAGATACATCTCGTGCAATATCCGGTGCGACGGGGCGAACTCTATAATCAGGTTGCCGTCTTTCGTACTCCGATCGGAGCGAACGACACGGACCTGACGGAGATTTCGGCGGAACTCGACCGGCGGTACGCGTCCGCCTGCCCACACGTGAGACGAGCGCTTCCTACTATAGGGCGAACCCGTCGCTGGCGACTATACGATCGAGAACCACTGGCCGGCTGGTCGCGGGGTCGTATCGTCCTTTTGGGAGACGCCGCACACCCCATGCTCCAATATCTCGCTCAAGGCGCCTGCCAGGCACTTGAGGACGCGGTATGCCTTTCCGAGAGGGTCCGCGAAAATGGCAACGACCTGGAGCGTGCATTTGTCGAATACGAAGAACTAAGGGCACCGAGAACGGCCCGCGTGCAATCAAACGCTCGTGTTTTCGGAGACATCATCCACGCGGACATCGCAGGCCAGCTCACGAGGAATGCCCTCTTGAAATTCATGGCCAGCGATGATTTCCGCTATGTCGATTGGCTATATGGGGCATTCGATTACAAGCAAGATCCCGATCCGTATCGGCTAATGCAGACGCGAACTGCCAAAGAAAATGGGGACGTGCAGTCGGCACGTCCCCTGTAGCCCAGCGGAACCACATACGTCGACTACGGCGCGGTCTCATTTCCACGCTGCTCTCGCCATAAGCCTACCTTCTCGAGAACAGCTCGATCCGAATAGCTGAAGAGCACCGTGTCTTCGGAGGTTTCAAACGAATGCCAAGTCCAGTTCGGAACGACAAATATATCGTTCTTTTTGAACTGATACGACCGCTCCCCAAGCTTCACCTGGCCTCCGCCCTCTGCGACGACGAAAACGCCGCCTTCAGTCGAGCGATACGGCACCGAGCGGAAGCCAAGTGGCAACAGTTGAAGAAACGTTGCAATCGTCGGCAATACGTAGTCGCCATTAAGCGGATTGGCATATTTGAGCTTGATGCCATGCACGTTGTCCCAGTCGCCACTCCGGCGAAGCTTTTCCAGAGCCTCCCGCGATCTGTCGTAAGGATAGCTGAACAACGGGGAATGGACGCTTGACTTGGCTGCATCGAGCGGCAGCAGTCCAGAGCCGAAGCGTGCAGCCGAGTCTTCGGCAGGCCGCTGCTCGGGATAGCGAGGAGCATCGTAGTCCTCCCCGAATGTCGCGCCCATATGGTTGACGAAAGGAATATCAAGTCCATCAAGCCAGATCATCGTGCCTTCAGTTTCTTTGCCGTGATCATGCCAACACCAGGCTGGAGTCACGATGAAATCGCCAGGGGCCATGGACGTCTTTTCGCCGTTCACCGCCGTATACGCGCCTGAGCCCTCGATAACGAAACGAAGCGCCGACTGGGTGTGCCGATGCGCCGGGGCCACTTCGCCTTGCTTGATCAGTTGAAGCGCGCAAAAGAGCGTATGAGTAGCGCCACGCGGTAGACTGGGGTTGTTCAGGATTAAGACGCGTCGCTGTGCCTCCTCCGCCGAGATCAGATCTGCCGCCTCCAGAAGACTCGGCCGGATGTCGCAATCATAATCCCAGAACGCCGGCGAGAAGCGCGGTCTGGGCTCATCCGGAACCGTCTCCGACATGATCGTCCACAGCGGGGTCATATGTTTTTTGGCAACCCGTGCGTAGTAGGCCTCACGGGCCGCGCTCGTCTCAGTCGGGATCATATCGCTCTCCAAACAATAAGTTGCGTGCTGATGATCAGTATACTATCTATTTCTTCTAGGTCAATTCACCGCGGCTGGTTCCGCCGTACATCAAGGAGACTTGAAATGAAGCTTTGCCGTTTCAACGATGATCGGGTGGGAATAGTGCTTGGCGACGAAACGGTCGACGTCACGGAGACCTTATCTGTGTTACCAGCTTTGACATGGCCGGTTGCCCCCGGCGATCACCTGATCCGCAATTTCGCTGCCATCAGAAGCGGAATCGAGAAGGCGGCTTCCTCGGGCAAGCGGTACAAGCTTGGGGACGTTCACCTTCTGAGCCCCGTGGCTAATCCATCGAAGGTCATTGCAGCGCCCGTCAACTATGCACTGCATCTTGCGGAAGCCCGCGCGGACTCGGGTGTCAATTTCGGTGCCGACATCAAAACGATCGATCACTATGGCTTGTTTCTCAAATCGTCCACCTCGGTAGTCGGCGCGGACGAAGGGATCGTCCTTCCAAGTATTGATCGCAGGATTGACCACGAAGTTGAAGTCGTTGCCGTCATCGGCAAGGAGTGCTTCCAAGTTCCCGAGAGCGAAACGTCCAACCATATCTTTGGATATTCCGTCGGGCTCGACATGTCGGTGCGCGGCACCGAGGATAGGAGCTGGAGGAAATCCTACGACACCTTCACTGTGCTGGGGCCCTATCTCGTGACGGCCGACGAAGTCTTCGATCCGGCAAATCTGGACCTGTCGCTTGAGGTGAACGGGATAAAAAGGCAATCGTCCAATACGAAGGCTCTGATCTTTAGCATTCCGAAACTAATATCCTACGCTTCCGCAGCTTACCGGCTCTATCCGGGCGACATCATCATGACCGGAACGCCCGAAGGCGTAGGCCCGGTCGTTGATGGTGACACAATAACTTGCCGCGTAAGCAATCTAGGGACGATGAAGGTGCATGTCATCTCTGACCGCAAACGATCCGTGGCCTAACCATGAAGCGGATAGATCGCGCGGTCGCCAAGCTGCTCGAATTCAAACTGGAGCGAGCCGTCGGCGGATCCGGCGTTGCCGCCGTCGATGTCATCCTCGTTGAGCTGGAGGATTCCGACGGCGCCAGGGGGCTAGGCTTCTCTTACGTTCTCGGCGGAGGCGGCGAATTACCTTTCGTAGCCGCCGAGAGACAATTGGAGCGGTTTATTCGTGGAAAAGCCCCTCCCCCACCACGAGCTACGTGGCAGAACATTGCCCGTAGCTTCAACCGTACAGGTTTCGGTCCCAACCTGATCGGCCTCGCCGCGGTCGACGTGGCTCTGTGGGATATTCATGCACGACGTCAAGCCGTTCCTCTTGGCGTGGCGATGGGCGGGGAAAACCGATCCATCTCGGTTTACGGAAGCGGCTGCTTCAATACCCTGCAAACACCGGAGGAGGCCGCTGAGGCAGCGGCAGGTCACGTATCGCGGGGCATGCGAGCCGTAAAGCCGCGGGTCGCGGGCGTGCCTAAGGACGCTCAAGTGCTGACCGCGGTGCGCAAAGCGGTTGGCGATGAAGTCATATTGATGGCCGACGCCAACGAGAAATGCGACCTTCCGAGGGCTCATCGCCTGATCCAGATCGCGAAAGACCATGGTGCGCTGTTTGTCGAAGAACCTCTTCCATGGTCCGCGGGGGCGGCCTACTCCATGTTAAAGGCGGAGGGGATTACGATCGCAGGCGGTGAACATGCCCAAGATTATTCGCAGCTGATATCTATGATGCGAGATGGCTTGCTCACGGTTGTCCAACCCGATCTGGCGATGATCGGTGGCCTGACGCCGATTGTCGACATCAGCATCGTCGCCGACGCGCTAGGCGCCACGGTCAGCCCCCACTTCCTGCCCGGACTTTTTGTACATGTCGGTGCTGTCTCGCAATCTATCCGTTGGCTCGAAGAGTTCCCATTGCTCGAACAACTGTTTGAGGGCTGGCCTCCAATCGACGAGGGCACAATCGCGATGCCGACCTCGATAGGCCATGGGTTGTCTTTGTCAGACCGAGCAATAACTTTGTTGAAGTAAGTCGGTCACGACGTCGACCTGTGGGTGATCACAGGTTCTGCTGCCTCAAATGGGGCGCGAGCCAGATTAGAGTGTCATTCGCTCATATTGGTGAAAACGTGGATGTGCCGACCAACTTGGCCGCAATCCCCAGTGGCTGGCACGAGATGTCGAGATCGCGATGACCGGGATCCCAAGTGCTGCACGCCTGCACTGGAGAAACGAACTCACCCTACGAGACTAGCACTATCTCGTCTTCCGTGTCCCTCGTCGCTGACACCTCATCGTCGACCAGCTAGAGCCGTTTTGATCAACGCCCTCTTTCAGGTGTTCGTTCACCGACGCTCCGTCTGATTTTATGACGTTCATCAACGACGTTTGCAACAACGACTCACTATGGATCGATTGAACGCGATCAGCCGCCCTGCACTCCTTCGTCATCTAGACCGAGGTCACGAGCAAGCTCGAGCCGAACTCGCAGATGATGGCGCAGCACCTTGAGTCGTAGCTGCGTCGGCCGGACAGCCCCGCTCGCATCTTTATGAGCTAACTCGAAAGTTGGCACCGTCCACCGTTCGATGAAGAAGCGGACCAGGTTCTCCAGTGGCTGCAAACAAGATGAGATTACGCACGCAATACGTTTATCTCCAAACCTAAATTACGCTGTAACACGATATGAGCAGCCTTCTCTCGATGCGATCGATATCGTCTAAAGGAGATCAAAGGTGAGTACGTTTCGCGACTCCGCTTCCGTTCCCAGCGCCATCTTGAAAGTCCATGTGAACCGGCAGCGTTGCCAAGGCCACGCGCGCTGCACTTCAGTCGCGCCGGAGCTGTTTGCCGCAGATGAATTCGGCGAGGGTCGCGTGATCGGCTGCGGCATCGTTTCGGCAGACCTGCACGACAAGGCCCATACGGCCAAGGCCAATTGTCCCGAATCCGCCATCGAGATCGAGGAAAGGTGACCATATGAACGAGCGCGCTCCTGTTACCGACTGGGCAAGGGATTTCGACCATCTTGACCCGCGCTGGGCACAAGATCCCCATTCGATCTGGCGCGAGCTGCGCCAAACATGTCCGGTCGCTCACACCGATCGGTTCGACGGGGTTTATTTTCCGTCGCGCTATGAGGACGTCCGAGCGGTTGCCTACGACACTGAGCATTTTTCCTCTCGCCGCGTTTCAATCCATGAAGGCAAACCAGTGTTGCCGCCTAGTCCGCCTGTCACGTCCGATCCGCCGGCGCATCGAGACGACCGGAAGATCTTGATCGCACCATTCACGCCTCAGTCCGTCGCAAAGCTTGAGCCGAAAACGCGGGCTATTTGCCGTGAACTTCTGGAGCGGCTTTCCGACCGAAAAGAATGCGACGCAGCCGTGGACTATGCGCAGGAGATACCGTCGAGCGTAACGGCCTATCTGCTCGGCACCTCCGAGCACGAAGGTCCAAGATTCCGGAAATGGGCCCGTGATTTTCTGGAACAAGGGGCTGCGGACCCCGCGGTTACCCACCGTGTCCTAGCCGAGGTGGACGCGTTCTTTGCGAAGGAAATTAGCACGCGTAAAGCCGCACCAGGCGACGATCTCATCAGCTACCTGCTCGAGGCTAAGGTCAATGGGAAAGCGCTCAGTGAGGAGCACATCAGAGGCACAACACGTCTGTTGTTCTTTGCCGGAATCGATACGACCTGGAGCATGATCGGCGCCAGTCTGTGGCACCTCGCCACGCACGAGAACGACCGTAAGCGCCTGGTTGCCGAGCCAAATCTCATTCCGACCGCTATCGAGGAATTCCTGCGCGCCTACGCGCCGGTTGCGGTGGCCCGTGAAATCATGAAGGAGACCGAAATCGGCGGTTGTCCCCTGAAAGAAGGTGAAATGGTCATGCTGGCTTACGGCGCGGCCAATCGCGATCCGGCGATGTTTTCGGATGCAGATCGGGTCATCATCGACCGGGCCGAGAACCGGCACGCAACTTTTGGTCTCGGTATTCATCGCTGCATCGGCTCGAATTTGGCGCGAATGGAAATTCGTGTCGCTCTCGAGGAGTGGCTCGGCAGATTTCCTAACTTCGCGCTAAGCGACGGGGCGGCCGTGAAATGGTCGGCGGGCACTGTTCGAGGACCGCGGCAGATTCCGATCACTATTGGGCATTGATAGATCGAAAAGATAGGTCGCGGGATTGCGACGGCTCGATCAGCCGTCGCCCGCAGATCTCATTCACTGCCACTCGAAACGGTGAAGCTCCGAAAAGATCTGGCGCCATAGGCATCGGATACAGCATGCGAACACGGTCTAAAACGTATCTACAGTTCGTTTCCTTGTGTGGCAATCATTTCGTGATTTGATACCTCTACACAGCCACGACTCAGTGGCCAAGGCGTCACCTCCCTTGATCTATGTTGCGATCGTGCTGACGTCTCTCGTAGCCATTCTGGAAATGGATGCTCATCGCGGCGAGCTCGCATCTCTTGGCCTCGCGAGCATTGACTGCCCCATTGATCCCGTTTTTATGAGTCCATAGATCAGCTGGATGATTTCTTGCATCAATCTCGCTGATATCTCTGCGCCCGCAGCGAACTATGCCTGATACTACGAACGCCTGGAGCCGACCGAACTCCGCTCGTGTATCAATGGCGCCCGACTCATTCGCCGTTAGCGAGCCCGAGCCGGTAGTTTGGCTTGTCCAATGCGGGTCGAACGGCTTGGCGGAGTGCCTGGGCGCCAGCTGTCGCTGGCGAGGTGCCGGACCACGCCACCGGCGTATGACACCAGCCTTCTCTTCCGTCGGTCCGGCAGTGAGTAGAGGAATGCCGGAGCTCATAGCTTGAGGGGCCGCAGCGCCATGTCGAGTGACTTAGCGCGCTGGACGCAGCATCGGAAAGAGCGGCGGCGATGATCCCACTTGGACCGTGCCAAGTAATTTGAACCCATGCCGCTGATAGAGCGGAATATTGGCTGGGTTAGTAGATTCTAGATAGGCCGCAACGTGATCCCGGTCGCACCGGCGAAGCGTGTCATCGAGGAGCATCGCGCCGTACCCCTTGCGTTGATAGACCGGATCAATGCCGATGAGCGGTAGATACCAATGCGGCTCGCTCGGATGGTAAGACGCCAGTTCTTCTAAGACAGCTGCAATGTCCGCTTTTCGGGCTACCGGTAAGGTTGCTTCAATGGCCGCGTGGTCTAGGTCCGCACCCGGCGGCAACCACAGCGCCACGCCCGCGTGCTCTCCAACATAGCGCGCGGTCTCTTGTCCGAGAGCGCTCCCTCCAAACGCGCGCACGAACTCTGGGAAAAGTCTTAGGTACTGTGCCGGCTCCGGGTATTGCCAACGCACGACCGGGTCATGCGCGAAGGCAAGCACAAGAACGGCGGTGGCTCGATAAATATCGGCCGGCGCGAGCGTGCCTACGATCGAAGCCGGAACTGCTTTCATCGAGTTCATTATGCGTCTCCTTCTCTGGGAATGAGCGGCAACGCACGTCCAACAACAGGTCATGCTCCGCTATGGTTGCTTACTAAAGAGCGAAACCCGAAGGTCACAAGACGCTTGAATAGAGGTGTCCGCGCGGCGGACATTGACCGACCAAGCAGGATTGGCCCGGGGAAGCGATATGCAATTCGACAATCTGATCGGCCGAACTTGCTCAGCCGCGGTCGAGGTCGGCGGTGCTCTATTGGTTTATGCTGCAGCGTGCCGAGAGACGAGATGACAGCGCCGAGCGCTTCGATTTTGGCTTTCGATTGCGGAATCCAGCGCACGTTTCTTAGGAGACCTTTTCAGCGTGGAAAGCGGCCACAAACAAGAAGTTGCGGGCTCGCGGTCGACCAGTTCCTGAAGCCGGCAGTCGGCAGCTTTCCCGTCGCTTGGTCGGCGGCCGTTGTTATTTCTCGCCGAGATAGTGTGGGACGCCTCGTTGATTCAACTCCCGCATAGTGCTGCCGTTCTGGCGGAGCCAGCCTCAATCCTCTCCCTCATGTGCGCTTCGTGGAGAAGTGTGGGAGGCTGCAAGAGCTGACCGACTTCGATCAAAGCACGATGGACGGTCGGATCCGCGACGGCAGCGCGTACAAGCTTGGCTTGGAATCGACGGCTATCTTCGAAATTCTCGGGCCGTTTGCCCCGCGCCTCCGGAAAAGCGAGATCGACGCTAGTGGACATATTCCAGGGCTGTTTAACAACGGATTTCACGTCGTTCATGAAGGCCGCCTGCGCCGCCGCTATTGGGTCGGCCTCTGGTGCCGCCCTTTCCAGGGCGGCCCGCAGCAATCGCGACTGCATGGCGGCCGATGACATGCCTTGACCATGGGTCGGATTGAAGCGGCAAAGCGCATCCGCGATCGGCAGTATACCGTGGGGCAAGTGATGCAGCCGTTCAAAATGTTGCCACCGGTTCGCCGAAAAGCCGAAGTGCCTGACAGACTCAATCGGCTGAGTATGACGAAGTACCTGGGATAAGGTCGGCATCTTCAGTTGCGAGAACGTGCTGACGAAGTCGTCCCAGGTCTCCAACCGCGGTACAGCCAAGCGGTCGGCGATGGTGATGTACCAGCGGTCGCCTTCCAGAGGCACGAAGACGGCCTTTAGCGCAGAGTCAGGAGGATTCGGCTCCGTCAACACGATCTTCCATTGGGGCAGGTCATACGGGGCAAAGCGCACCATCGTCGTTGAATAGCCGATCTCGAGAGTGACCTCGGTGACCTCTGGCCGTTCCCGGCCTAGTGCGTCCAGCAGCGACAATGTCGGGACACCTCTGCCGGACGCATCGACCACAAGATCGCTCTCTAGCGTCTCCGACCGTGTTAGACCCGTGTCGAATCGCACGCCGCGCACAACGCTGGCGTCCGCTAAAATCTCGACCACCCGGCACTGCGACCGCAGCGAAACATTGCCGATCGCCATCACACGACGCCGCAGCACAGACTCAATGAGTGGCCGGGACGCACAGAGAATCGACAGGCCGAAATCACGGCTTGGCAATGCGCCAATGTCTCCGCGCTCAAGCCGGAACTCCTCCGCTACCTTGACTGGGACGGCCCCCGCTGCGGCGAGATCCTGTTCGAAGCCTGGAAGAATTTCGCCGAGCGCCTTGAGGCCGCCCGCAAGAAGGCCATGCGGGTGCCGATCCTGGGGAGTGCCTGGCCGCGATTGGACAGAGGCTGTGATTTGGTCGCGCTCGAGTATGTCTACCTGTTCGAAATAGCCTGACAATACCGCCGCTGCGGACAAACCCCCGATGCCGCCGCCAATTACCACCGCACGTCGCCCGAAGAGATTGTTCATATTGTGCGCTCCACAAGATTCGTGATGCGGAGAGCACCAGCTGCGTGTTACGGCGCGATTTCGGAAGGTTGCTCGAGTCGTTACGTCGGTAACCAGTCGCGTGAGAGATTGAGCGACGGGCTACCTGAACAGCGCATTCCTCAGCCCTTGCTGATTGTGATCCTATCGACCTTCTCAGGCATCCCAACTGCATAGGAAAAGATCATGCCGCAGTATCGGGCTGAGAAGCGCACCGAAGCGCGCATGCTGTCGGCAACGAGGAAACGCCACGCTCAAGCGCTCGCGAACCAAATAGCAACAACCGTTCAGAACGTGACGGCTGAGCCGTCCAGAATGAGAATGCCGGCAAATCGAAAAAGCGCCCGATTTCTTTGCATAAATGGTGGCTGGGGCGGGAGGGATCGAACCTCCGAATGGCGGTATCAATACGCTAGCATCACGAGCAATTTCAAAGCGCGTTCTGAATTTCGCGGTCAATTCGCCCCTAGGAATATCAATTACATAGCTGCGGGTTCGGAATGAAAACCGCCATCTGCTAACCGATCCTTCTTAGTTGTGATTCGCTGGCCGGCCGGAAAAAAATGGGCTCTCCCTGGAGCTCATCGTGCTCACCTGGTCCCACTGCCGAGGCGACGCGGCTCTCCGAAGAATTGGCGCCCACCCTCTTGGAACTGAGACTTTGTGAACTCGACCATACTCAACGCAAAACAGCAGCAGTATGAATCCCCACGTCTTATTCGAGTTTGGGGACGAGCCAGGACGGTTAGATCCATCCCCAAAAAGGCTGGACGCGTATAATTCCCGCTTTGTTGCACACGCGTGCCGCAGCGCAATTGCGAACGTCCGTCGCAATGCGCGATCGACGTCTGCGAGACTCGTGCGGGTGATGTAGTCATCACCCAGGTCAGGCGGGATAACCCTTGTCCTATCTCCTTTGCTCATCGAGCACACACAGCCAAACCTGCGAGTTTGCTCGAAGCACTATCTTGGGCCCGCGCAAGACCTTGGACTGTCACCTGGGCCTGATCTACCGTCTTTGGAAGCCGTACGGAACGGTGAATTGTTCAGTTGTTAAGATCACCGACGCGGCAGCGGGGACACCTGACTTCCAGCTAGTTATTTCTATTCGGTTCGAAAACAGAGCCGGGTTCGATCGCGCAATGGATGCGACGTCTGCGGAGGTGATGGGCGATCTTGCAAATTTTACGGATTCCGCTCCGATTATTTTGTTTGGGGATCTTGTCGCTGGCGCGTCCTGCATCTCAAGTGCTCGCCGGCCAACTTCCGGAATTAGCCGGCACCGGACTTCCAGCGAACGGCCGCTTTGCGCCAACAGCGGCCGTTCCATAAGCGCTCATTCGGCGAACCTCAAAATAACCAGCCGATCGCTGACGATCAATCAATGATCCGGTGGCTCTTTCCCGTGTGGCCAATATCGACTGCAGCTACATTCTGCCGGACCGCAGAAGCACTCCAACACTCGATGCTGGCTATTACGTTGGAACGAGAGTTTCATTTTTCCTACATCAGTTCGAGGGTTAACCCACGGAGGACGCAATCATGCGCGCAGTGTTAGAGCACGAGATCACAGGATCCAGAAAAACAGCAGCCGAACCAATCGGTGTGGCTTCAAGGCGCCCAACGAGCTGATGTTGCCCATCTCATCGAAACCGGATCCACGCCTGATCGCTCTGGTCAGGATACTCGCGCGGCGAGCCGCGCGAGACTTCATTCAAGCCGCATGGCCAGGAGAGGGTGGCCTCCCGGATTAAAGAAGGCTTCTGACCAGGATGGTGCTTTACACCCACTTCTCGTCTGAGAATCGGCAAGACGCCTTCGTCGAACTCGCGACATCTAATGTCTCGTACCAGCAGCAAGTCTGGATCGAATGCGACCCGGCGCTATCAACGGCCATTTCCACAGAGTTCGGCGCGCTCCGTTGCTCGACGACGAGGATGATCGGGTTGCGCGTCAACGATGCGTAAGGCCAAGCACTTCTCAAAACCCTCTTCGCTGACACGAAGGAATACGCCGTCATCGCCGTTCGCCCGCTGCGCTTCTGCATTCCGCAATTGGTTGCGGGTGATTTGAACCTACGAAACTAAGCCATTGATTTTGTCGGGGCGACGGTTCGGCCCTAAAAACAAAAGCCCAGCAATCCATTGGGATTGCTGGGCTTTTGGTATCGATCTTGGTTGCGGGGATAGGATTTGAACCTATGACCTTCAGGTTATGAGCCTGACGAGAGGTTATGAGCCTGACGAGCTACCGGGCTGCTCCACCCCGCGATAAGCCGTTGCGCGCCCCCTTAAAAAAACCGAATGCCGAAACGGATTTGGCCAACGCGCAAAGCGCGCCGATCGATCCTGTCCGGAGGCTTCCTGAGAGGGCAACCCCTGGCAAATGCCCTTGGGGTCGCGGGGCGTATGTACCAACGCCTGTCCGCTTTGGAAAGGGCTGGGAGGCGACTTTTGAGGATTTTGTGACACCAAAAACGGGCAAATTCGTCGCGAAAACCGGCGCAATCGCCCCCTCTTGCCAGAACTTGCACAAAAGCCCAGCCTCCAGGCCAAGAGCCCAGCCAATGCGCCGGGGGACAGAAGGATTTTGGGGGGATCAAGCGTGACGGACACATTCGATTTCGTAGTGGTTGGCGGTGGTTCCGGAGGCTGCGCGGTCGCAAGCCGTCTCTCGGAGGACCCCAATATTTCGGTCGCCATCGTGGAAGCCGGCGGCATCTGCGACAATTGGGTCGTGACCTCGCCGGGCGCGATGATCCTGATGATCTCCGGCAAGGTCAACAACTGGGCCTTCGATACCGTGCCACAGGCCGGCCTTCAGGGGCGCATCGGCTATCAACCGCGCGGCAAGGGGCTCGGCGGTTCGTCGGCGATCAATGCCATGGTCTATATCCGCGGCCACCGCAGCGATTACGACCACTGGGCCTCGCTCGGCAACGCCGGCTGGTCCTATGCCGACGTGCTGCCCTATTTCAAACGCTCGGAGGATAATTCCGAACTCGATGGCGCCTATCACGGCAAGGGCGGCCCGCTCCATGTCAGTGGATTGCGCTCCGACAATCCGGTGCGGGAAATCTATCTGCAGGCCGCGCGCGAGGCGCAATTTCGCATCCGTGACGATTTCAACGCCGAGGAGCAGGAAGGCCTCGGCAGCTACCAGGTCACGCAGAAGAACGGCGAGCGCTGGAGCGCCGCGCGCGGCTATATCCATCCCCATCTGGGCACGCGCGCGAACCTGCGCGCCGAGACCCATGCGCAGGCGACGCGTATCTTGTTCGAGGGCAAGCGCGCGGTCGGCGTCGAATACCGGCAGGGCAAGGAAACCCTGCAAATCCGCGCCCGCCGCGAAGTGATCCTTTCCTCCGGCGCGTTCCAAACCCCGCAATTGCTGATGCTGTCCGGCGTCGGCGACAGCGCGGCGCTGGCAAAACACGGCATCGCGACCACGCATCATCTGCCTGGCGTCGGACAGAATCTGCAGGATCATCCGGATTTTGTCTTTGGCTTTACCTCCGACGCGCCGTATTTCGCGGGCCTATCGTTCGGCGGCATCGCGCGGATCTTCAAGGGGATCGCGCAATATAGGCGCGAGCGGCGCGGACCGATGACGTCAAACATCGCCGAATGCGGCGGCTTCCTCAAAACCCGCCCCGACCTCGATGTGCCCGATATCCAGCTGCATTTCTGCATGGCGATGGTGAACGACCACGGCCGCAAGCCGCGCTGGGGCACCGGCTTCTCATGCCATGTCTGCCTGCTGCGGCCGAAGAGCCGCGGCAGCGTCTGGCTGCAAAGCGCCGATCCGCTTGCCGCGCCCGCGATCGATCCGAATTTTCTGGGCGAGGAAACCGACGTCGACACCATGGTCGCCGGCTTCAAATCGACAAAACGGCTGCTTGACGCGCCGGCGCTGAAGGCGCTGCAAACTTCCGACGTGTTCACCGCAGGCGTCGAGACCGACGCTGATATCCGCAAAGTCCTGCGCGAGCGCGTCGATACCGTCTATCATCCGGTCGGCACTTGCAAGATGGGCGTCAACGATCCGCTTGCCGTGGTCGATCCAAGACTGAAAGTCTACGGTCTCGAAGGCCTGCGCGTGGTCGATGCTTCTGTGATGCCGACCCTGATCGGCGGCAACACCAACGCGCCGACCATCATGATCGGCGAGAAGGCCGCCGACATGATCAAGGCCGAAATGCGGGCGAGTTGATTTCACCGCACACACCGACGTCATCCTGAGGTGCGAGCCACTTCGGCGAGCCTCGAAGGATGGCCACGGGTGCTTGCGGCCCATCCTTCGAGGCGCGCAAGAGCGCGCACCTCAGGATGACGACAGGACTCGTGGCGAGGCTCTACGTCAGCAAAAACCCGCCGTCCACCGTCACCACGCTGCCGGTCATGTAGCGCGAGGCGTTTGACGCCAGCAGCATGATCGCGCCGTCGAGATCGGCCTCGGCGCCGATCTTTCGCTGCGGAATCCGTTTTGTCAGTTTCTCGCCCGCCGGCGTCGACCAGAAATCATGGTTCATCTCGGTATCGATATAACCGGGCGCGAGCGCATTGACGCGGATGTGGTTGCCGGCCAGTTCCAGCGCCATCGCTTTCGTCGCCTGGATGATGCCGGCCTTGGAGATCGTGTAGGGCGAGAGGAATTTCATCACGCCGGTCCCAAGCACGGAAGCGATATTGACGATATTGCCTTCCTGCTTGCGCGCGATCATTCGCCGCGCCATTTCGGTCGCCGCGAAATACGCGCCTTTGAGGTTGGCGTTGATGACGGAATCCCAGTCCGCCTCGGTCTGGTCGACTGCGAGTTTCTCAATCGCGATGCCGGCATTGTTGATGAGCACGCTGACCGGGCCGAGCGCTGCTTCAGCGGCGTCGATCGCCTTTGCGATCGAGGCCGTATCGGTCACGTCCATCTCAACCGCGACGGCGCGGCCGCCCTTGCCGCGTATCTCCTCCTCGAGGCTTTTCAATTTGGCGGTCTGGCGCGCCGCCAGCGCGACGGCTGCGCCGTGCGCGGACAGGACACGGGCGAATTGCCGGCCGAGCCCCTGCGAAGCGCCGGTGACGAGAATGATTTCTTTACTGACGTCGAATAGACCGGGCATGACCAATTCCCCAACGGCGGGACGGGTTTATTGATACAGACGATTTTCACGATCGCAAACCGGATTCGTTGACCAAGCTCGGCGGCGCTCGAAACAGGCAGAGAACGATCCCATGAACAGTTTCGATGCCGCCGTCTATCTCGGATTGATTATCGCTGTCGTCACCGGTTTCAATTCCGGATTGCTGCGCAGCGCGGTCACGATCCTGGCCTATCTGATCGCGATGCCGATCGCGGCCTGGGCGATGTCGTTTGTTTCCCTGGGGATCGACAGCAAACCTGGCACGCCCCTGTTGGAAAACGCGCCGATCTTGTTCGGGATTTTTCTGGCCACCGGCATCGGGCTCGGAAAACTGATGCGGATGGCGCTCGACGAAACCATTGGGTCGGAAGCCGGCCTCGGCGATCGCCTCGCCGGCGCCCTACTGGGCGCAGTGCGCGTCGGCCTCGTCGCGACCACCGTCGTGCTGATGTTCGATACCCTCGTGCCATCTGACCGCCAGCCGGCTTATCTGACCGGCTCGCAGCTGCGACCACTATTGTCGGTCGCCGGGCAAAGGGGTTTTCAGTCGTTGCCGCCGGATGTGGTGGCTTATATCGACCGCCTCAAGAAAGACCGGCGGATTTGAGCCCGGGATAGTTCCAGATATGCATTTCGGCAGGCCCCGGTCCCTTATCAGAGGCGCCCGGGTTCGCTAAAGTAGCGGGATCGGACGTCAAAAATCATCTGACATAACGGGAGTGAGACCGTGGATCTTGGGATCAAAGGCCGCCGCGCCATCGTATGCGCATCGAGCAAGGGATTGGGACGGGCCTGCGCGATGGCGCTGGCCGACGAAGGGGT
>WNFM01042435.1_pt2 | contig 19572 bp, 22 predicted proteins | sample 5400271 | NCBI WGS metagenome assembly WNFM01 (sample SAMN13153352, study PRJNA577476) | soil metagenome | isolation source: 60 cm saprolite on Douglas fir-dominated hillslope | place: USA:California | collected 2013-09-17 | reverse complement strand
CCCCGCCTGCGATGCGGCCCAATGACGCTCGATGGCGGCCCGAAGATCTGCATCTGTCATGGGTGCTTGAACTCCTCCTCGGTGTGCACTGCCGACCCCTCCGGCGAGGCCGCACCAGCCGTACCAACACAGCCAAGGTTCACCACTCTTCTCGCGAGGCTCGCTGATTTCTCTGTCTCCACGGGGCGCGTTGCGCGGAGGAACGGTCGCACTCGCATCGGGCATGGGTCAGCAGCGAATCCGCACCCCACCAATCAGCGTACAAAGCGCAGTCCGCCAGCCGCATCGAAACCTTCCCAAACGCGCTCTCGGATGAGGTCTTGCCATTTGGTGGGGCCAAGTGCGGGCATTAGACAAGCTTCCCCACTTCAAGGCTCAGGCCGTCCACGGTGGGCAGTGACGTGTGATCGGCGATGTTGAGCAGAATCCACTCCTCCAGCGTTTCGCGCAGCTCGCGCGCGCACTCCTGTTGCGTCTGACCGCTGGCCCAGAGCCCTTCACATCCAGGAATGTCGCCTCAAAGTAGGTACCGTCTTCCAGCCGCTCGTATCGTGCCTGTTGCATGGCATGGTCCAAATAGTGGTCCATATAGTCATTCAGCATTGGGGGCTTCTCCTCGGTGATCGCGGAGCATCCTCCACTCGGAGGCAATATTACCCCACCCTGCCTGCGCCTTGGGTCGTGTGTACTGCCTCTGGGCGCCGATTGCGCCTGGGTCTGCAACCTCCGACTCCTGCTGATTCCGGCAGCCGCTGAGGGTTGGGCGCCGGACGGATAGGCGGCCTCAAAGCAGCAACGCGGTGAAGAGGGTTCCCCACGATGCCCTCTCCACCGCGCTTCACTTGCGGCCTCAGCTATCCCGCGCGCTCCACGGGCATGGGTCGGCCCGGCAGCCACCAGTTCCAGCGGCCCAAGAGGCGCATCGCCGCCGGCACCAGCAGCGTCCGGATTACCGCCGCGTCCACCAGAATTGCCACCGTCATGCCCAGCCCCAGCTCTTTGGTGACTGTCAGCGTGGTGAAGGTGAACGCCCCCGTCACGATCGCGAAGAGCAGCGCCGCGTTGGTGATCACGCCGCCCGTCTTCTCCAGCCCGCGCGCCACTGCGTAGCGGTTGTTGCGTGTGCGCAGCCACTCCTCGCGAATGCGGCTGAGCAGGAACACCTCGTAGTCCATCGAGAGGCCGAACAGGACACAGAAGATCAGGATCGGGGTAGTCGCATCCAGGAAGCCCTGGCTGGTGAAGCCGAAGAGCTGGCTGAAGTGGCCCCACTGGAAGACGAACACCAGCACGCCGTAGGACGCGCTCAGCGAGAGCACGTTCACCAGCACAGCCTTGAGCGGCAGCAGCACCGACCGGAACATCAGCAACAGCAGCACGTACGTGGCGGCCAGGATGAAGAGGATCGCCCGCGGGAAGTTGCCATAGACATAGCGCACGAAGTCTATGCTCGACGCCTGCGTCCCGCCGACCGCGACGCGCAGCCCCTCCGCCGCCGCACGATCGCCGCTGCGCAAGGTGTCGATCAGCGCCTTGCCCGCCGGGCTGTCGATCTTCGCGTCCGTGGTAGCGGTGATCACGGTCGTATTGCCGTTGGTCGTCGCGCCGACGAGCTGCGCCAGGCCAGCGTTCTCCTTGTAAGCGCCCGTCGTGTAGAGCGTCGTGAGCTGCGCCAGCGTCGGCGCCGTGGCAGTGGCGCCGCTCGCGGTGCCAGGCGCGGTGGGGAGCCGCGTCAGGCTGACTGCGCCGGTGATGTGGCGCTGCTCAGTCAGCCAGCGCGTCAGCGCATCCACGTGCCTCAGGTTGCTCGCGCTGAGGATACTGGAGCCATCGGGCGTCTGCGCCAGGATATAGAGTGGGTCATTGCCACCCTCCCCGAATTGCGCCTGCAGAATGTTCAGCCCGATGGTGGAATCCGCCGCGGTGGGCAGCGAGGACGAGCCGTACGCGGACACCTGCAGGCTGAAGATCGGCCAGCCCAGCGCGATGAGCAAAGCGCTCACCCCAACGATGATCGGGATGGGCCGGCGCATCACAGCCATGGCCCAGGCGTGCCAGAAGCCGCGGCCCTCCCCGCCGTCCTCCGCTGCAGCGCCACGCCGCGCTCCCAGTCGCGAGATGAACGGCACGCGCAGCGCGTTCACCCGGTGCCCCAACACACTCAGCAAGGCCGGCAGCAGTGTGAGCGCCGCCGTCACCGCGGTGCCGACCACGACCGCGCCGCCGATGCCGAACGAGTTCATGAACTGCAGGCCGATCAACAGCAGACCCATGAACCCGATCATGACCGTGAGGCCGCTGAACAGGATAGCCTCGCCAGTGGTAGCCACCGTCCAGCCGATCGCCTCGCGCACGCTCCGACCCTGGGCCAGCTCGTCGCGGAAGCGGCGTGTCATGAAGAGGCTGTAGTCGATAGAGATGCCCAGCCCCACCACGGTCGCCACGTTCTCCACGAATGTGGTCGTGTCATAGCGCAGGGCGATGCCGTGGATGATCGCCAGCGCGACCGGCACGGCCACCAACGCCAGCGCCAGCGGCATGGACGCGGCCACCAGCGAGCCGAAGACGAACAGCAGCACGACCAGGGCGATAGGCAGGGAGTACGACTCGGCGCGCTGGATGTCCTTCTCGGAGATCGTGTTGAAGTCCGCGAATGTAGCGGGCGCGCCGGTGAGATACGCGCGGGCTGGGCTGGTGGCGGAGACGCGCGGCAGCAGCGCCCGCATTTGCGGGATGTAGCGCTGCATCTCCGAGTCATTCGTGTTGAAGCTCATCACCACCGACGCCGTGCGCCCATCTTTCCCCGGGCTCTGCACGCTGACGTTCGTCAAATGCGGAAAGTTGTAGAGCTGCCCGACGAAGGTATCCACCTCGTCCCGATAGGCCGGGTCGCCGACTGGCGTATCGGCGGATTGGAAGACGGCGATCACCTGCGAGAGGGGCTGATGCAGGGTGTTGGAGAGCGCCGTCGCGACACGCGTCGATTCGCTGCCGCCGAAGGAGTAGCCGCCGCCCTTGAGCGCGGAGCCGAGCGAGGCCGCGAAGGGTACGCTGGCGATCAGGCCAGCCGCCCAGACGGCGATGACCAGCCAGCGGACGCGATACATGAAACGACCGTAATCGAGCCCGAAACGATAGAGGCCGTGCCTGGGGTCGGGCTCGCTGTGGCGCGCGGCGTCCTCCGGCACGGCGGAGGACGGGGGCAACTGTGTAGGTGCCGACATCGAAGACAACTCTTTTCTGGTGCTCTAGCGCCTGCGCGCTCATAGTCGCGAGCGACAGGCAGAGGCCAAACGGCGGCCCCATAAGCGCGGTGGGGGATTCCCGCTTCCCGCTCCCGTGCTTCATTGTGTGAAGTGACTGACTGTCAGTCATTTCACACATATGTAACCATAGCGTTGCTGTGGAGCTCTCGTCAAGTGGTCAGGAGTCTCATTGGGCCTCTGGGTGACCTGACGCGATCGCGCGGTGCGCGCGCGACATCGGGCAGTGTGTGGCCCGCACGACCAGAGCAGTGGAAGGAGACATCAGCAGCAATGGAAGGGGCTGTCGGCCGGGAGCTAGAAGACGCCGAGCGCGCGGCGGATAAACCAGGCCACCTCGGTGATGAAGGCTGCGGAGGGCGTCTCGGCGCTGAAGATGAAGCATTCCTGGCCCGCGTGCTGGATCAAGCCGATTATCAGGCTGGCGGACATCTCGGCGTTGACCTCGGGAAAGATCAGGCCATCCGCCTGGCCCTGCCGGATGAGGTCGGCCACGAAGGCATGGTATGGCTCGAAGAGGTCGCGACATTGGGCGCGAATCTCCGGCGCTATCATCGCGCCCTGGATGATCCCCAGCACGTCGCGGTAGCGCTCCATGCCGGCAAAGGCGGCGGCGACGGCGGCATCGATCGCGTCGCCCAGCGAGGGCGCCCCGGCGATGGCCGCGCCCACGCCGGCCATGTTGTCCTCGTTCATCTCCTGCGCCAGCGCCAGCACCAGGGAGAGCTTCGAGGGGAAATAGAGATAGAAGGTACCCTGCGCCACGCCCGCGAGCGCCACGATATCCGACACTTTGGTAGCGTCCAGGCCCTTTTCGGCCAGAATGTGGCGCGCCGCGTCCAGCAGCTCGGTGCGGCGTTCATGTTTTTCGAGCACTTCAGTCATTGCGGAGCACCACTTTGCATGAATCGGAAGTCTACTTTCCCATCATACACCATGGGGTCGAGCGCCGTGCGGATGGGCCGATCGCAGAAGCCGATGTGAACGTGAGCGATCGAGGCGCGCGAGCGCCAGAAACCGAGACTCTCCGCCAGTGACGTGAGCTACGCCGCGCAGCGATTTCGCTGTCAGCAGGTCGCCTTTACCTGACCGACTCTACTGGGAGCGTGAACCAGAAGGTGGAGCCCTTGCCCGGCGCGCTGCGCACACCCACCGCTCTCTGGTTGCGCGCGCAAGATCGACGTGCCCACCCCGATCGTCCAGGGCGACCAGGACCGCATGCTTCCCATCAACGCCACGGGGAAGCGTCTGCCGGCGCTCCTCAAGGACGCGCAGCTCGAGGTCATCGAAGGGGGCCGTACGCCATCGGCTGGACCCACACCGAGACGGTCAACCGTGCCCTGCTGGATTTTCTTGGCAGGTGACAGTCACCACGTAGGACATTGCATAATGTGCTGGCACTGAGGGATACCACGCGTGAAAGAGGGAGGAGGATGCTCGGCTAGCGACACGGGGCAATTCACGATCTGCCCACCCTACGTAACGGCGGAGAGCCGCAACTTGACAGCTCACACGAAGGAGAATGACATGGCAGCGCTCACGATCCATGAACAGCAAGAGATCGACCGCGCCAACGACTCGGGATTGCAGCCCGTCATATTCGTCCACGGCCTGTGGCTGCTCTCCAGCAGCTGGGACCGCTGGCGCCAGCTGTTCGAAGAGAAAGGCTACACCACGCTCGCGCCGGGCTGGCCTGATGATCCGGAGACCGTCGAGGAGGCCAAGCAAGACCCCGAGGTCTTTGCCCACAAGCGGATCAAGCAGGTCACCGACCACTACGTCGACGCCATCCGCCAGTTGAAGACGAAGCCCGCCGTCGTCGGCCATTCCTTCGGCGGGCTCATCGCGCAGCGCTTGGCCGGGGAGGGCGTGGCCGCCGTGACGGTCGCGATCGATCCCGCCCCGTTCCGCGGCGTGCTCCCCCTGCCGCTCTCGGCGCTGAAGTCGTCTTCGGCGGTGCTGGGCAACCCCCTCAACTACACTCGCGCCGTGCCGCTCACCTTCGAGCAGTTCCGCTACGCCTTCGCCAACGTCGTGGACGAAAACGAAGCCCACGAGCTGTACGACACCTACGCGGTGCCTGGCTCGGGCGTGCCGATCTTCCAGGCGGCCACGGCCAACCTCAACCCGTGGACGGAGGCCCAGGTCAACACGGAGAATCCCGGGCGTGGACCGCTGCTGATCATCTCGGGCGAGTACGACCACACCGTGCCGTGGGCGATTGCCCACGCCTCCTACAAGCAGCAGGAGAAGAATCCCGGCGTGACCGAGGTCCGCGAGATCCCCGACCGCGGGCACTCGCTGACCATCGACCACGGCTGGCGCGAGGTGGCCGAGGTCGCGCTCGCGTTCATCACGCAGCACGCTCAGAAGAGTCAGTAGTCACGAGCTGTCGCAGGTCGGGCAAGTGATCGTGCCGCCGTCAAACCGCCACCGCCGCCACGAAGTAACTATCAGCCCGGCAGTGGCACGTGCAGCCTCTGCTGAATTATTCACGGCGCTGTCCTGGGGAGCGCTGAGAAGGAGTGGCCCATGGATCTGCACCTGGCTGGGAAGGTCGCCGTCATCACGGGCGCGAGCAAAGGCATCGGCCTGGCGGTGGCACAGGCGCTCGCCGAGGAGGGCGTCCGGGTCGTCGCCGGCGCCCGCGAGCGCACTGACGACCTCTCCCAACTCACCGCTCGCTTTGGCGCGCAGGTTGTCTCGGTGGATTTGAGCACCCCGGATGGCCCTGTGCGCTTGATTGACGAGGCGATTTCGACCTTCGGTGGGCTGGACATCCTCGTCAACAACGTCGGCGCCGTCCATCCGCGGCCCGGTGGGTTCCTGTCGGTCACTGACGACGACTGGACCGAGGCGCTGACCATCAACTTCCTCGCCGCGGTGCGCACGACGCGCGCGGCGCTGCCGCATCTGCTCGACCGCGGCGCGGGCACCATCGTGACGGTTTGTTCGGTCAACGCCTTCCTCCCCGATCCCTTGGTCATCGACTACAGCGCCGCCAAAGCAGCGCTGGCAAACTTCTCCAAGGCGCTGTCGAAAGAAGTCGGACCCCGCGGCATCCGCGTCAACACGGTCAGTCCCGGTCCGGTCTCCACGGCGCTCTGGCTCGGCAAGGACGGCGTTGCTGAGACAATCGCGCACGCCAGCGGCGGCGATCCGGACGCCGTGGCCAAGCAGGCGGCAGGCGACATGGTGACTGGCCGGTTCACGCGCCCTGAGGAGGTGGCCGACCTGGTCCTCCTGTTGGCGAGTGATCGGGCCGGTAACGTCACCGGCGCTGACTTTGTCATCGATGGCGGTATGATTACGACGTTATGATGCCCTGTAGGTACAGACACGAAGGGAGCGCGACAACCGTATGCGAGCAATTCGTCTTCATGGTCGCGGCGGTCCCGGCCATCTGGTCTACGAAGAGGCTCCGCAGCCGCGTCCTGGACCAGGCGAAGTGCTGGTGCGCGTCGCCGCGACGGCGGTCATCGTCAACGAGCTGAAGTGGGATGAGACCTACCAGACGGCTGCCGGTGTGCCACGCCCGCTGCCCATCCCCGGCCATGACCTCGCCGGCGTGGTGGCAGAGGTTGGTCTTGGCGTCACCGGCATCGCCGTCGGCGATGCCGTGTATGCCCTGACAGCGTTTGATCGCGATGGGGCCGAGGCCGACTACGCTATCGCCTTGCCCTGCGAGCTGGCCCCCAAACCGCGCACGCTCGACGATGCGCAGGCGGCAGCGGTTCCGCTCTCGGCGCTCACCGCGTGGCAGGCGCTCTTCATCCACGCGGGCCTGTCGTCGGGGCAAACGGTGCTGCTTCACGGCGCTGCGGGGGGCGTGGGGACCTACGCGCTCCAGCTCGCCCGCTGGGCAGGGGCGCGAGTCATCGCGACCGCATCGGCTCGTCATGCTGACTACCTGCGCGACCTCGGAGCGTACGAGATTCTTGACTATGCCACCACGCGCTTCGAGGACGTAGTCCGTGATGTAGATGTCGTGTTCGACACGGTGGGTGGCGAGACCCTGGCCCGCTCCTGGGAGGTGGTGAAACATGGGGGCGTGTTGGTCTCCGTCGTCAGCCCGCCCCCCGCGGAGCGGGCGCCGCGAGACGGGGTGCGCTTCGTCTGGTTCATCGTCGAGCCCAATGCGGAGCAATTGCGCCAGATCGGCGCGTTGCTCGACGCGGGGCAGGTGCGCCCCACCGTCTCTCAGGTGTTTCCCTTCGCCGAAGCGCGCCGCGCCTTCGAAGAAGGCGAGAAAGGGCACGCACGCGGCAAGATCGTGCTCACTGTCAGCTGACTCCATTGGTCGGGAGTCGGGCAGGTGGGCGCCTATGAGACAGGCGAAGTGTCGTCAGAGCGCGACGACGTGCGAGTGTTTGAGTCTGGCGAGGACTGGCTCTGGTGCTACACTGACGAGAAGCTTGTATCGCCTATCTGCTGTGCCGCGCCAGCGCTCGATTCTACCTGCAAACCGGTGATAGCAGCTGCGCATCGCAGCCAAAAGGAGGAGACCAGCAATGGCTGAGCTGCAGGTTCCCGTGCACGCTGGAGACCATCTGCGGGGTGCGGAGGGGGCCTCCGCGACACTGGTGATGTTCGGCGATTATGAATGCCCGTATACCCGGCAGGCCTATCGTGTCGTGCAGCGATTGCTCGCCGCGGAGCCGGATCAATTGCGCTTCGTGTTCCGCCACTTCCCGCTCAGCAGCATCCATCCGCACGCGGAGCACGCCGCAGAAACCGCCGAGGCAGCAGCTGCCCAGGGCAAGTTTTGGGAGATGCATGACACCCTGTTCGCGCATCAGCACGCTCTGGAGGATGCTGACCTGCGACGCTACGCAGACGACCTCGCGCTCGATGCGGTGTGGTTCACGCGTGACCTCGAAACGCTGGCCTATAGCCAGCGGATCGCCGACGACGTGCGCAGCGGGCTCGCCAGTGGGGTGCGAGGGACGCCGACGCTCTACTTCAATGGTCATCTGCATGCCAGCGGCTACGACGAGGCCACGTTGCGGGCGACCATCGCCCAGCTCGCAGGCAACGCCGGCAGCTCGGCGTAGACCAGGAGGGCATGGCGTGTGCGGAGCGTCCGCGATCATACTCATCCCAGGCCAGCACGCGTAAGCGTATTCAGGCCACTACTGCGCGTACCCGCGCGGAGGTGTTCCCATGGGTGATCCGATGTATGATACGGAAGCGTCGGCAGATGTCGGGGCCCCGCCGCTCGGCGACGGCGCCCGCGATGCGGTCTGGCCAGCCCTGCCGCTGGCGGTATGGCAGGACACCTACCAGACGCTGCACATGTGGACCCAGATCGTTGGCAAGGTGCGGCTGGCGCTCAGCCCGCTGGTCAACCATTGGTGGGCGACGACGCTCTACGTCACGCCACGCGGCCTGACGACATCGCCTATCCCGTATGGCAAGCGCACGTTCGAGGTCGCCTTCGACTTCCTCGACCATACCCTCTGGATCCAGTCCAGCGACGGCGCCAGCCGAGCGATGGGTCTCTATCCGCGGTCGGTCGCCGACTTCTACCGCGAGTTCCTGGCGCTGTTGCAGGCGCTCGGCATCGACGTCACGATTAACCCGCTGCCGCAAGAGGTCTCCAACCCAATCCGCTGCGATGAGGATCACGTGCACGCCGCCTACGACGCCGCCTACGCGTCCCGGTGGTGGCGCATCCTGCTGCAGTCGGAGCGCGTGCTCCAGCAGTTCCGCGCCCGCTTCCTCGGCAAGTGCAGTCCGGTCCACTTCTTCTGGGGCGGCTTTGACCTGGCGGTGACGCGCTTCTCAGGGCGGCGCGCCCCGGAGCGGCCCGGGGCGGACCGCGTCACCCGCGAGGCGTATTCGCACGAGGTGAGCAGTTGCGGCTTCTGGCCCGGCACACCCGGCGGTCCCGTCCAGGAGTCGGCCTATTACGCGTACATGGCCCCAGAGCCGCCCGGCTTCGCCGCGGCGGCGGTCCGGCCAGCGGCCGCCGCGTACAACCAGGAATTCGGCGAGTTCATCCTGCCCTACGAGGCCGTCCGCACGGCTGCCGACCCGGATGCCACGCTGCTCGACTTCGTCCAGAGCACCTACGAGGCCGGCGCGAAGCTCGCCAACTGGGACCGCGCGGCGCTGGAGCGATGATCTGGCGACACGAGCGTGGGGTGCGGGGAGGGCCCGGCGTCCAGTGGGCGACGACCGCGCCGTGGGCGGGCTCGTGCGCCGCATTCCTAATCCCTCGTCTGCCATGTCAGGAGGGCCAAGCGGAAAGCGCTCACACGGGAACCGAGCTCAGCGAGTCCAGCCTGGACGTGCGGCTGCGAGACCGGATGCAGCCAGCGTAGCGCATGAGCCTCTCCTAATATTCCCCCGCCGTAGCAGGCAAGAGGGTAACCGTATCGACAGGGCCAACACCGGTTTGCAAGCCCTGCAGAAAGCGCACATCCTGGTCATTCACATACACATTCACAAATTTGCTTAACTCATCTCCTGGCTGAATCTGCTCTTTCAGGGCCGGATAACGCCCGAAGAGCTCGGATAACACTTCAGAGAGTGTGCTGCCTTGCACACTGACCACCTTTGAGCCACCAGCGGAAGCGCGCAACACCGGGGCTAGACGTACGTTTGCCATAGATTTCCCCTTCTCACAGAGAGAGCAGAAGCTCGGTTTCGATTTCGGGGACCGGATAGGCGCGTACGAAGTACTCCCTCCCCATCAGTTCCTGGAGAATCGGCAGGGGTATCAGGTCCGCTTCGATTGCATATTGCGAACGATGAGCGGCCATCGCGGCTATCTTTTGCGGGAGATACGGGCCCACGTCAATGCTCATGGTCGCACAAGCCGTCTGTCCCTCGTCCTCTCGATTGGTTGCCAGATGGCTCAGGTGCGCCTTTTCTCCCCGTCCGAGAAAGGCCGTCGGCGCGCCTCTTGAGAAGACTTGGCAGGTCACATTCTCAGCCGCAACCACGTGCGCATTGCGCGGAGCATGACGAGCCAGCCCTTCTTCACCAAAGAAAGCGCCTGGCTCCAGACGAGCCAGCACCTTCCTACTGCCATCAGCGGCCTCGCGAATGACATCCACAGCGCCTGACAAAATGAGGTACAGGCTGTTGGCTTGCTCTCCTTGCTCGATAATGGAGATGCCAGCCGGGTACCAATTGATCGCAAAGTGATCACTGCTATAGCGCAAAAGCGTCGCTTCTTCGCAGAGCAGCAACAGCGCATAGGTAAAGTCCAGGGTGCCTCGAACACGCTTCTCGGCCTGCATGAGCCATGCCACCAGTTGTTCGAGGAGCAATTGACGCTTGGGGGGGAAATGGCTGTAAAACACCCGAACGGGTTGGTGGACTGGCAATCCTGCCGCCAGCTGCGCGGGAAACTGGTCGCTTTGAGCGCTCCGCTGGCAGGCAGCGGTGGTCGCGGCGCTGATGGCGATATGGTCGGGATGTCCATAGCCCCCATCCGGCCAAAGGTAATCACCACATCCGGGCGGAAGCTGCGGATGATTTCGACCACCCGTCCGGTCAGCTCCTCTGCATCCACGCTGCTGAGCGTGCCATCCACATACTCCAGACACCGAGCATGTTGAACGCCCAGATGCTGACAGGCCAGGTGCAGTTCCTGCTCGCGTACTGCCGCAAGCGTGTGGCGTGTCGCGACCCCTGGGCTGCGAATCTGGCCGGCCTCCCCGTGCGTCGCCGACCCCACCATCACCTCTGCACCATGAGCGCTATACTTCGCAAAGGTGCCTCCCGCGCAAAAGGTCTCGTCGTCGGGGTGGGCAAACACGCCCAGGATGCGGAGCGCACCTTCGCCAAACGGGTGGTTGCTGTTCATGGCCGACGCTCCTTCTGTTCCTGTCCTTTGCCAGCCCTGGAGGCAGCGTTTGAACGTGGCATGCTGCCAGCTCTCGTGAAGGGCGTACACGCCTTCGTTCCCTTGTTGATCACATGCGGACTCTATACCGTTGCCGAAGCCCAACTTCAGCGCTCCCTGCAGTCCGCACAAGTTCTTAAGGATGACGCGAGCCAGGCAACTGCCTGGCGTCACCTAGGGAAAATAGCGGAGCAGCGGGGGAACTACCTACAGGCGCAAGCGCACTGGCAGAACAGCCTGATCCTGGCACAAGAGAGCGAGCATCGTAACATCGAGGCCCAGGTGTTGCGGGAACTGGGCGGTCTCGCGTGGGAGCAAGGGCAGTTGCACCAGGCACATCTGCTCCTGACTGAGGCGCTTGATATCCTGCGGCAATTAGGAGAGCAACAAGGCGTCGCCGATACCCTCGAGAGGTTGGGCAATCTTGTAAAAGAGCAGGGAGAGCCAGAGCGGGGGCGCTTGCTCTATGAGCAAGCGTTAGTCGTCTATAGTGAACTGAGAGATCAGCGCGGCATCGCCATAACGCAGCATAACCTGGGTGTCCTGGCACGCGAGCAGGGTCAACCAGAACAGGCGCGCTTGCTCTATGAAGAGGCGCTCACCATCCTTCGCCGTCTGGGGGATCAGCGTAGCACCGCCAGTGTTTTAGGCAATCTTGGCAACCTGGCGCGGCACCAGGGGCAGCCAGAGCAGGCGCAACAATTCCTGGAAGAGGCGCTGGTGCTGCATCGCCAGATGGAGAATCGGCGTGGCCTCGCCTTTTCGCTACTCAATCTGGGTGGCCTGGCACGCGAGCAGGGACAATTCGAACCAGCGCACCGGTTCCTTGACGAAGCCCTGATCATTTTCCGGGGCCTTGGAGAGGAACGTCAGAGCGCTCTCACACTCCGCGAACTGGGCAACCTGGCGCGGCAACAGGGGCAGCCAGAGCGGGCACTCCAGCTCTACACGGAAGCGCTTACCTCCCTCTTGCAGCTCGGTGACCAGCGAGAAGCAGCTATTACTCGCCAGGAACTGGGCGCCCTGGCGCGACAGCAAGGACAACTGGAAGAGGCACAGCAACTGTTGACGGAGTCGCTTGCCACCACGCGGCAGATAGGGGACCGTCAGAACGTCGCCCACGCGCTTAAGGAGCTGGGCCTCCTCATGCAGCAGCGGGGACAACTGGAACAAGCGCTGCATGCATTGCTCAGTGCTGAGGTCGGACTGGCATTGGTAAACTCTCCCGATACGTCCAGCGTTGACGAGATACTCAGGCAGGTGCGCACTCAAATGGACGAGGGCACCTTTATCTCAATAGCCGAGCGCGTTGCCAGGGAGCCGTCTGAGCCAGCCTACGGGCTAACCCAGACGGTGTGGGCTGCGGCTATATTGAGAAGCTCTATACCGGCGTAGACTTCCCTGTTCATGTAGACCCAGCCTGCGCGAAGCTGACGTGGGCCGCAAAGTAGCCATTCCATTGGGCTCAGTGACAGATTTGATCGCCCACAGTCCGCAGTTTGTACGGGGCCAGTTTTTGGAATGTTCTCGTGAAACACCCAAGAATCTCGGGCTGGCCAGGGATTGCGAGCTTCTCGACCGCTCAACGTTACCGCACTGGGCCCTCGGTACATAAGCCAGGGAGAGAGGTATAAGCCAGCTCTCGGCGGAATAACGCCATATAGCTGTAATCTCTGGATTTTCCTGCCTTGAGTCAGTTGAAACGACAACGGTATGACGCGTCCTCGTAGTACTCCCAATGCAACGAGCGCTCATTGGGAAAGTACGAAGGCGCTCACCCTTGACAAGTCTAACCTAGTTAGACTAATATCTATAGTCAGTAGACACCAATGAGGTGCTAGCCGATCCATCGAGAGGAGCAACGATGTCAACCCAATTTCTCACCTTGCCTGATGGGAAGATTGCCTACGATGTGCAAGGAGACGGCCCGCTGGTGCTGTGTGTGCCAGGGATCTTTGATGTGCGAGCAGAATATCGTTTCATCGTTCCTCAGCTGGTCCAGGCGGGCTTTCGCGTGGCAACCATGGACTGGCGCGGGCTGGGCGAAACCAGCGCCAGATGGCCGACCTATGCTCCAGAGGCCGTGAGCGGCGATATGATCGCGCTCATTCGCCATCTTGGGAGCGAGCAGGCATTCATCGTTGGGCATTCCTATAATAGTGCATCTGCCGTCATCGCTGCGGCTACCGCGCCAGAGCTTGTCTTGGGCCTCGTCCTTCATGGGCCGTTCGTGCGCGATCGTGGTCCCCGCTGGCAGTCGCAACTGATGAATGTGGCTCTTTTTGGTGGTCCGTGGGCGCTGACGCTCTGGAGGATGTATTATTCCCGCGCTTTCCCCAGTGGCAAGCCTGTGGATTTCAAGGACTATGCTCAGGCGCAAATGTCCATGCTGCGGGAGCCGGGACGGCTGCGCGCCATGCGCCGACTCGGTTCTTTTGCCACCGCGACTGCCCGGCTGGGCGATGTGCGCGCCCCAACGCTGATCCTCATGGGGGCACGCGATCCCGATTACCGCCCGCAGCAAGAGGCGGAGTGGATCGCGGCGCGAATTCCCAGGAGCGAGGTGCAGATGGTCGAAGGCGCTGGTCATTATCTCGTCGCGGAGAAGCCAGAGGTCGCCGGCCCTGCTCTCATACAGTTCTTCCAGCGGGTGATCCAGGAAAAGGAGGTGTCTGATGGCGTTACGGGTAGGATTGACTAAATCAGCCGTCATTCAGGCGGCAACGGAGCTGGCGGACGCGGTCGGATTGGATGCGCTGACCCTGGGGATGCTGGCAGATCGCCTGAGGGTGCGAACGCCAACGCTCTATCACTATTTGCCCAGGGGCATTACCGGTTTGCAGCGGGAGCTGGCACCGGCAAAGCGGTCATGGGCAAAGCTGGTGTCGAGGCACTGTTGGCGGCGGTTGGAACCTATCGCGCCTACATCAAGGCCCATCCTGGCCTCTATAACGCCACGATGCGAGCCATGACACCGGATGATCCCGAGATGCAAAAGGCGCAATCTGCCATTGTCGAGGTCGTGTTGCGAGTCCTCGACGCGTTCCATCTGTCGCCAGACGACGCTATTCACATCGTTCGCATGGCTCGCATCATTGCGCACGGAACGGCGACCCTGGAGCTGGGTGGCGGTTTCGGCCTGCCCCAGGATGTCGACGAAACGTATCGTCGCCTTATCGACATCTTTGTCAAACACCTGCAATCCTGACGCGTGTGTCTGCCCGCATCGCCCATGTTGCGCGTAATGAGAAAGGGAGATGACGTATGTCAGCAATCAAAGGGGCGAATCTGGCGCTGCGCTTCCTGCTCGAAATGGCCTTGCTCGTAGTGTTCGCTTTCTGGGGATTTCATCTGCGCGGAAGCTTCCTTTTGCGGGTGGGGCTAGGGCTTGGCATCCCGATTCTGCTCGCGGTCTTTTGGAGCGTGTTCATGGCGCCGCGATCGCCGCGGCGCGCCTCAGGAATCGGCTACATTCTGCTCGAAACGCTCATCTTCGGTCTCGCCTCGGTTGCCCTCATTGCAGCGGGTCAGCCGGTCGTTGCGACGATCTTCGCCTTTATCGCCGTGCTCAATGCCGTCTCTCTCCATCTCTCAGGTCCGATGCCGGAAGTTCCGCCACATCCATAATGGCGGCCTGTTGCTGCTGAACATGCACGTGCAGGCCAGATTACCCCTTAGCAGCCGTCCTTAGAGCATCGTCGACAAAGGGCACTACGCAGGCGCGCCCACATGAGGCAAGGGGTCCCTGCACGGAGCCTCGACCCGCTCAAGAAAGCCTCGACCCAAGATTGCTGTCCTGCAGGGCAACGTGTGGAATCACTAACTTCCCAGTTGACAGCGGAAATAGGGGTAGTGGGAGGAGTGGAACGGAAACGCCGTCCAGAGCGCGTTGTGGACGAGCACCACAGGGATCAGTCGATGGAGCATGAGGCAGGCGAAGCTCGTAGTCGCGGGCGAGTCGGCGGCAGCGAGAGGCCCAGGGCCCGCCTCTCGCTCAGACTCTGAAGCGCTCGTCCCAGACCCCCTTCGGCTTCCCCAACGCGCTGGAGGCGATGAGAATCATGCCGGTCAACTCTGCCAGCGACTCGAGCATTCCGATCCTTTCCGGGGTGAAGATCTTCTCAGGGGTCGCGTCCGGCTTCGCGAGCTTGCCCTGCTCAACCTCTTCGGAGGCGTTCACGCTCACAACCAGGACAGCCACCTCGGGCATCTCCGCAGGCACTCCTTCTGGTGCTCGTTGTGGGAAGGGAACGCAGATGAAATTCGGATACATCTGATGCGAACTTTGCTGCGGTGCCACCTGATAGAAATCCTTCCCGCTCAAAGGGTCTGCGCGCACACGGTCTTCCATCCATCGAGCCAGCTTGGTGCGGAGCTCGTCATAGCGCTTCGCCTCCTCCGGTCCGGGATAACTTGTCGTAAGCGTCTCCTGAACCAACGCTTCCAGGACTCTGTCCAAGTCCCTGTCTCTGCGGCTGCGCCTGAGCCATTCATAGTCCTGGTCATCCAACGGTTCGTCAAGTGCCTCCGGGTAGCTCAGGGTCTTACCGAGGACGAGCGATAAAGCCGCGAGTGAGACAGGATACTTAACCGGGTTTGGCCCTTCGCTGGATGGCGGGGCGAGGTAGACCGCGCTCAGCTTCGGGACGGGACGAGTGTGCGATTGTTCCTCAAGGAACAATCGCACACGGAGGCCGAGGCGCGGAAACACGACCTCACGAATGATACTCTCGACAATCTGTATGGCGGACTGAGGCAGAAAAACGGAGGTGGACTTGTCGAGGTTGCCCTCGGGCTGCGTGCGGTAGACACTCCCGGAGAACTGTCGCATCACGCTCCGGACGCGACTGTCAAACTGTTTCCTGGTCGCGTCAAGCGCGAGTTGCTCAGGACTCTTTGCAGTGGTGGCAGGATTGAGCAAAACAAAGGAGGATGCTTCATTTGGCTTGTCTGCCGTCAGATTGATGGTGCGAATCTCGAGTCGCCATTGGCGCTGGTCAGCCTCACCACTGCACGTCGCCGTGATCTCGTTGAATGTCCTGCCGTCACCAAGACTCCCCGCACCAACCTGCCGCATGGGATGCCGAACATCTAGACCCTGCAGCAGCGACAGATCAGACAGCACCTGAGGCTTGTGGATGTGCCCATGAAGGGCGAGGTGGAATCCTGCGCCTCGCGCCGACCTCGCTAGTTGCTCGAAGGGCGTGTCCTTGGACGGCACTGCCGGCGAAGGCCCCGTCAGCTCCGGCTGCACCATAAGCGGGTGGTGGGTGATGAGGATCTTCAGGGGCCCAGCCCTCGAACGCCTTGAGATCGGCGGCGTCAACCCTGCCGGCATCAAGCAGGGTCAGCGTATTGGACTCGGTCAAGTCCAAGTATCGCCTACGCAGGTCGGCAAACTCTGCCTTCCTATCACGCCTGCCGAACCCAAAGGGGGCCGAAATACTCCGCCGCAACTGCTGATAGCGCCTCACGAAGTCGTGATACGTATCGCCATAGTGGTGGAACTGATCCTTCATGTCGGCACGACACTCTTCGAGCGAGTAACAGGTGTCGATGGGGTAGGTGATACAGTTCGGTGTCGCCGTCGTGCCGTGCTGAGGTACTTCGTGCGTTTTGGACGGCAGCGCGAAGTCATAGAGGGCGTCGTAGAAAGTCTTGAGCCCGGGTGGATCGGTTCCCTCCCAATTCACATCGCGCGGCCCGGGCACGATGATGATGTGCCGAGAGAGCTCCGCCGCCCACTTGGGAAAGCCGTTGCGCAAAATCTCTGCGACGGTGCTGAGATCGCTTTTGGCTCCTGTAGCCGTCACGTCACCCGTGATGACAATCAGGCTTGGCCGCCTCTCAGGATCTAGTTCTTCCAGATAACCCCTGTACTGAACGAGAGGATCCACGCTGGTGTTTCGGGACTCCTGCTGATAATGCAGATCAGACAAGTGGTGGATGACGATGCGTTGAGACGTGGACGGCATCTGCAAGATACTAGACACGGTTCACCTCGCCCAGGTTCTTGAAGCCCTCGCCACAATGACCGGCCGAAGCCGCTTGAGAATGCGGTGCGGGGGAATCAGAGTAACTCGCGCTAATCCGTTGGTGTGTTTGTCAGGAGCGGCACTTGGTCAAATGTCCCCTTGCGGTCGGCGTCGGGGGCATCCCAGGCGTTGAGCGTGCCCTGCAACTCGGCCTGACGCTCCGCGCTGATCGGATCGCCCCACCTGTCGCCGGTGGTGACCATCGGAGTCGTCGTCGTGGGCTGGTTATGCTCCTCACTTATGGCGCGTTCCTCTCTACTTGGTCGTTGCCGCCAGTATAGCAGAGGTGCGCGCACGATGTCATGTAGGAATCAAGAGATGCCCGCTGGATTTGTCTACCTCCCAATTCTCCTGGCATATCCCTGACAGCGAATTGCCGCTGTTCGATTTCCTGCCCCAGTATGCGAGTACGTGGACGGATACGACACGTCAACCACGTCTGAGCGGGTAGCCAATTCCGGTTTCTAGGTACTGACATGAAAACAACCAATCCCCGGTATCTGGTCGAGTCCATCCTTGAGGGTGTGGACGATGTCGATGAACGCCTGGATCAGGCGCTCGACGAGCGGATCGCGCAGTACCGTACCGAGGAGACGCGTGGCCCTGACGCAGGAATCCTGCTGCGGCTCATGGCCTGAGGAGCGCGGAAGCGCTCTGCATACGACGACCACCACGCCGACCCGGACATCAGTGGGACCGACAACCACGGGCTTGGGACAGGGTTGTACGCCTGGAACCGCACCATGGCCCCACCGGGGAGAAGGACGAGAGCGCCTCGTACGAACATCCGGTCGTGTCCTTGGAGGAGGAGCACAGGAGGATAGCTGCCATGCGCATCAGCCTTGAACATGGTGGCGAAGTCCTCGTCTCCCCGAACGCGTTCGAGCTACGCAACGCTGTATAGGTCCACCTATCGGGGAGCAGGCGTATTCGATGCCTTTGATAGCACGTTGCCAACCCTGCGTTGCGTTCGTCTTAACGTTCTTGCGGGAGGAAGGCCCCAGGCCACCGGTGGTATTCTCCGCATGCATCGAGCGCTGGTCACTGGCGATCCCTGCGAAGAGGGAGGGATCGTGGCAGCGCTTGTGGTGCCCGTGTGGGCCTGTTCCGGCCTGAGCGACGGTAGAGCACAGTACCGGGCAGGAGTACTTTAGGGATCGGGGAGGAGCTCAGGGCGAGCAGAAACGGGGAGACAAGACGATGTGGGGGCTACGGTATCTGTTCTTCTATGTCGTGTTCAGCATCTTCGGCCTGACGCTGATCCTGTTCCTGGGCCAGAATGTGCACACTGAGCGGCTCGAATTCTTTGGCCTGGAGTACACCACCAATATGGTGTGGGTGTTGGTGGGTGCAGCGGCCTTCGGCGTCCTGGTTGTGCTCGCCATCCTGCTGCCCGGCCGCCTCGCTGCCACGCTGCACGCCTGGAGCGTGGAGCGCGAGGTACAGCACATGGAGCAGGACCTGGGGCGACTGCAGGAGCAGCGCGAGTACTTGCTGGATCGGCATGAGGATCTCTTGGAGGCCCACGAGCGACTGCTGCAGGGCTATCATCGGTTGGTGGCAGAGCATAGTCGAACGATCGCTGAGCGTGATCAGGCGCGGAGCCAGCTGGCCGCCAGGGATGCTGCGGGTGCCACCCAGGCCCACGTGGCCCCTGCAGCATCCCCAGCACGTCTAGCAGCCCCGGCTCCCGAGATAACCAGGGAGCACAGTCTGCTGCCTGGTCTGGCCATCATTGCCGCGGTCGCCGCTGCCGTTGGGTCGCAGTCGAACGGCGCGCGTGGCGAGAGGGCGCCTTCAGGTCAGGGGATTGCACCAGCGTCAGGTGCAGTCGCAGGCTCGGGAGNACGCGCGCGGCCAACCGGCCCGCACCTGCTGAATCGGCAGAGCACAGGCCTGTCATGCGAGAGCAGGCATCCCTACCTCGTACGGCAGGACACGCAGGGGCGGCACCGTCGAGCGGGAGGCCTCCTGCCTCTGCCGCGCCGGCGCCGACCGGACCGATAGATCCGACTCCAGCGCTGCCGACTCCACCGACTCCTTCCAAGCCGGTCCCGACCGCACCCGCTGCTGCGACCCGTCCCGCACCCCTGCAGCGCCCCGCGATCAGCATCAGTATTAGTGCGCCCTCGGCCCGGCTGCTTGCGGCGCTGCGCGATGACATCACCAAGAGCGCGGTGCTCCTAGCAGCGCTTCGCGCCGCCCTGCAAGGTACCTTCACGGCCAAACTAGCGCAGCTCAAGCAGTTACGCCTACCCGGCAGCCTGCCCATAGGCCCAACCCGCGACACGCCTGACGACCCGCCCGACAGCAATGATCCGGCCTAGGTGCGTGGTTCGTCAGCAGACGAGCATCTTGAGGAAGCGCTCGCCGTTGTGGACAGCTTGGTCGAGCAAACACCGCGCTCAACGGCTGA
>WNFM01274998.1_pt1 | contig 19575 bp, 20 predicted proteins | sample 5400271 | NCBI WGS metagenome assembly WNFM01 (sample SAMN13153352, study PRJNA577476) | soil metagenome | isolation source: 60 cm saprolite on Douglas fir-dominated hillslope | place: USA:California | collected 2013-09-17 | reverse complement strand
CCAGCGTCGGCGGCTTTCTCTTTATCCGGCCCGTCTTTATCAGCTGGGGCAGATATAGCCGGTGCCGCCCGGCGCCTTGAAGCAGCCGACCGATTCCGGCAGGACGTGCTTGGGTAGCCAGAGGACGACATCCGGGAACAGGATGGCGAAGGCGATGGTAGCGAAGAAGACGACGTAGAGCGGCAGCGATTTGACCAACGCCACGGAGAACTTCACCTCGACGAATTTCGACGCCATCAAGAGGGCGATACCGTAAGGCGGCGTGATCAGGCCGAAGGCCAGGGTCGTGATGATGACGACGCCCATATGCACCGGGTTGATATCCCCGAGCTCGGTCAGCTTGTTGATGATCGGCATGAAGATGATGATCGCCGGGATGGCATCGACGAAGTCGCCGATGATGACGAAGGCGGCGACCAGCAGAAACATGATCATGCCGGGATCGGTGCCGGCGGTGCCGCTGATCCAGTCCGAGACGGCGTCCGGCCCGCGCAAGTAAGCCAGCATCCAGCCGAAGGCGGAGGCCGCGGCGACGGTGATGAGCGGAATCGAGTAGAGCAGCCCCGCCCGGACGAAATCCATCGGCAGCTTGGTGATGTGGCGCGGGTTGAGGAACGGGATGGCGACGATCAGGATGTAGACGACCGCGATCATCCCTGCCTCGGTCGGCGTGAACCAGCCGGTGAGGATGCCGCCCATGATGATGACAGGGATGACCAGCGGCAGCGCGGCATCCTTCCCGGCGACGGCGATGTCACCGAACGACGAGCGCTGTTTCTTGACGCCGACCGGGCCGAAGAAATAGCTGTAGATCATCAGCCCGATGCCGACCAGCACGCCGGGGACGACGCCGCCGAGGAAGAGCCCGGCGATCGAGACGTTGCCGGTCGCGCCATAGACCACCGCCATGATGCTGGGCGGGATGAGATTGGCCATCGTCGAGGCCGAGGCGATCAGCGCCGCCGTGAAGCCGCGGTCGTAGCCTTCCTTCTCCATCGCCGGGCCGAGCGTGCGCGACAGCACGGCGACGTCGGCCGAGGATGAGCCGGAGATGCCGGAGAAGAACATGCTGAACAGCGTGACGACCTGGGCGAGGCCGCCGCGCAGATGGCCGATCAGCGCCTGCGACAGGTTGATCATGCGGACGACGACGTTGGTCGAGGTCATCAGCTCGCCGACGAGCAGGAAGAACGGCACGGCGAGCAGCGCCTCGGAATCGACACCGTTGAAGAGCTGGCCCATGATCGACGGCAGGCTGATCGGCGTCAGCATGGTCGCGACGATGACGCCGGCCGTCAGGCTGAAGGCGACCGGGACGCCGATATAGCCGAGCCCCAAAAATAGGACGCCCATCGACACGAGTATCCATCCGCTGCTCATGTCGGCGCGGTTCCTATTCGAAATACATGTCGTGGTCGCCCGGCTCGCGCGTCTCGAAGCCGTTGCGCCAACCATTGACGATCTGCTCGATGGTGAACAGCCCGATCAGGATGCCGGCGATCGGGATCGCCGCATAGTAGGACGACAGCGGCGTCATCGAGGGCATGCGATAGTTGCCGAAGCCCTGAAGGAAATTGATGTAGCCGAACCAGGTCATGCAGAACGCGACGCCGAGCACGATCAGGCGGTTGAAGATCTCGACGGCGAGCCGCAGCGTCCCGCTCATCGTATCGGTGATCGCCGACAGATAGAGATGATCGTTGCGCCGCGTCGCCGCTGCCGCGCCGATGAAGATGCCGTAGACGAAGAACGTGCTGGTGACTTCCTGCAGCCACAGCCAGGGATGGCCGATCGTGCGCGTCACAACGTCGCAGAACACCGAGAGGGTGAAGCCGCCGAGCGCGACGCCGCAGAGGATCATCATGACGGCTTCGATGCCGTCGAGCGCCCGCCATTTGAGATGGCGTTGGCTCTGCAGAACAAGGGCGCTCGGCTCGCTCATCGGATCCTCATGCTGGCTCTTGCGACCGACGAAAAGGCCGGCCGCAAGCGGCCGGCCCCTCCATAACCGCCATCGACCGACGACCGATCACTTCACCGCACGGACGAGACCGAGGATCTCGACCGCATGCGGGCCGAGCTCCTTGGCGATCTTGTCCTGCAGCGGCTCGGCGATCTTGATGAAGCCGGATTTGTCGACGTTCTTGACGAACTTGACGCCGATCTTCTCGAGCTTGGCGAGCGATTCGTGATCGAGCGCCATGGCCTTGGCCGGTTGCGTCTTGCCGACCTCGTCGGCCGCCGCCTGGACCCATTTCTTCTGCTCGTCCGAGAAGCTGTCCCAGGCCTTGTCGCTGACCCAGATGACGCTGTTATTCGCCTCGTGCTCCGAGAGCGACATGATCGGCGCCACCTCGTAATGCTTGTTCGAGAGGTAGACGTTGATGCCGTTCTCGGCGACGTCGACGACGCCGGTCTGCAGCGAGGTATAGACGTCGCCGAACGGCATATGGACGACCTGCGCACCGTAAGCCGGGAAGAGCGTGTCCTCGGTCGGCGTCGCCTGGACGCGGACCTTGAGGCCCTTGAGGTCGGCGATGCTGTGGATTTCCTTCTTGCTGTAGAAATCGCGCATGCCGAGGGTCAGGACGGTGAGGACCTGGGCGCCCTTGACGGTGTCCTTGACCATCTTGCGGACGGCGGCGACGACCTTGGGATCGGCGATCGCCTTGGCGAGATGATCCTCGGACGTGAAGATGAAGTGGATCGAGAAGACGCCGGCCTCGGGCGCCACCGTCGCGGCGTTGGCGGTCGAGGAAATGATGAAATCGATGTCGCCGGTACGGATCTTCTGCAGCATCTGCGGCTCCTGGCCGAGCTGCGCGCCAGGAAACTGGTCGATCAGCATCGTGTCCTTGCTGAGCTCCTTCAGCTTGTTGGCGAAGATGTCGCCGGCGATGCCGTATCCCGTCGTATGCGGCTGGTCGTAGCCGAAGGTGAAATGCTTGGCATCGGCGGCCGCGGCGCCGTGCGCAAGCACGCCGACCGACGCGCCGAACAGCGCTGCGGTGACGATCGACCGTAAGCGATAGGCTGTCATCGACTTTCCTCCCCTGCTCATCGCAGCTCCAGCCCCATCAGCACAGCGGCCACGGTGGATCTGCTTATTAGTTGTCAACTCTATTTACCATTTCGCCGGTCGGCAAGGCCGAATGCGACGCGCTCGCGATGCGCGCCGCTGAATTCAACTGGGCGAAATCGACTGGGATGCCGACCGGCCGCCCGCTATCCTGCACGACGAGGCTTTCGGATACACAGTCGATGTCGATGCAAGCGTCGCCCGGCAGCAAGGGGCCTGGCACCAAGGGTTCCGTGATCGCCGGCATCGGCCTCGCCGCCAGCGCCTATTTCCTTTTCTCGCTGCAGGATGCCTCGATCAAATGGCTGGCCGCCGGCTTCACGGCGCCGCAGATTCTGTTCATGCGCAGCATCGCGATCGTGCCGTTCTGCCTCGCCGTCGGCGGCCCCAGCCTGGTGCTGCGCGCCGCCGCCTCGCCGATCCGGCGGCAGCTCGTCTGGCGCTCGCTCGTCCTGCTCGCGGCGTGGTTCTGCTACTACTCGGCGGCGCGCTACCTGCAGCTCGCCGAGATGACGACGATCTATTTCGCCTCGCCGCTGCTCGTCGCCGCGCTCGCCATGCCGATCCTCAAGGAGCGGGTTCCGTGGTCGCGCTGGCTCAGCATCGCCATCGGCTTCACCGGCGTCATCGTCGCCTGCCGACCCCTCGCTCTCCTGCGCGCCGACCTCGCGCATATCGGGCCGGTGGCGCTCGTCCGCGCGGCTGCCGCGCTCTGGGCCTATACGACGATTCTGATCCGCCAGATCGTCCATGCCGCATCGACGCCGGTGGTCATGCTCGTCTCCAATGTCACCCTCCTGCTCGTCTGCGGCGCCGTCCTGCCGTTTCTCTGGCAGGCGCCGAGCGCGGCCCAGCTCGGCCTCATGCTGCTGGTCGGCGGCTTCGGCGGCGCCGGGCAGTTCCTGCAGACCGAGGCGATCCGCCGCGCGCCCGCCACGGTGGTCGGGCCGCTCAGCTTCTCGTCGCTGCTCTGGTCGTTCCTGCTCGGCGTGGTGCTGTGGGGCGACGTCCCCGATACGGCAGTATTCGTCGGCGCCGCCCTGATCCTCGCCAGCGGCCTGCTGGTCGCCGGCGCCGAGTGGCGCAAATTAAGACGGGCGCGCGGGCCACGAGGGGGCGCGCTGGCGCAGGCCGAATGACCGGCTCAGTACCGGCCGGAAGCGATGTTGCCGTTCTCGATGACGAGGATCTGCTGGCGCTCTTCGTTGGTCAGCGAGCCGGAAAAGATCGCGGCCTGATCGCGGCGCCCGGTCGGCACGCCGGCCGCCGCAGCCATGCCGTAGTGGAAATAGGCCTGCACGGGATCGCGCGGCACGCCGACGCCGACCAGCTCGGCCCAGGCCAAGAGCTCGAGCGCCCGCGGACGGCCCTGCTTGGCGCGCGCCTGCAGCGCGGCCATGTCGGCCGCCGTCGGCTTGCCCGCCTGCAGGCGGCCGGCGACCGCCGCCAGCGGATCGGCCGCGGCGGCGGGCGATGGCGATTTGGCGGCTTGCTTGCGCGCGGGGGCCGCCGGCGGCCCGGCGGCGGTCGGCGACGCTGTCGCCGGCTCCTCGGCCGGGGCGGCGACCGCCGCCGGCTTTGGCGCCAGCGGATCCGCCCCCGACGGCGTCGCGTCGAAGCACACCGCATCGGGATTCTTCAGGCACTCGTACTGCCACTGGAGCTGGGCGGAATCGGCCCGCGCCGGCCGGCTTGCGGCGAGCGTCAGCGCGCCCACGAGGCAGAGGGTGAGGCAGGCGGCGATGCGGGTCATGCGGGCGATGCTCTCATCGACCCCATGGTTTAGCGTTTCGTAGTTAGCGATCGGTTAACACCGCATCCCCCGCGCCATACCGACTTTCTGCGAAAGTCGGGGCTAGAATTCGCGCAGCGTCTCGCGCAGCGTGGCACCTGTATAGGCGGTGCGCACCAAGCCGCGACGCTGCAGCGCCGGGACCAGCCCTTCGGTGATCTCGACGATGAAGCGGCGGCTGACGCGCTGGAACGGCGTGCTGATGAGGAAGCCGTCGCCGCCGATCGCCTCGATCGCCTCCCCCATCTGATCCGCGACCTGGTCCGGCGTTCCGATCAGCTCGAAGCCGGTATCGAAGCGCTCGGCGCAGAGCTGACGTAATGTCTTGCCGCTCCCCCATTGCTGAAACTTGTCGAGCGAGCCCTGCTCGCCATTGGTCGTCAGATGCGGCAGCGGCGCGTCGAGATCGAATTGCGAGAAGTCGATATCGGTGATCGTCCCCGTGCTGGCCAAGACGGCTTCGACGAAGTCCGGTGCGGTGACCATGCGCCGCTGCTTGGCTCGTGCCTCATCGGACGTTTCGCCAAGGATCGGGTAGATCAGGAACAGGACCTTGATGTCGTCCGGGTCGCGGCCGGCAGCGGCGGCCCGGCTGCGCACGTCGTCGCGATACTGCGTCATGCCGGCGATGCCGTTGGCGGTCGCGACGATCGAATCCGAGACCTTGGCGGCGAAGCCGCGGCCGCGCGGCGAGCCGCCGGCCTGCACGAAGACCGGCCGTCCCTGCGGCGAGCGCACGGTGTTGAGCGGGCCGCGGCACTTGAAGAATTTGCCCTCGAAGTGGATCGGATGGACCTTGCGGTAATCGGCATAGATGCCGCGCTCGCGGTCCATGACGACGGCGTCCGGCTCCCAGGAGTCGAAGAGGCGGCAGACGAGATCGACATATTCCTCGGCCATCTCGTAGCGCATCTCGCGCGGCGGCAGCGCCTCCATGCCGAAATTCTGCGCCGCGCTGTCCTCGCCGCTGGTCACGATGTTCCAGCCGAAGCGGCCGCCGGAGATGTGATCGATGGTCGCCGCCAGGCGAGCGAGCATGAACGGCGGATAGGCCATCGTCGACATGGTGCTGACGACGCCGAGATGCGTGGTCGCGGCAGCGATCAGGGCGGCGAGCGGCAGCGGGTCGTGCTTGGGCGCCAGCAGCGCATATTTGAGCGTCGCCTCGGCCGTGCCGCGATAGGCCTCGGACACCATCAGCGTGTCCTCGAGCATGATGTAGTCGAAGCAGGCGCGCTCCATCGCCTGCGCCATGTCGACATAGAATTTGCCGTCCCAATGCGAGCCGCCGACCGCGAAAGGCGAATTCCACTCACCGGGAGTGAAGTTGGTGAACCAACCCAGATGAAAGCGCTTCGCCATCCCGTCACCTCATCGCGCGGCCTTGGCCGACAGCGCAGCAAGAATTGCGCCAAGCCGCGCGGCCGCATTGCCGAGCCGGTCGGCGCCGGTCCGCTCTCGGCGGACGTCCAGAATTTAGGCGCGGCGTGTTCGCCGTTTCGGCACCGCCTCCCGGGCCGCCTTCCCCGGGGGCCACCGGATCGGCCGGCGATTGCCGTTCGCGCCGATTGCCGGTAATCCTAGGCAACACCGGCGCGGGACGATGGCGGCCGGATCGATGAGGCGAAGCGAGGGAAATCGTGCAGACCGAACAGCGCATCGCCGAGCTTGGCCTGGACGTGCCTGATTTCATCCGCGACGGCTATTACGGCGCCTCGTACGGCTCGATGAAGCCCTACCATATCGCCGGCAACCTGCTCTTCCTGTCGGGACATGTCCCGCAGCGCGGCGCCACGATCGTCCATCCCGGGCGACTCGGCGCCGATCTCACGCTCGCCGAGGGCTATCAGGCGGCGCGGCTGACCGGTCTCAACGTGCTCGCCGGCATCAAGCAGGCGGTCGGCGATCTCGACCGCGTGAAGTCGCTCGTCCGCAGCCTGAATTTCGTCGTCTGCACGCCGGACTTCACCGAGGTTCACAAGGTGTCCAGCGGCCTGTCCGACGTGCTCGCCGAGGTGCTCGGCCCCGAGCGCGGCATCGGCGGCCGCGCCACGATCGGCGTCATGGCGCTCGCCGGCGGCAATTGCTTCGAGAGCTGGGTCACGGTCGAGCTTCTCTAGGCTTCCGGCCCGCCGCATGCTGTTCAACTCCTACGTCTTCATCTTCGTCTTCCTGCCGGTCACGCTCGTCCTCTACACGGCGCTTGGACGCGTCGCCCAGCGCTGGGCGACGCTGGCGCTGGCGCTCGCCTCGCTGTTCTTCTATGGCTGGTGGAACCCGGCCTATCTCTGGCTGCTCGGCCTCTCCATCCTGTTCAACTATGGCATCGGCCGGGCGATCGCCGGCAGCAACGGCGGCCGGCGCTCGCTTCTCCTCGTCCTCGGCATCGCCGGCGATCTCCTCGTCCTCTTCTATTTCAAGTATTTCGATTTCCTCGTCGGCACGCTCGCCGCCCTGGCGGGGCTGCCGGCGCCGAGCAGCGCCATCGTGCTGCCGATCGGCATCTCGTTCTTCACCTTCACGCAGATCGCCTTTCTCGTCGATACGGCGCGCGGCGAGGTCGGCGCCTATGATTTCGTGCGCTACGTCCTCTTCGTCACCTTCTTTCCGCATCTCCTCGCCGGGCCGCTCTACCACCACAAGGAGATCATGCCGCAATTCGCCGTACCGGCGGCTGCGCGCGACGAGGATCTCGCGGTCGGTCTGACGATCTTCGTCATCGGCCTGTTCAAGAAGATCGTGCTGGCCGACGGCATCGCCTTCTATGCCGGACCGGTCTTCGAGGCGGCGGCGCGCGGCGGCAGCCCGACGCTGATCGAGGCCTGGGGCGGCGTCCTCGCTTATGGGCTGCAGCTCTATTACGATTTCTCCGGCTATTCCGACATGGCGATCGGCGCGGCGCGCTGCTTCGGCGTCACCCTGCCGCTCAATTTCAACTCGCCCTACAAGGCGGTCGACATCATCGCCTTCTGGCGGCGCTGGCACATGACGCTGTCGCGCTTCCTGCGCGACTATCTCTACATCCCGCTCGGCGGCAACCGGCTGGGGCCGAAGCGGCGCTATCTCAACCTCTTCCTCACCATGCTGCTCGGCGGGCTGTGGCACGGCGCCGCCTGGACCTTCGTCGCCTGGGGCGCGCTGCACGGGCTCTATCTCGTGATCAACCACGCTTGGCGCGCGTTGCGCGGGCGGCTCGGCTGGGCACCGGGCCGCTTCGGTCTGCCCGGCCACTGCGTCGCGATCGCGCTGACCTTTGCCGCCGTGCTGATCGCCTGGGTTCCCTTCCGCGCGACCTCGTTCGAGGCCGCCTTGCGCATGCTCGCCGGCATGGCCGGCGGGCACGGCGTCGCCGGGCCGAGCGGCGCCGCCGACAGCCTGTTCGGCGTCGCCTATGGCGCGGCGCTCTATGGCGGCATCGACGAGACGATCGCGCTGATGGCGCTCCTTCTCGTCACCTTTCTCGCCCCCAACACCCAGGAGATCATGGCGCGCTATCGCCCCGGCCTCGCGACCTTCCCGGGCGACGGGCCGAGGGCACCGCGCGCTCTCGCCTGGCAGCCGCGGCAGGCCTGGGCGGCGGTCATGGTCGGGGCACTGCTGCTGGCGCTCAGCCGGATGTCGGGCGTCAGCCCGTTTCTCTATTATCAGTTCTGAGCGATGGGCGATTCGTCGTACCGACGCTACAACCTGATCGCCATCGGCCTCGCCTATCTCTGCGTCATCGGCTTCGGCCTCTATGGCAGGCATTTCGAGACGCTGACCGGCGATCTCACCCGCATCGGCTGGTTCAGCGAGAACGAGTTCGGCTGGCGCGGCGAGCAGCAGCGTTTCGTGCCGCCGCTGGCCCCGGCGGCGGCGCTCGACGGACGCTACGACGTCGTCGCGGTCGGCGACAGCTTCACCGCGGAGGAATACGACCCCGGAATCACCTGGCCCCATTTCCTCGCCCGCGATACCGGACTCCGCGTCGGCGTCTTCGACAGCGGCATCGATTCGCTCGACCGCGTTCTCGCCAGCCCGGCCTATCGCGAGCACCCGCCGGCGGCGCTGATCTACGAGGTGGTCGAGCGCTCGCTGATCCCCGAGCATCGCGGCGGCGACACGGCAAATTGCGTCGCCGCGCGCCCGACGCCGCGACCGGGCCTGGCGATCTCGCCGCGCGACGTCGCGGCGCAGCGCGTCGACCGTGCGCAGAGGCGCGCCTGGGACGACTGGCCGGCGAGCTATGCGATGAACTACCTGCTGCAGAACGCGCTGCGCTGGTGGCGCGGCCACGAGGCGACGAGCGCCGTCCGCCTCGAGATGACCCGTGACGGGCTGTTCAGCAGCCGCCATTCACGCGGCCTCCTGGTCTATGCCGAGGATTTCAATAAAGTGAACTGGTCGACCGCCGATTGGACGGCGGCGCTGTGCGATCTCGCGCGTCTCCAGGATCGCGTCGAGGCGAACGGGCGCACCGCCTTCCTCGCCATGATCGTGCCCGACAAGCTGACGGTCTATGCGCCCTACCTGCCCGACCGCCGCCTCGCCGCGCTGTCGCAGCTTTCCCGGCTCGACGAGATTCCTTCGGTCAATCTGGTGCGCATCGACCGCGCCCTCGATCCCGCCGCACGCGTCGATCTCTATCTGCCGAACGACACGCACTGGTCGTCGGCAACCCACGAGATGGCGGCCGGGCTGGTGCTGCGCGCGCTCGTCGAGCGCGGCGTGGTGCGGCGCTGAGTCTCGGGCGGACTATTTCAGCAGATCGAAGGACAGCGAGAAGACGATCGCCATCTCTTCCTCGCCCGGATTCTTCTTGCTGATGCCGGCATTCGAGATGTGATGGAAGGTGAAGCCGAGCCGCGAGCGATCGTCGAAGCGGTAGGCGAATTCGGCGCCGGTTCGGAACTCCGCATGGGAACCGAGATCCTTGCCGTTGCCCCTGTCGTAATAGCCGAACGCGGCGTTCGGCATCACCACCCAGCGATTGCCGAGATAGATATCGACGAGAAATCCGCCATAGCCGTAGAAGGACCGTTTCGTGGTCCCCTCCATGCCGAGGAACGGCTTGAAGATCCATAGCTTCTGGCTGAAGCGGTATTCGCCGCGGGCTTGGCCGGCCGTGTAGTTGTGCAGGACGTCGAAACCGCCGAGGCCTAAGGAAACGAAAGCGGGATCATCGCGGCTCGCCGCCGCGGCGCTCGGCAGCGGGGCGGTGGTCGTCGCTTGCGCCGGGATCGCCTTCGGTGTCGCCGCGCGGGCGGGAGTCGATTGCGCGCTCGCCGCGCCGCCCCACAGCATCGTCGCAGCCATCATAGCGGCCAGCAACGCCCCCTGCCGGCTCGTCCGGTGCATTCTCGTCACTATTTCCCCCAAGAACCTGCGCGGTCGCAGCATCTTACGGAGCCGGCGCGCTCTGGCAAGGCGAAAGCGCGGGCGGCTCGCCGGTCAGCCGAGCCGCTTCGCCCGCTCGGTCGCCGCGACGAGCTGCGCGCGGATGCCGGGCTCCATCGCCGAGTGCCCGGCATCGGGCACCACGGCATAAGCGGCCTCCGGCCAGGCACGCGCCGGCTCGTCCGCCGTGACGATCGGGCAGACCATGTCGTAGCGGCCCTGCACGATGGTCGTCGGAATCGCCCGGATACGATCGATCGAGCGGATGAGATCGTCTTCCGGCGCGACGATCTCGTGACGGAAATAATGCGCCTCGATGCGCGCCAGGCCGAGCGCCATGCGATCCTCGCCGAACGAGGTGGTGGTGTCGGCGCTCGGCAGCAGGGTCGAGCAGGCGCCTTCATAGACGCTCCAGCTGCGCGCCGCCGGCAGGTGGACGGCCGGGTTGGGGTCGGTGAGCCGCCGATAATAGGCATCGAGGAGATCGCCGCGCTCGTCCTCGGGAATCGGCGCGGCAAAGGCGCGCCACGCCTCGGGAAAGACTTGGCGGATGCCGTAGAGGAACCAGTCGATCTCGGATTGGCGGCAGAGAAAGATGCCGCGCAGGACGAGGGCACGGCAGCGCGAGGGATGGGCGATGGCATAGCTCAGCGCCAGGGTCGAGCCCCATGAGCCGCCGAACACCACCCAGCGCTCGATGGCGAAATAGAGACGCAACACCTCGATATCGCGCACCAGCTGCGCGGTGTTGTTGTCGGCAAGCTCGCCGAGCGGCGCCGAGCGGCCGGCGCCGCGCTGGTCGAAGATGATGATGCGATAGCTTGCCGGGTCGAAGAAGCGGCGATGCGTCGGCGTCGCCCCGGCGCCGGGACCGCCATGCAGGAAGACGACCGGCACGCCGCGCGGGTTGCCCGACTGCTCCCAGTAGAGCGTGTGACGCGCATCGACCGCCAGCGTGCCGGCCGCATAGGGCTCGATCGGAGGGAACAGGTCGCGCCGGCTCATTAAGGCTCCCGGGTGAAGGCGAAGGCGGCACTCTAACAGCGAAGCGCCGATATCGAAACGCCGCAAGCCGCAGCCGTCGCGCCGGCCGCAAGCGCGGCTTTCTGTGCCCCTCTCGGGCTGCTATGTTGCGTCGCAGCAACTGAGGGAATGCGGGATCGGCGATGGATGACGAAGCGGCGCTCGTATTGCTCTCCGGCGGACAGGATTCGGCGACCTGCCTCGCCTGGGCGCTCGAGCGCTTCGCGCGCGTCGAGACGCTCGGCTTCGATTACGGCCAGCGCAACCGCGCCGAGCTCGCCTGCCGCCTCGAGCTGCGCGCCGGGATCGCGCGCGACTTCCCGCGCTGGGCGCCACGGCTCAGTGCCGACCATGTGCTGGCTCTGCCGGCGCTCAATGCAATCAGCGACTCGGCGCTAACCCGCGATCTGCCGATCACCGCACCGAGCGCCGACGCCTTGCCCAGCACCTTCGTGCCCGGCCGCAACGTGATCTTCCTCACCTTCGCCGGCGCGCTCGCTTACGGGCGCGGGGTCAAGCACCTCGTCGCCGGCATGTGCGAGACCGATTATTCCGGCTATCCCGATTGCCGCGACGACACGCTGAAAGCGCTGCAGGTCGCGCTCAATCTCGGCATGGACAGACGCTTCGTCATCCATACGCCGCTGATGTGGATCGACAAGGCGGCGACCTGGTCGCTCGCCCGCGCGCTCGGCGGCGACGGCTTCGTCGCGCTCGTGCGCGAGCATACGCTGAGCTGCTACCAGGGCGACCGCACGCAGCGTCACGATTGGGGCGATGGCTGCGGCACCTGCCCGGCCTGCACGCTGCGCGCCCGCGGCTGGGCCGGCTTCGTCGCCTCCGGCGGGACAGCTTTTTAAGCCTTCAGCGCGTCCTCGACGGCGGCGCAGATCTCGCTGAGGGTGAAGGGCTTGGCGATGACGCGGTGGATCAGCGCCTCGAGATTGTGCGCGCGTTGCCGCTCGGCGGCGAAGCCGGTCATCAGCAGGATCGGCATGTCGGGATAGTCGCTGCTCGCCTTGAGCGCCAGCGCGATGCCGTCGAGCCCGGGCATGACGATGTCGGTGAGCAGGAGATCGAAGCGCTCGCCGGCGAGATGGGTCAGCGCCACCAGCCCGTCGGGCGCCGCCGTGACCTCGTGCCCGCCATGTGCGAGGGCGCGCACGACAAAGGCGCTGACCGCGCTATCGTCCTCGGCGACCAGAATCTTGGCCATCTTGCGTCACTTCGCCTGCTCTCTAGCCGCCGCCGCCGATCGTCACCAGCACGCTCGTCGCGGCGGGATTCGGCTGCGGCACGCTAGTGCGAAAGGTGACGCTGGCGCCTGGCGGCAGGCGCTGCTCGGGGACGTTGAACATCATTTCCTGCAGCTCGCCGCCGTCGCGGTCGCGCAGCACCAGCTTGAGCGTCGGGACGTCGCGCGCGATCTGCGAGATGTTGACGACCTCGCCCTTGACGACGAGGGTGCGCACGCCGTTCTCGGTGACGAAGTCGGTCGTCGTCTTTTCCCGGCGCAGCTCAAGACCGATCCCGGGCGGATCCACCGCCAGGCCGACCATGGTATAGAGCCGCGTCGCCGGCGGCCACAGCGCGACCACCTGCTCGCGCGCGGCGATGCCGGCGATCGCCGCCGCGATCAGGATGACGACCGGCACGCTCCAGGCGATCGTCGCCCATGGCACGCCGCGCCGCCGCGGCAGCGCCGGCAATTGCGCGCGGCCAGTGGTGAAGTCCGGCACGACATTGGCCGGCGCGACGTCGAGCGAGTGCGGCAGATCCTCCGGCGGCGTCTGGTGCCAAGTCTTGCTGCAATTGGCGCAGCGCACCACCCGCCCGGCATCGCCGAGCGCCCGCGGGTCAACGAGATATCGGGTGGTGCAAGCCGGACAGGTTACGATCATTGGCGGAGCATTTCGCGATGCCGTCACCTTATAGGACCTGACCGCCGATCAGGCAAGAATACCCGGGCGACACGCGCCGTGCCCGGTGCCGGCGCTCCCTGCGGCCCGGCGCTGGACGCGCTCGGGCGCATCGTGCGATGTTCGCCCGCCCCGCGCGAGCGCCTGAAAGGCCGGCGCGGCAGTACGAAAGGCACGCTCGACTTTGGTTCGCTTCGAGAATGTCGGCATGCGCTATGGCGCCGGACGCGAGGTCCTGCGCGACATCACGATGCGGCTGGCGCCGGGCGGCTTCTATTTCCTCACCGGACCGAGCGGCGCCGGAAAATCGAGCCTGCTCAAGCTGATCTATCTCGCCGAGCGGCCGTCGCGCGGCCTCATTTCGCTGTTCGGCCGCGACCTCGCGACGACGCCGCGCGACGAGCTGCCGGCGCTGCGCCGCAAGATCGGCGTGGTGTTTCAGGATTTCCGCCTCATCCCGCATCTCTCGGCGCTCGACAACGTGGCGCTGCCGTTGCGCGTCGCCGGGCGCCGCGATGATCGCATCAATGCCAATGTCGTCGAGCTGCTGCGCTGGGTCGGCCTCGCCGAGGAGATCGAGGCCAAGCCGGCAACGCTGTCGGGCGGCCAGCAGCAGCGCGTCGCCATCGCCCGCGCCGTCATCAGCAAGCCGAGCCTGCTGCTCGCCGACGAGCCGACCGGCAATGTCGACGACCTCATCGCGACGCGGCTGCTGCGTCTGTTCGAGGAGCTGAACCGCCAGGGCACCACCATCGTCGTCGCGACCCACAACGAGAGTCTCATCGCGCGCTTCCGCCACACGCGGCTGCATCTGGACAGCGGCGAGCTGACGGTCGTCACGCCACAAACCCAGGCGGCAGCGACGCCGGCCGCGCCGCCCGACGCCGGCGACCAGGCATGACGGCGCACGCCGCGCGCCGACGGCGACGCATCGATCTGCCGACCGACGGCGACGGTTCGGGGCGGTTCCTGCCCTGGATCATCGGCCTCATGGTCTATCTTGCCGCGCTCGCCCTCGCCGGCATGATGGCGCTGCATGGCGCCATCGAGCGCTGGGACAGCGCGCTCGCCGGCACCCTCACCGTGCAGTTGCCGGCCGCCGCCGGCGGCGAGCTCGACGCGGCGCTGACGCTGCTGCGGGCAACGCCCGGCGTCGAGCGCGCCGAGCCGCTCGACGCGGCGGCCAATGCCGCGCTGCTCGAGCGCTGGCTCGGTCCCGGCCTCGCCGCCGACGAGCTGCGCCTGCCGCGCCTCATCGATCTGCGCGTCGATCCCGCCCGCGTGATCGATCCCGCCGCGCTGGCCAAGCGCCTCGCTGCGGTGGCGCCGAGCGCCCGGCTCGACGACCACCGCGGCTGGCTCGACCGGCTGTTCGCCGTCGCCCTGGCGATCGAACTGGTCGCCGCCGCCATCGTCGCCCTGGTCGCCGGCGCTGCTGTGATGAGCATCGTCTTCGCGACGCGGACCGGCCTCGCCATCCATCACGGCACCGTCGAGGTTCTCCATCTCATCGGCGCGCGCGACAGCTTCATCGCCGCGCAGTTCCAGTGGCCGGCGCTGCGCCTCGGCCTGCGCGGCGGCCTCATCGGTCTCGTCCCCGCCGTGCTCACGCTGCTGGGATTGAGCCAGGCGGCGGGCGGTGCGGCGGTCGGTGGCGCGGTGGTGGGCGGCGCCATCTCGGCACTGCCCAGCCTGACGCTGGCGCCGTGGCAATGGGCGATCCTGCTGCTGCTGCCGATCGCCGCCGGGATCACCGCGCTTGCCACGGCGCGCTTCACGGTGCTGCGTTCGCTGGCCAGGATGCCATGAACGACGAACCGACGAGCGAGACAGCGCCTGCCGCGCGGCAGCGCCAGGTGCGCGACCCAAGGCCTCAGGGGCCGCTTCGCCGAGGCCCGCGCCGTCTCGCCCTGCCGATGCTCGGTGCCGTCGCGTTGCTGTGGTTCGGCGGCCTGATCTGGTTCGCCGATACGATGCCGAGCGAGATCGCCGATCCGCTCACCCCGACCGACGCCATCGTCGTGTTGACCGGCGGCAGCCAGCGCTTCGATGCCGGGCTCGAGCTGCTCGCCGCCGGCAAGGCGAAGAAGCTTTTCGTCTCAGGCGTTCATCACGGCGTCGAGATCGCCGATCTCCTGCATCTCGTGCATCGCGCGCCGGATGCCGCGCCGCCCGACGCGCTGGCCTGCTGCATCGTGCTGGGCCACGCCGCCGACAGCACGGTGGGCAATGCGCTGGAAACCGCTGCCTGGATGCGCCGCGAGGGTTATCATTCGCTGCGCCTCGTCACGGCCGGCTATCATATGCGCCGCAGCCTCTTCGAGTTCGCCCGTGCCATGCCCGAAATCCGCATCATCGCCAACCCGGTCTTCCCCGAGCAGGTCAAGCTGGCCGATTGGTGGGCGTGGCCCGGCACCGCGGCGCTGATCATCGGCGAGTACGACAAATACCTTGCCGCAATGCTGCGCGCCATGCTGGGCGAGCCGATGGCGGGGGCCTCGTGATCGCGCTGCGCTCCCTCCTCTTCAATGTCGGCTTCTACCTGTGGACGCTGATGATCGGCCTCTACGGCGCGCCGCTGCTGCTCGCGCCGCCGCGCTATGTCATGGAGTTCGGGCGGCTCTGGGCAAGCGGCGCGCTCGGTCTCCTCGCCTGGACGGTCGGGCTGCGCCACGAGATCCGCGGCATCGAAAACCTGCCGCCCTCAAGCATCAATCGTCCTGGGATACCGTCATCCTGCCGGTGCTCTTCCGCCACCCCGCCATCGTCATCAAGCACGAGCTCGCCTGGCTGCCGATCTATGGCTGGTACGCGGTCCGCGCCGGCGGCATCCCGGTCGATCGCGGGGCCGGCGCCAGCGCGCTGAAGCACATGCTGGCGCGTGCAAAGCGCGCCCTCGCCGAGGACCGGCCGATCGCCATCTTTCCGGAAGGCACGCGGACGGCGGTCGGCGCCCGCCTGCCCTATCACCCCGGCGTCGCCGCGCTCTACACCCAGCTCAACGTCCCGCTGGTGCCCGTGGCGGTCAATTCCGGCGTCTTCTGGGGTCGCCGCAGCTTCGTCAAGCGTCCCGGCCGCATCGTTCTGGAGATCCTGCCGGCGATCGCGCCCGGCCAGCCGCGCCGTAAGGTCATGGTCGAGCTCGAGACGCGTATCGAGGCGGCGACCGCCCGCCTCGTCGCCGAGGCCCAGGGCGCCCGTTCCGCCTGTGGATAATTAGTCGCCTCGCCCCTGTGAAAAGCGGGGGAGAATCCCAATATATTAACAATTAAAGGGTGTTATAGGCCTCCGCGTCAGGGATAGATCTGTTGAAACAAATCAGGAACAAGATTGAATTGACCCTCTCCCGCAGATCATTAGACTAGCGCGCCGGCGCGCCGCGCAGATACGCCGCCGCACCAGGAGAACAACCATCATGCCGAGCGTCGCCTCGATCTCGCAGCGGATCTGGGACATGAAATACCGGCTCAAGGGGCCGGACGGCGCGGCGCTCGACAAGACGATCGAGGAGAGCTGGCGGCGTATCGCGACCGCCCTCGTCGCCCCCGAGAAGGAGCCCGAGCTATGGGCCGGGCGCTTCTACGAGGCGCTTGAGAATTTCCACTTCCTGCCGGCCGGCCGCGTCGTCGCCGGCGCCGGATCGCGGCGCAACGTCACCCTCTTCAACTGCTTCGTCATGGGCAGCATTCCGGACGACATGGCCGGCATCTTCACGCATCTGCGCGAGGCGGCGCTGACCATGCAGCAGGGCGGCGGCATCGGCTATGATTTCTCGACGCTGAGGCCCAAGGGAGCGCCGGTCAAGGGCGTCGGCGCCGACGCCTCGGGGCCGCTCTCCTTCATGGATGTGTGGGACGCGATGTGCCGCACCATCATGAGCGCGGGATCGCGCCGCGGCGCCATGATGGCGACGCTGCGCTGCGATCATCCTGACATCGAGGCCTTCATCGAAGCCAAACGCGAGGCGGGAAGGCTGCGCATGTTCAACCTCTCGGTCCTCGCCACCGATGCCTTCATGGCGGCGGTCAAGGAGGACGCGCCCTGGGAGCTCAAATTCGCCGGCACGACGTACAAGGTGCTGCCGGCGCGCGAGCTGTGGGACAAGATCATGCGGGCGACTTACGCCTATGCCGAGCCCGGCGTGATCTTCATCGACCGCATCAACCGCCGCAACAATCTCTATTATTGCGAGGAGATCCGCTCGACGAATCCGTGCGGCGAGCAGCCGCTGCCGCCGTATGGCGCTTGCCTGCTCGGCTCGATCAACCTTGCCAGCCTGGTCGTCGACCCCTTCGAGAAGACGGCGCATCTCGATCTCGCGGCGCTCGACCGGTTGGTGCCGCTCGCCGTGCGCATGATGGACAATGTCGTCGACGTCTCGCGCTTCCCGCTCGACCAGCAGCTCGCCGAGGCGAAGGCGAAGCGGCGCATCGGGCTCGGCGTCACCGGCCTCGCCGACGCGCTCATCATGTGCGGCGTGCGCTATGGCGCCGCCCCGGCCGTGGCGCTCACCGAGAGCTGGATGAAGGCGATCGAGCGCGCCGCCTATCTCGCCTCGGCAGCGCTCGCTGCCGAGAAGGGTGCCTTCCCGCTCTTCGACCGCGACAAGTTTCTCGCCGGCGAGACCGTACGCGGCCTCGACGAGGATATCCGCGCGGCGATCGCGACGCACGGCATCCGCAACGCCCTCTTGACCTCGATCGCGCCGACCGGGACGATCTCGATCTTCGCCGACAACGTCTCCTCCGGCCTCGAGCCGGTCTTCTCGTTCCGCTATACGCGCAACGTGCTGATGCCGGATGGCAGCCGCAAGACCGAGGAGGTCAGCGACTACGCCTATCGTCTGTTCCATCGCCTCAAGGGCGAGACGGCGGCGCTGCCCGATTATTTCGTCGACGCGCAGAGCCTGGCGCCCGGCGACCATCTCGTCATGCAGGCGGCGGTGCAGAAATACGTCGACAGCTCGATCTCCAAGACGATCAACCTGCCGGCCGACATCGAGTTCGACAGCTTCAAGGACATCTATCTGCAGGCCTACGAGCTCGGCTGCAAGGGCTGCACGACCTACCGGCCGAACGACGTCACCGGCGCCGTGCTGACGGTCAAGAAGGAGACGCCGACGCGCGAGCCCGAGCTGCCGCTGCCAGCCCCGGCGGCCAAGCCCGCCGACATTTTCGAGGCGGGCGGCGTCGTCTACATGACGCAGCCGCTGAGCCGGCCCGAATCGCTGCCCGGCCAGACCTATAAGATCAAATGGCCGGATGGCGAGCACGCCATGTACATCACCATCAACGACGTCATCCAGGACGGACGGCGCCGGCCCTTCGAGATCTTCATCAACTCGAAGAACATGGAGCACTACGCCTGGACGGTCGGCTTGACGCGGATGATCAGCGCCGTGTTCCGCCGCGGCGGCGACGTCTCCTTCGTCGTCGAGGAAATGAAGGCGGTGTTCGACCCGCGCGGCGGCGCCTGGATGGGCGGCAAATACGTGCCCTCGCTGCTCGCCGCGATCGGCGACGTCATCGAGCACCACATGATCGATACCGGCTTCATGCCGGCGCGCGATAGCGGCCCCCAGGAGATCGCCCAGCGCCGGGTCGCCAACCTGCCGACCGCCGGTGCCGTCGCCGCGCGCATGGCGCAATGCCCGAAATGCGGCGAGGCCTCGCTGATCCGCGTCGAGGGCTGCGACCAGTGCACGAGCTGCGGCTATTCGAGATGCGGGTGAGGCGAGCCGCGAGCGCATAGGCTGGTTCCCAAGCAGCGATGCTCGCTTTCAGTTTCACAACATTTGGATCGCCATAATTCGGCGGCAAGCGAAGCATCCGATCCGCCCGTTCTGTCACAATCGAAGCCAGTGACAAGGATCGGAGAGTACCCATGCACACGACCAGCTTTACCCCGAAGGATCTCAACGACGGTTTCGTCGTCGCAATCACCATCGAAGCCAAGCCGGGCGAGGCCGACACGGTCGCTGCCATCTTGGCTTCGCTGGTGACGCCGACGATGGCCGAGCCTGGCGTCAAGCTCTTCCTGCCTTATCGCTCGCCGACTTCGCCCGGGCTGTTCTTCATCTTCGAGCTCTATGTCGACGAAGGCGGATGGGCCGCGCACCAGGAAACGGAGCATTTCAAGGCGGCGGTCAAGGAGTTCCTGCCGCTGGTGACCAAGCGCGAGCGGGTGCCTTTTATTCCTTACATTCCGGTCAACGGCTGAGCGACCGCTTCCCCGCGTACCAGGCGGCAAAGCTCCTCTCGCCGCTTGCGCTGAACGTCACCGCACGCGACGCCGGGTCTCTAACCGCCCAGCTTCTGTCCACGACATGCGCCAGGATCGCCGCGCCGATGCTGCCGCCGAGATGACTTTGACGCTCGCTCCAATCG
>WNFM01345839.1_pt2 | contig 19579 bp, 16 predicted proteins | sample 5400271 | NCBI WGS metagenome assembly WNFM01 (sample SAMN13153352, study PRJNA577476) | soil metagenome | isolation source: 60 cm saprolite on Douglas fir-dominated hillslope | place: USA:California | collected 2013-09-17 | reverse complement strand
GCTGCCGGCGTCAGCGCCGCGTGCATCGGCGCTACTCTGCCATGCCGAAAAGAATGGCGGAATTCGACGAAAAGAATTGACTTTCGACTTAGGAAACCCAATTAACAGGCACCGCGACTTCCCGCGGTTCCCTGACGGAAACTGTTACCACTTGATGAATTTTACCGATCTTGGGCTTTCGCCCGAAGTTTTGCAGGCCGTATCCGACGCCGGCTATACAACCCCGACACCGATCCAGCAGCAAGCCATTCCCGTCGTCCTGACGGGCCGCGACGTGCTCGGCTGCGCGCAGACCGGAACCGGCAAGACCGCCGGCTTCACCCTGCCGATGATCGACATCCTGGCCGCCGGCCGCGCCAAGGCGCGCATGCCGCGCTCGCTCATCCTGGAACCGACGCGCGAGCTCGCCGCGCAGGTCTCCAACTCGTTCGAGACCTACGGCAAGCACCACAAGCTCAACATGGCGCTGCTCGTCGGCGGCGAGGGTTTCACCGACCAAGTGCGCAAGCTCGAGCGCGGCGTCGACGTGCTGATCGCCACCCCCGGCCGCCTGCTCGACCTCATCGAGCGCGGCAAGATCCTCCTCTCCGACTGCAAGATCCTCGTCATCGACGAGGCCGACCGCATGCTCGACATGGGCTTCATCCCGGACGTCGAGCGCATCGTCGGCTTCCTGCCGAAACTGCGCCAGACGCTGTTCTTCTCGGCGACCATGCCGCCGGAGATCCGCCGCCTGGCCGACGCCTTCCTGTCCAATCCCAAGGAAATCTCGGTTGCGCCGCCAGCCTCGCCGGCCGTGCTCGTCGAGCAGGCGCTCGTCGTGATCGATGCGGAGGAGAAGCGCGAGGCGCTGCGCCGGCTCATCCGCAGCGAGGAAGTGCGCAACGCCATCATCTTCTGCAACCGCAAGAAGGATGTCGACATCCTGCAGAAATCGCTGGCGCGCCACGGCTTCGACGTCGCCGCGCTGCACGGCGATCTGCCGCAGGCGAAGCGCACCGAGACGCTCGAGCGCTTCAAGAACGACGAGATCCGCCTCTTGGTCGCCAGCGACGTCGCCGCCCGCGGCCTCGACATCCAGGGCCTCTCGCATGTCTTCAATTTCGACGTACCGATCCATGCCGAGGACTATGTCCACCGCATCGGCCGCACCGGCCGCGCCGGCATGAAGGGCCACGCCTTCACCCTCGCCGCGCCGGAGGATGGCCGATTCGTTGCCGCCATCGTCACGCTGATCGGCAAGGACATCCCGGTCGCCGAGGTCGAGGGCATCGCGACCCAGCCGCTGGTCTATGACGACGTCAGGCGCGGCCGCGGTCGCGCCCGTTCGGTGCCCGGCCGCACCGGTGCCAAGCGCGCCGAGCCCCGTCGCCCCAGCGCCAAACATTCCGAGGCAAAACACGCCGAGACGAAACGGCCCGAGACGAAACACCCCGACGCGCCGCGCGCCGAGCCGATCGCGGCGGAGACGATTCGCCCTTCGTCGATGCCAACCGAGCCCCTACCGGCCGCGCCGGTTCGCGCCGAGCCGCGCCGGCCGGACGCAAGACGGCAGCACCAGCCCCGACCGCAGCCGGCGGCCGCTGCCCAGCCGATCCGCATGTCGCCGGAAGGCATGGAGCATTCGAGCAACGTTACCGTGCTCGCCGCCGGGCGGCGTGACGAGCGCGGCCGCTCCGACCATCACCAGCGCGAGGATCACGAGGATCGCCGCGTCGTCGGCTTCGGCGACCATCTTCCCGCCTTCCTCGCGCGCCCGGTGAGATTGGCCGGGGGCTAAGCACGACCGCGACGAGCGAGGAGACCGCGACGCATGAAGACGATCTTCGTCATGGTCAAATGCGAGCTCGGCAAATCCTATATCGTCGCCGACGAGGCGGTGCAGAGCGTCGAGCAAGTCTCCGAGGTCTACTCGACCTCGGGCCAGTACGACCTCCTAATGAAGTGCTATCTCGCCGAGGACGCCGATATCGGCCGCTTCGTCAACGAGAAGCTGCAGACCCTGCCGGGGGTCAAGGACACCTTCACGGTGATCGCCTACAAGGCCTTCTCGGACGACAAATCTTACTGAGAAACAAGTTGGGAAGACTGGGGCGAGTGACCGGGCTCGAACCGGCGACATCCAGAATCACAATCTGGCGCTCTAACCAACTGAGCTACACCCGCCACCAGTGGGCGTGGTCGTAGCGCGTCGCCGGTGGGCCGTCAAGCTTACCTCGGCCCTGCGGCGAATTTGACATGCGAACCGGCGACGAAGGCGGTCGCCCCGTTCCGCCGGGCACGCTAAGCTTCCGCTCATCGTAGAGCAGCCAGGCGCGACCGTGACCGCTTCCGCCAACGATTTTGCCTTGTTGACGCCGCCGGAGATGGGCGAGGCCGATCGTCTGGCGATCGCGGGCGGCATCGCGGGCGAGACGCTGATGGAGCGCGCCGGCGCCGCCGTCGCCGCGGCGATCGTTGCGCGCTGGTCGCCGCGGCCGACCGCCATTCTCTGCGGCCCGGGCAATAATGGCGGCGACGGCTTCGTCGCGGCGCGCCACCTGGCGGCTTCGGGCTGGCCAGTTAGCCTCTTTCTGCTCGGCGCGCGCGAGGGGCTGAGGGGCGACGCCGCCCGCCATGCCGCGCGCTGGAGCGGCGCGGTCGAGACATTGACGCCGGCGCTTCCCGGCGAGACGGCGCTCGTCGTCGATGCGCTGTTCGGCGCCGGTCTCGCCCGGCCGATCGACGGGCTGGCGCATGACGTCATCGCGCTGCTCGCAGCGCGCCGGCTGACCGTGATCGCCGTCGACGTGCCGAGCGGCGTCGACGGGGCGAGCGGCGAGGTGCGCGGCATCGCGCCGTCCTGCGCCCTCACGGTCACCTTCTTCCGCAAGAAGCCGGGCCATCTGCTCTTTCCGGCGCGCTGCCTGTGCGGCGAGACGATCGTCGCCGATATCGGCATCCCGGCCGGCGTTCTCGACGCCATCGCGCCGCGGACGTTCGAAAACGCGCCGGCACTCTGGCTCGAGGGGTTTCCCTGGCCGCGCGCCGACGGGCACAAATACAGCCGCGGTCACGCCCTTGTCGCCGGCGGCGCGGTAATGACCGGCGCCGCCCGGCTTGCCGCCCGCGCCGCCGCTCGTGCCGGCGCCGGGTTGGTTACCGTCGCCGCGCCGCAAGCGGTCTCGGCGATCTATGCCGCCGCGCTTACCGGGATCATCGTCCTGCCGATCGGCGGTACCGCGGATTTCGCCGGCTTGCTCGCCGACAAACGGCGCAACGCCATTCTTCTCGGCCCAGGGCTCGGTACCGACGGGACCACCGGCGAGCTGGTTCGCGCCGCGCTGGCGACCGGTCGCGCCGTCGTCCTCGACGCCGATGTCTTCGCCGCCTTCGCCGGGCGTGCCGGCGAGCTCGCCGCCGCGATCGCCGGGCCGACCCTGCTGACCCCGCATGAAGGCGAGTTCGCGCGGCTATTCGGGCCTGCCGGCGACAAGCTGGCGCGCGCCCGCCGGGCCGCTGGCGAGAGCGCTGCGACGGTGCTGCTCAAGGGCGCCGATACGGTGGTCGCCGCCGCCGACGGCTGGGCGACGATCAACGCCAACGCGCCGCCCGAGCTGGCGACCGCCGGCAGCGGCGACGTCCTCGCCGGCATCGCGCTCGGCCTGCTCGCTCAGGGCATGACGCTGCCGCAAGCCGGCGCGGCGGCCTGCTGGCTGCACGGCGCGGCGGCGGCGCGCTTCGGTCCTGGCCTCGTCGCCGAAGACATCATCGACGAATTGCCGCCGGTGCTCCGAGACCTCAAGGCACTGAGCGCATCCGCGGAGAGCCCAACGAGATGAGCGAACGCACCGGCTTCTTCGACACCGTCCTCGACAGGACGCTGACCAATCTGCGCACGGCGTGGCGCGATATCGCCGAATCGGCGCGCAGCGCCATCGGTGCGCCGCTTCGCCCGGAACTCTCCGGCGAAGACAGCGAACGGTTGCGCGAGCAGATGCGCAATTGCCTCGAAGGACGGGGCGGGGAAGTCTCGGCGCGCGCCCGCGCCGCCGAGCTCGGACGCACCTATCTGGCGCTCAACCCGACCGGGCGCGTGCGATTCCTGCGCGTCCTCGCCGAAAGCTTCGATATCGATCGCGCGGCGGTCGATGCGTGCTGCGCGGAACTCGCCGGCGCCAGCGGTGCCGAGCGGCGACGCGCCGAGCGGGCGCTCCGCCGGGCGCTCGAGGCGCCGCGGGTCAAGCTGCTGACGCAATTCAACGCGCTGCCCGAGGGCGTCAAGTTCCTCGTCGACATGCGCGCCGGGCTACTGGCGCTGTCGCGCGACGATGCGCTCCTCGCCTCGCTCGAGCAGGATCTGAAGGCGCTGCTCGCGGCCTGGTTCGATATCGGTTTTCTCGAGCTGCGGCGCATCACCTGGGAAGCGCCGGCGGCGCTGCTGGAGAAGCTCATCATCTACGAAGCGGTGCACGAGATCCGCGGCTGGAACGATCTCAAGAACCGGCTCGAGGCGGATCGCCGCTGCTTCGCCTTCTTTCATCCGCGCATGCCCGACGAGCCGCTGATCTTCGTCGAGGTCGCGCTCACCCGCGGCATCGCCGACAGCATCCATCCGCTGCTCGACGAGAGCGCGCCGCTCGGCGATGCGGCGAGCGCCGATACCGCGATCTTCTATTCGATCTCGAACTGCCAGAAGGGACTGGCCGGCATCAGCTTCGGCAATTTCCTCATCAAGCGGGTCGTCGATAGCCTGGCCGCCGAGCTGCCGCGGCTGAAGACCTTCGCCACTTTGTCGCCCTGTCCCGGTTTCCGCCCCTGGCTCGACGAGCAGCTCGCCGCCGATGCGGACGCCATGCTGACCGGCGCGGAACAGCGGGCGGTGCGCGCTTTGCCCGGTCCGGCAGGCGAGGGCGGGCTGCGCGCGCTGCTCGCCAGCCCGGGCTGGCAGGACGACGAAGCGGTGATGCGCGTGGTGCGCGAGCCCTTGCTGCGGCTATGCGCCCGCTTCCTCATGCTCGAGAAGGCCGCGACCGGCCGCGCTCGCGATCCCGTAGCGCATTTCCATCTCAGCAACGGTGCCCGGCTGGAGCGCCTGAACTGGGCCGCCGATCTCTCGCCCAAGGGGCTGCAGCAATCGGCCGGCATCATGATCAACTATCTCTACCGGCTGTCGGAGATCGAGGACAATCACGAAACCTACACCGATGAGGGGCGAATCGCTGCCTCGCCGCAGCTGCGCGCGCTGCTGCGCTAGGCCCCGATTGCCTACCTGACTGCTAAGATCCTCATGCCGCTAATAAAATACCTTACGTGAAGATTATGTGTTAACCTTTCCTTCATACCTTAACGATTATTCTGTCGGCAATTCACAACGCCAACGGGCATAGTCACATGTCGCTGATGGACGCCTTCCACCGCCATGACAAGACGCCGGAGATCAAGCCGGGCGACTGCTACCGTCGGGCGCACGGGCTGGGGCTAAAAGAGACCGCCACCGTGCTCGATCTGCGCAACGATCCGCTCGGCATCCCGCATGTCCGCTTTTGCGTGCGCTTCGAACGCCAGGCTTCCGAGAGCAGCGACACCACGTTCCGCATGCTTGCCCTCGGCGCCTTCCTCACCGCCTATCGCGAGCGGCTGGTCTAGAGCGGCGCGAGACGCCGTCACCCCAGCGTCGCCATGGCGATCGGCGCGACGTTAGGATAGTTTCACTCCCCAAACCTCTGTGCTATGAAGCGCGGCTCGCCGGGCGCGCCGGGCGGGCGTGGCGGAATTGGCAGACGCACTGGATTTAGGTTCCAGCGACCTCGGTCGTGGGGGTTCAAATCCCCCCGCCCGCACCACGCCCGAGACCGCGAGCAACAGTGCGGGCTGCCTGACGCAGCCCCCTCAACGGACAGCCGAGTAAGATGCAGATCACCGAGACCAACGCAGAAGGCCTGAAACGCGAGTTCACGGTCACCGTCGCCTCGAACGACATCGAGCAAAAAATGCAAGACCGGCTGAGCGAGCTCGGCCGCACCATCCGTCTGCCCGGCTTCCGTCCGGGCAAGGTGCCGATGCCGGTGCTACGCAAGCGCTACGGCGCCTCCGTCATGGGCGAGGTGCTCGAGAAAGCGGTCAGCGACAGCTCGGCACAGGCCATGCGCCAGCACAATCTGCGCCCGGCGCTGCAGCCCAAGATCGAGATCGTCTCGTTCAAGGAGGGGACCGATCTCGAATACAAGCTGGCGGTCGAGCTGCTGCCCGAGATCAAGCCCATCGAGTTCAGCGAGTTGCATCTCGAGCGGCTGCGCCCCGAGATCCCGGAGGCGGAGATCGACAAGGCGGTGCAGCGTATCGCCGAGCCGAATCGCAAGACCGCGGCGGTCGATCGGCCGGCGGCAAGCGGCGACCTCGTCGTCATCGACTTCGTCGGCAAGGTCGACGGCACGGAATTTCCCGGCGGCAGCGCCCAGGGGCATACGCTCGAGCTCGGCTCCGGCCGCTTCATTCCCGGCTTCGAGGACCAGCTGGTCGGCGCCAAGGCCGGCGAGCATCGCGACGTCCAAGTGACCTTCCCGGCCGAATACGGCAGCGACGAGCTGGCCGGCAAGGCGGCGGAATTCGCCGTCGACATCAAGGAAGTCCGGGAAAAACAAGCCCTCGCCATCGATGACGACCTGGCGAAGGAGATGGGATTCGACGCGCTCGACGGGCTGCGCAAAGCAGTGCGCGAGCAGCTCGAGCGCGAATATGGCGGCCTCGCGCGCCAGCGTCTGAAGCGCTCCCTGCTCGACCAGCTCGCGGCAAAACACGATTTTCCCGTGCCGCCAGGCATGGTGGACCTTGAATTCGAGACCATCTGGAAACAATTTGAAGAGGCACGCAAGCAGAACAAGGACGACGTGAAGGAAGAGGCCGGCAAGAGTGACGACGAATTGAAAAGCGAGTACCGCGCCATTGCCGAGCGGCGCGTGCGACTCGGCCTTCTCCTTTCCGAGGTCGGTCGCGTCAACGCCATCACTGTCAATCAGGATGAGGTCAATCGGGCGTTGGGCGAGGAGGCACGCCGCCATCGCGGCTACGAGAAGCAGGTCGTCGAGTTCTACCGCAACAATCCCGAGGCGCTCGCCAATCTGCGTGCGCCGATCTTCGAGGACAAGGTCGTCGATTTCATCACCGAAATGGCCACGGTGGTCGACAAGACCGTGCCGATCGAGGATCTCCTCAAGGCGGAAACCGACGACTCGGCGACGGATGCTGCCGAGTCGGCGACCTGACGGCAGGCGCGCACGCTGGTCGGGTGAGGGCGGGTCGGGTGAGGAACGTACATGGTTTGGTCGGCGTTATCGGCAGTAGGAGCCAGCAGAGATGAGTGAGGCATTCGAGATCCAAATGAACACGCTGGTGCCGATGGTGGTCGAGCAGACCAACCGCGGCGAGCGCGCTTACGACATCTATTCGCGGCTCCTCAAGGAGCGCATCATCTTCCTCGTCGGCCCGGTCAACGATGCGGTCGCCAGCCTGATCTGCGCCCAGCTGCTCTTCCTCGAGTCGGAGAACCCGAACAAGGACATCTCCTTCTACATCAACTCGCCGGGCGGGGTGGTGACGTCGGGAATGGCGATCTACGATACGATGCAATATATCCGCTCGCCGGTCTCGACCGTCTGCATGGGCATGGCGATGTCGATGGGCTCGCTGCTGTTATGCGCCGGCGCTCCCGGCAAGCGTTTCTGCCTGCCCAATGCGCGAATCATGATCCATCAGCCCTCGGGCGGCGCCCAGGGCCAGGCGACGGATATCGAGATTCAGGCGCGTGAGATTCTATCCACCCGGGCGCGGCTCAACGAGATTTACGTCAAGCATACCGGTCAGCCACTCGAAATCATCTCCAGCGCGGTCGAGCGCGACAAGTTCCTCTCGCCGCTCGAAGCCAAGGCATTCGGACTGATCGACGACGTCGTGGTCAGCCGGCCGCCGCGCGAGGACGAGGCCAAGGCGCGAGCGTGAGGGCGGGTGACCCAGGTCACAGCCCGGCCGGGCGGAATATGGGACGCTTAACTAGTTATTGATCGGTGGATGCTACATATCGTTAAATCTGTCGATCGTTCGCCGCGCGCAGTTGTCGGTTTCCGTGGGATTGGTTTCGGCGGCCGGGTGCGCTACAGTTGGTATCTGGATCGGGCGCCAGCTCGATTGCTCACGGAGTGGCTATGACCAAGTCAAGCGGGAGCGACGCGAAAAACACGCTGTACTGCTCGTTCTGCGGCAAGAGCCAGCACGAGGTCCGCAAGCTCATCGCGGGCCCGACGGTGTTTATCTGCGATGAATGCGTCGAACTCTGCATGGACATCATCCGTGAGGAGCACAAGACGACGCTCGTCAAGTCGCGCGACGGCGTGCCCGGTCCGCGCGACATCTGCAAGGTGCTCGACGATTACGTCATCGGCCAGGATCACGCCAAACGCGTCCTCTCCGTCGCGGTGCATAATCACTACAAGCGCCTCGCCCACGGCACCAAGAACAACGACGTCGAACTCGCCAAGTCGAACATCCTGCTCGTCGGTCCGACCGGCTCGGGCAAGACGCTGCTCGCCCAGACGCTGGCGCGCATCATCGACGTGCCGTTCACCATGGCCGATGCGACGACGCTGACCGAGGCTGGCTATGTCGGCGAGGATGTCGAGAACATCATCCTCAAGCTGCTGCAATCCGCCGACTACAATGTCGAGCGTGCGCAGCGCGGCATCGTCTATATCGACGAGGTCGACAAGATCAGCCGCAAATCCGACAACCCGTCGATCACTCGCGACGTGTCGGGCGAGGGCGTGCAGCAGGCGCTGCTGAAGATCATGGAGGGCACGATCGCCTCGGTCCCGCCGCAAGGCGGCCGCAAGCACCCGCAGCAGGAATTCCTCCAGGTCGACACCACCAATATCCTGTTCATCTGCGGCGGCGCCTTCGCCGGGCTGGAGAAGCTCATTGCCCAGCGTCGCCAGGGTACCTCGATCGGCTTTGGTGCCGAGGTCCGCGGTCCCGAGGAGCGCAAGACCGGCGAGATCCTGCGCGATCTCGAACCGGAAGATCTGCTCAAATTCGGCCTGATCCCCGAATTCGTCGGCCGCCTCCCCGTCGTCGCGACGCTCGACGATCTCGACGAGGAGACGCTGGTCGAGATACTGACCAAGCCGAAGAACGCTCTCGTCAAGCAGTATCAGCGGCTGTTCGAGATGGAAGACGTCCATCTCGAGTTCAACGAGGAGGCTTTGAAGGCCATCTCGCACCGGGCGATCCTGCGCAAGACCGGGGCGCGCGGGCTGCGCTCGATCCTCGAGGCGATCCTGCTCGATCCGATGTTCGAGCTGCCCGGCCTGTCGGGCGTCAGCGAGATCGTCATCAATCGCGAAGTCGTCGAGGGCCGCGCCAAGCCGCTCTACGTCCACTCCGATCGCCGCGGCGAGGGTGCGGGCGCCGGCGCCTGATCTCGCGGTTGCCGTCCTTGGTGCCGGCGCCCGCGCGCTGGCCGCATGGCGGGTGGCAAGGAGTGCGGTGCCTTGAACGTGCCGCGCGAAGCGCCATCTTAACTTTACCCGCCATTTGGACATCGGTCGTCTCGCCGCGAGTCGGGAGACGACCCTCCTCAGGATAAAAGAGGCCTTATGTTTGAAATCTCACGCGGCTCGTTGTACCCCGTCCTGCCCTTGCGTGACATCGTCGTCTTCCCGCACATGATCGTGCCGCTCTTCGTCGGCCGCGAGAAATCGGTGCGGGCGCTCGAAGACGTCATGAAGGAGGACAAGCAGATCCTGCTGGTGACCCAGAAGAACGCCGCGCAGGACGATCCGACGACCGCCGACATCTATTCGGTCGGCACGGTCGGCACGGTGCTGCAGCTCCTCAAGCTGCCGGACGGTACCGTCAAGGTGCTCGTCGAGGGCGGCCAACGCGCCCGCATCGTGCGCTTCGCCGAGAACGAGGCGTTCTTCCAGGCCTATGCCGATGCGATCGCCGAGAAGCCGGGCGACAGCCAGGAGATCGAGGCACTCGCCCGCACCGTCGTCTCGCAGTTCGAGCAGTACATCAAGCTCAACAAGAAGATCCCGCCCGAGGTCCTCGTCTCGATCAACCAGATCGAGGATTCCGGCAAGCTCGCAGACACCGTCGCCTCGCATCTCGCGCTCAAGATTCCCGAGAAGCAGGAGCTGCTCGAGATCGAGCTCGTCTCCGAGCGGCTCGAGAAGGTGTTCAGCTACATGGAGGGCGAGATCGGCGTCCTTCAGGTCGAGAAGCGCATCCGCAACCGCGTCAAGCGGCAGATGGAGAAGACGCAGCGCGAGTACTATCTCAACGAGCAGCTCAAGGCGATCCAGAAGGAGCTTGGCGAAGGCGAGGACGGCAAGGACGAGCTTGCCGAGCTCGAGGAAAAGATCAACAAGACCAAGTTCTCCAAGGAAGCGCACGACAAGGCGATCGCCGAGGTCAAGAAGCTGCGCACGATGAGTCCGATGTCGGCCGAGGCGACGGTGGTCCGCAATTACCTCGACTGGCTTCTGTCGATTCCGTGGCAGAACCGCACCAAGGTGAAGCGCGACATCAAGGTCGCCGAGAAGGTGCTCAACGCCGATCACTTCGGCCTCGAGAAGGTCAAGGAGCGCATCCTCGAATACCTCGCGGTGCAGCAGCGCATGAAGAAGGTGAAGGGGCCGATTCTCTGTCTCGTCGGTCCTCCCGGCGTCGGCAAGACCTCGCTCGGCAAGTCGGTCGCCCGCGCCACCGGCCGCAATTTCGTGCGCATGTCGCTCGGCGGCGTGCGCGACGAGGCCGAGATCCGCGGCCATCGCCGGACCTATATCGGCTCGATGCCCGGCAAGGTCATTCAGGGCATGAAGAAGGCCAAATCGTCGAACCCGCTCTTCCTGCTCGACGAGGTCGACAAGCTCGGCGCCGACTGGCGAGGTGACCCGTCCTCGGCCCTGCTCGAGGTGCTCGACCCCGAGCAGAATGCCAGCTTCAACGACCATTATCTCGAGGTCGATTACGACCTGTCGGATGTTATGTTCGTGACGACGGCGAACACGCTGCGCATGCCGCAGCCGCTGCTCGACCGCATGGAGCTCATCCGCATCCCGGGTTATACCGAGGACGAGAAGGTCGAGATCGCGCGCCGCCATCTCATCCCCAAGCAGATCCCGGCGCACGGCTTGAAGAAGGCCGAGTGGTCGATTACCGACGACGCGTTGCATGATCTCATCCGCTACTACACGCGTGAGGCGGGCGTGCGCAATCTCGAGCGCGAGATCGCCAATCTGACGCGCAAGGCGATCAAGGACATCTTGATGCGCCGTCTCAAGAAGGTGACGGTGACGCGGCGCAACCTCGAGAAATACGCCGGTGTCCGTCGCTTCCGCTTCGGCGAGGTCGAGCTCGAGGACCTCGTCGGCGTGACCACCGGTCTCGCCTGGACCGAGGTCGGCGGCGAGCTGCTGTCGATCGAGGCGGTCACGCTGCCCGGCAAGGGCCGCGTCACCGCGACCGGCAAGCTCGGCGACGTCATGAAGGAATCGGTGCAGGCGGCGGAGAGCTACGTGAAGTCGCGCAGCTACGCCTTCGGCATCAAGCCGTCGGTCTTCGAGAAGCGCGACATCCACGTGCACGTGCCGGAAGGGGCGACCCCGAAGGACGGCCCGTCCGCCGGCGTCGCGATGGTGACTTCGATCGTCTCGGTGCTCACCGGCATCCATATCCGTCGCGATGTCGCGATGACCGGCGAGATCACCCTGCGCGGCCGGGTCCTGCCGATCGGCGGCCTCAAGGAGAAGCTGCTGGCGGCCTTGCGCGGCGGCCTGAAGACCGTGCTCATCCCGCGCGACAACGAGAAGGATCTCGCCGAGATCCCCGACAATGTGAAGAAGGGCTTGACGATCGTGCCGGTCGGCACCGTCGACGAGTTGCTGAAGCACGCGCTGGTCTCGCCGCTGGTGGCCATCGAATGGGCCGAGGAGAATGCGCCGGTGCTGCCGGCCGCCAAGAGCGAGGAGGAACGTCCCGGCGTCATCACCCACTAAAGGGGTAAAATACCTGGATCGGAAGAGGGAGCTGCCGGTAAGACGGCGGCTCAATTGGCAATTTCCCCAGGAAATGCGGCGAATGGCATTTGACGCACGCGATTCCTCCGATCTACACTGCGCCGCCATTACCAGTATGCGTCATGGTTTAACCCATTTCACCGCTTCGACTAAGGGGATAACCTCGTGAACAAGAATGAGCTCGTCGATGCCGTCGCGTCGGCCGCAAACCTGAAGAAATCTGACGCGACTACGGCTGTCGACGCCGTCTTCGATTCCATCACTGCCTCGCTGAAGAACGGCGACGAGGTCCGTCTCGTCGGGTCTGTTGCAAAGTGAATCGTCCGACGATCAACGCTACGTCGGCGTTACGTCCGACCTGAAGCAGCGCCTCGCAGATCACAATAGGGGACAGTCTCCGCATACATCGAAATACGTTCCTTGGAAACTGGTCACCTACATTGCATTTTCCGACGAGAAAAAAGCGGCGACTTTCGAGCGGTATCTGAAATCGGGTTCTGGCCACGCGTTCGCTAGGAACAGGCTGTGGTAAGTAGTACCCAGATCGATCTCTGCGGCACACCTGCATTGTCGCATTGACACCCCTGGTGCGGCAGAGTATCAGTCGCCGCCTCGGAGCGAGGGCTTCGGGGGTGTAGCTCAGTTGGTTAGAGCGCCGGCCTGTCACGCCGGAGGTCGCGGGTTCGAGCCCCGTCACTCCCGCCATCACGCCCGCACGACGCGGGGCGAGCCGATAGGTGTCGTGACAGGGCGTCGTCCTCACCAAATACGCGAATTTCGCAGTGCGTTGGATGCATTCAACGCTTCCATTTTTATCCTCCCTTGCCTATATCATCGGCGGGACGGGGCGTCGTCTCGCCGGCGCGGCGATCACGGCGATTCGGCGCTCAAGCCCTAGCATTCGCAGCGAGTTTGTCGTAAGGAGGTCGCGCAATGGACAATCTGCTGCGCGAATATCTTCCCATCCTGATTTTTCTCGGGATCGCCCTCGGCCTGGCGACGGTGATCGTGCTCGCCTCGCTGATCGTCGCGCGGCAAAATCCCGATTCGGAGAAGCTGTCGCCTTACGAATGCGGTTTCGAGCCGTTCCAGGACGCGCGCAGCCGCTTCGACGTTCGCTTCTACCTTGTCGCCATACTCTTCATCATCTTCGATCTCGAAGTCGCCTTCCTGTTCCCCTGGGCGGTCTCGCTCGGCCAGCTCGGACTCTTCGGTTTCTGGTCGATGATCGTGTTCCTCGGCGTGCTGACGATCGGCTTCATCTACGAATGGAAGAAGGGGGCGCTGGAATGGGAGTGAACCAGGCTGCCGCCGGGCAGCTGGCGCCTGTTCCGCCAGGGACCGAGCAGGACGCGCTGTTGCGCCAGATGGCCGACGAGGTCCAGGACAAGGGCTTCGTCGTCGCCCAGCTCGACAAGCTGGTCAATTGGGCACGCAGCGGCTCGCTGTGGCCGATGACGTTCGGCCTCGCCTGCTGCGCCGTCGAGATGATGCATACCGGGGCGAGCCGTTACGATCTCGACCGTTTCGGCGTCGTCTTCCGGCCGAGTCCGCGGCAATCCGACGTGATGATCGTCGCCGGCACGCTGACTAACAAGATGGCTCCGGCGCTGCGCAAGGTCTACGACCAGATGGCCGAGCCGCGCTGGGTCATCTCGATGGGTTCCTGCGCCAATGGCGGCGGCTATTACCACTATTCCTACTCGGTGGTGCGCGGCTGCGATCGCATCGTGCCGGTCGACATCTACGTTCCCGGCTGCCCGCCGACCGCCGAAGCCTTGCTCTACGGCGTACTTCAACTGCAAAAAAAGATCAGGCGACAGCGAGTGTTCGCGCGCTAGAGCGGCCGGCGAACTCGCGTCCGGGATTCATTGATGACTCAGGCATTGAAAGACCTCGGCGACTACATATCGTCCGCTTTGCCCGAGGACGTACTCGGCAGCGAGATCACGCATGGCCAGCTCGTTCTGCGCGTGAAGCGCGAGAGCATCGCTCGCAGCCTGGCCTTCCTGCGCGACGACCCGAAATGCCTCTTCAAGGTGATGATCGACCTCTGCGGCGTCGACTACCCGGATCGCGCGGAGCGTTTCGAGGTCGTCTACCATCTGCTCAGCCTGACGCTGAACCATCGCATCCGGCTCAAGGTGGCGACCGACGAGGAGACCCCGGTACCGTCGATCGTCACTCTCTACAGCGCCGCCGGCTGGTTCGAGCGCGAGGCCTGGGATCTCTTCGGCATCTACTTCGCCGACAATCCCGATCTGCGTCGCCTGCTGACCGACTATGGTTTCGAGGGGCATCCGCTGCGCAAGGACTTCCCGCTGACCGGCTATGTCGAGGTGCGCTACGACGAGGATCAGAAACGCGTCGTCTACGAGCCGGTCAAGCTCAAGCAGGAATTTCGCAGCTTCGACTTCCTGTCGCCCTGGGAGGGCATGAACGAGATCCTGCCCGGCGACGAGAAGGCAATCCAGAACCCCACCGGGCAAGCCGGAGGGCAGGGCTGATGGCCGATGCAGGCGCGGTGCTCCCGGCGGAGACCCAGATCAAGAACTTCACGATGAATTTCGGCCCGCAGCACCCGGCGGCGCATGGCGTGCTGCGTCTCGTGCTCGAGATGGACGGCGAGGTGGTGGAGCGCGCCGACGCCCATATCGGCCTGCTCCATCGCGGCACCGAGAAGCTCATCGAGTACAAGACCTATCTGCAGGCGGTGCCCTATTTCGACCGCCTCGATTACGTCTCGCCGATGTGCCAGGAGCACGCCTTCGCGCTCGGCGTCGAGCAGCTGCTCGGCATCACGCCGCCGCCGCGCGCGCAGTATATCCGCGTGCTCTACAGCGAGATCACCCGCATCCTCAATCACCTCCTCAACATCACCGCCTTCGCGCTCGATGTCGGCGCTATCACGCCGTTCCTCTGGGGCTTCGAGGAGCGCGAGAAGCTGATGGAGTTCTATGAGCGCGTCTGCGGCGCGCGGCTGCATGCCGCCTATTTCCGTCCCGGCGGCGTCCATCAGGATCTCCCCGCCGGCCTCGCTGACGACATCCTCGCCTTCTGCGACGCCTTCCCCAGGGTGATCGACGACATCGAGCATCTGCTCACCGAGAACCGCATCTTCCGCCAGCGGACCGTCGATATCGGGGTGGTCAGCGCCGATCAGGCGCTCGATTGGGGCTTCGCCGGGCCGATGCTGCGCGCCTCGGGCGTGCCCTGGGATCTGCGCCGCTCGCAGCCCTACGACGCCTACGCCGAGATGGATTTCGACATTCCGGTCGGCAAGAACGGCGATTGCTTCGACCGCTACCTCGTGCGCATCGAGGAGATGCGCCAGTCGCTGCGCATCATGAAGCAGGCGCTCGCCAAGATGCCGGTCGGGCCGGTCAAGATCAACGACCGCAAGGTGGCGCCGCCGCCGCGCGCCGAGATGAAAGAATCGATGGAAGCCCTCATCCACCACTTCAAGCTCTATACCGAGGGCTATCACGTTCCGGCCGGCGAGACCTATGCGGCGGTCGAGGCGCCGAAGGGCGAGTTCGGCGTCTATCTCGTCTCCGACGGCAGCAACAAGCCGTATCGCTGCAAGATCCGCGCGCCGGATTTCGCCTTCCTGCAGGGCGTCGACTTCATGTCGAAGGGCCACTTGCTCGCCGATGTCGTCGCCATCATCGGCTCGATGGACATCGTCTTCGGCAGTATCGATCGATGAGCGCAGACTCCAACGGCACCCCTGTCGCGCAGCCCGCGAGCTTTGCCTACACGGCGGAGAATCTCGCCAAGGCCGAGGCGCATATCGCCAAATATCCGGCCGGCCGCCAGGCGAGCGCGGTGCTGCCGCTGCTCGACCTCGCGCAGCGCCAGTGCGGCAATTGGCTGCCACGCGCCGCCATGGACACGGTGGCCGATCTCCTCGGCATGGCGCGGATGCGGGTCTACGAGGTCGCGACCTTCTACTCGATGTTCAACCTCAAGCCGGTCGGCAAGCATTTCTTCCAGATCTGCACGACGACGCCGTGCTGGCTGCGCGGCTCCGACGAGATCGTCGAGGCATGCCGCAAGAAACTCGGCATCGGCATCGGCGAGACCACCGCGGACGGCAAATTCTCTCTCACCGAAGTCGAGTGCCTCGGCGCCTGCGTCAACGCGCCGGTCATCCAGATCAACGACGATTTCTACGAGGATCTCGACGGATCCTCGACCGAGGCGCTGATCGACGCCCTGTCGCGCGGCGAGACACCGCCACCGGGCTCGGCGCTGAAGCGCCAGGGCTCGGCGCCGATCACCGGACCGAAGACGCTGCATGGCGTGCCATCCGCGGGAGACCCGAATGCTGCGTGACCCAAATGCTCAGTGACAAGGACCGCATCTTCACCAACCTCTACGGCCAGCACGATTGGCGGCTGGCCGGGGCGCGCCAGCGCGGCGATTGGGACGGCACCCGCGAGATCATCCTCAAGGGGCGCGACTGGATCGTCGAGCAGGTCAAGCAGTCGGGCTTGCGTGGACGCGGCGGGGCAGGGTTCCCGACCGGGCTCAAATGGTCGTTCATGCCGAAGACGAGCGATCGGCCGACCTATCTCGTCGTCAATGCCGATGAGAGCGAGCCGGGCACCTGCAAGGACCGCGACATCCTGCGCTACGACCCGCACAAGCTGGTCGAGGGCTGCCTGCTCGCCAGCGTCGGCATGGGAGCGGCGGCCTGCTACATCTACATCCGCGGGGAGTTCTACAACGAGGCGGTCAATCTGCAGGTGGCGATCGACGAGGCCTATGCGGCCGGGCTGATCGGCAAGAACGCCTGCGGCTCGGGCTATGATTTCGAGCTCGTCCTGCACCGCGGCGCCGGCGCCTATATCTGCGGCGAGGAGACCGCGCTGCTCGAAAGCCTCGAAGGGCGCAAGGGCATGCCGCGGCTGAAGCCGCCTTTCCCGGCCGGGGTCGGGCTCTATGGCTGTCCGACGACGGTCAACAACGTCGAATCCATCGCCGTGGCGCCGACCATTCTGCGTCGCGGCGCCGCCTGGTTCGCCGGCATCGGCCGGCCGAAGAACGAGGGCACCAAGGTCTTCTGCATCTCCGGCCACGTCAATACGCCGTGCAATGTCGAGGAGGCGATGGGCATCCCGTTGCGCGAGCTGATCGATCGCCATGCCGGCGGCGTGCGCGGCGGCTGGGACAACCTGCTCGCCGTCATTCCCGGCGGCTCGTCGGTGCCGTGCGTCCCGAAGTCGATCTGCGACAGCGTGCTGATGGATTTCGACGCGCTGCGCGAGGTCAAATCCGGCCTCGGCACCGCCGCCGTCATCGTCATGGACAGATCGACCGACATCATCAAGGCGATCGCGCGCCTCGCCAAGTTCTACAAGCACGAGAGCTGCGGCCAATGCACGCCGTGCCGCGAGGGCACCGGCTGGATGTGGCGGGTGATGGAGCGCATGGTCAAGGGCAACGCTGCAGCCGAGGAGATCGACATGCTGCTCAACGTCTCGTTCGAGATCGAGGGCCATACGATCTGCGCGCTCGGCGACGCCGCGGCCTGGCCGATCCAGGGGCTGATCCGTCATTTCCGCCCCGAGATGGAGCAGCGCATCAAGGAATATCGCGACGCCGCCACGCGGTCGCGCGCGGCCTGAGGTTTTGAGGAACGGTCGATGCCGAAACTGACGATCGACGGGCAGGAAATCGAGGTGCCGCCGGGCACCACGGTGCTGCAGGCGTGCCAGCGCCTCGGCGTCGAGGTGCCGCATTTCTGCTTCCATGAGCGGTTGGCGATCGCCGGCAATTGCCGGATGTGCCTGGTCGAGCAGGAGAAGTCGCCGAAGCCGATCGCCTCCTGCGCGATGCCGGCGACCGACAACATGGTCATCCATACCAAGTCCGAGAAGGCGCAGAAGGCGCGCAAGGGGGTGATGGAGTTCCTGCTCATCAATCATCCGCTCGACTGCCCGATCTGCGACCAGGGTGGCGAGTGCGATCTGCAGGACCAGGCGATGGCCTACGGCTTCGATCGCGGCCGTTTCGAGGAGAACAAGCGGGCGGTCAAGGACAAGGATTTCGGCCCGCTGATCAAGACCAGCATGAATCGCTGCATCCATTGCACGCGCTGCGTCCGCTTCGCCACCGAGATCGCCGGCGTCGAGGAGCTCGGCGCCACCGGCCGCGGCGAGAACATGGAGATCGGCACCTACGTCCAGCATGCCCTGACCTCCGAGCTGTCGGGCAACATGATCGATCTCTGCCCGGTCGGCGCCCTGACCTCGAAGCCCTACGCCTTCGTCGCGCGGCCCTGGGAGCTGCGCAAGACCGAGACGGTCGACGTGCTCGACGCCGTCGGCAGCAATATCCGCGTCGATGCGCGCGGGCCGCAGGTGCTGCGCGTGCTGCCGCGCCTCAACGAGGCGATCAACGAGGAGTGGATCTCCGACAAGAGCCGCTTCGCCGTCGACGGGCTGATGCACCGGCGGCTCGACCGCCCCTATGTACGGCGCGACGGCAAGCTCGTCGAGGCGAGCTGGGGCGAGGCCTTCGCCGCCATCGCCGAACGCGTCGGCAAGCTGCCCGGCGGCCGGATCGCGGCGCTCGCCGGCGACCTCGTCGACGTCGAGGCGATGCTGGCCCTGAAGGAGCTGATGGCGGCGCTCGGCTCGGCCAATCTCGACTGCCGCCAGGACGGCGCCCGGCTCGAGCCGTCCGCTCGCGCGTCCTATCTCTTCAACACGACGATCGCCGGCATCGAGCAGGCCGATGCCTGCCTGCTGATCGGAACCAATCCGCGCTGGGAAGCGGCGCTGGTCAGCGCCAGGCTGCGCAAGCGCCATCTCATGGGCGGCTTCAAGGTCGCGGCGCTCGGCCCCGATCTCGACCTCACCTTCGCCGTCGAGCAGCTCGGCGCCAACCCGGCCGTGCTCGACGAGCTCGCCGACGGAAGGCACGGCTGGAGCGCGGTGCTGAAGGCGGCGAAGAAGCCGATGCTGATTCTCGGCATGGGCGCCCTCGCGCGCCCGGACGGGGCGCAGATCCTCGCCGCCGCGCGCCACCTCGCCGAGAGCTGCAACCTGATCCGCGACGATTGGAACGGCTTCAACGTGCTGCAGCGCGCCGCCGCCCGCGTCGGCGGCCTCGATATCGGCTTCGTGCCGGGTCCCGGCGGGCGCGACCGCGACGCCATCCTGGCCGGCTGCGAGAAGGGCGAGATCGAGGCGGTCTACCTGCTCGGCGCCGACGAGATCGCGATGGCGCGGCTCGGTCGCGCCTTCGTCGTCTATCAGGGCCATCACGGCGATGCCGGAGCGCGGCGCGCCGATGTCGTCCTGCCCGGTGCCGCCTATAGCGAGAAGGACGGCATCTACGTCAATCTCGAAGGCCGCGTCCAGGCGGCGCGCCGCGCCGTCTTCCCGCCGGGCGACGCGCGCGAGGACTGGGCGATCCTGCGCGCCCTGTCGGACACGCTCGGCCGCAAATTGCCGTACGATTCGCTTACCCAGCTGCGCCGCCACCTCATCGAGGCCTATCCGCATTTCGCCGCC
>WNFM01305889.1_pt5 | contig 19586 bp, 11 predicted proteins | sample 5400271 | NCBI WGS metagenome assembly WNFM01 (sample SAMN13153352, study PRJNA577476) | soil metagenome | isolation source: 60 cm saprolite on Douglas fir-dominated hillslope | place: USA:California | collected 2013-09-17 | reverse complement strand
TTTGTGCGCAGCGCCGGGGACTTGTTATCTGCCCGGGCGTATATGGCATAGATAGGGCATAGCGACAGCTCGATAAAAAGGGAACTTCTAAAAACCTACTGCGCGGACCAATCTCGCGGCTGCGGTGCTCGGCGTACTCTTCGTACGCTTCCGCTCCTCGCCGCGACCTTGCGGCCGCTCGCGACGGTTTTGAGAAGCTCCCAAAAGACAAAGTCAAGCATCGGCGCGCTTTTCGGGGCATTTTTGTCTCAAACGCCGCGCCAGTGCTGGGGTTTGATATTTCATTTTCCATACTCCCGAAGGCAGATATGTCACGTCATCTACTTGAGCAGGCCCGCATCCACCCGGCCATCCGCGACGCCATCGCCAATCATCATCGCGACCTCGTCGAGGAAGTCGAGGCGGCGGTCGCGGCGCATCCGGTCGTGGTGGTCGGCATGGCGCTGAACCCGATGCCGAAACAAGCCATGAAGGCGCTGGCCGCCGCCGGCGTGGCGTACCACTATCTGGAATACGGCAGCTATTTCAACACCTGGCGCCGCCGCAATGCGCTGAAGATGTGGAGCGGCTGGCCGACATTCCCGATGGTGTTCGTCAAGGGCATGCTGGTGGGCGGCGCGGAGGATGTGATCCGCCTCATCGACAACGGGGAATTGAAGACCATGCTGCAGTAAAAACGCGGGCGTAAAAAACGGCTTCGCGGCAATCGCCGCGAAGCCGTTGTTCGGTGCTGCGCTGGTCGACTAGAACGTCGCCTTGAACTGCGCGCCGAAGGTACGCGGGTCGTTGATGAAGCCGGTGAGATTGTTGAAGTCGATGCCGCCGGTGATGCGGATCTGGTTGGTGATATTGCGGCCATAGACGGCAACTTCATACTTGCCGCTGCCGAAGATATAGCCGACGCGCACGCCGCCTTCGGTGAGCGATTTGCCGGTGAACTCGGTCGACTCATACAGGAAGAAGTTGACCTTGCTGCGGTACACCCAGTCGGTATAGGCATACCACTCGCCGTTCTGCGTTGGGATCGAGTATTTCAGGGTGAAGTTGGCGGTGTACTTGGGCGCCTGCGGCAGCGGGTTGCCGTCGATCAGGGCGAGGCTGCCAGCGGTTTTTGGATCAGTCACGGTACAGGAGAAGCAGGTGGCGACAGCCAGGTTGGGGTCCTTGATCTTGGTGTCGTTATAGCTGACGCCGAGCGAGGCCAGCAGATTGTTGGTGATGTAGGCCTGCGTATCCAGTTCGAAACCCTGGCCCTCGGTCTTCTTGGCGTTGAGCAGGATGTTGGAATTGGCCGCGCCGCCGACAGCGGTCAGCTGCTGATCCTTGACCGTGTACTTGAACACGCCGAAGCTGATGCGTGCCTTGCGATCGAACAGATCAGCCTTCACACCGGCCTCGTACGAGGTGTTGGTTTCCGGATGGGCCACCGACTGGTTGTTGAAGGCGCCGGCGCCCTGCACGCTGGAGGCGCGGAAGCCGTTGGCGACGCGTGCGTACAGACTGATGTCCTTGTCCAGTGCATAGGTGCCGCTCAGATCCCAGCTGGTCTTGCTGTTGCTGGGGGCGGCGGTCAGCGGGCCCTGAGCGCCGAGTTGCGCCAAGGTGCACTTGCTGGCCAGCACGCAAGGCACAAAGCCGCTGTTGTTGTAGTCCTCGACGCTAAAGTCCTTTTTGTCGTGTGTATAACGCAGTCCGGCGCGCAGCTTCAGTGCCGGGCTCACCGCGTAGTTGAGCGCACTGAAGATGGCGTAGGAATCGTCCTTCTGACGCACGCGTTCATAGCCGTCCTGCACGCCGCCATTGGGCGAGTCGTAGCTGAAGCTCTCGACCTTGTAGTCTTCGTGGAAATAGTACAGCCCGCCCAGCCAGTTCAGCGGCCCGGCGTATTTAGATTCGACGCGGAATTCCTGGGTGACCTGCTTGTGCTTGGGAATGCCGTCGGCGGTTTCGGATGAAAACGGAATAGGGCCCGGGCCGGAAGGCGGCGCAAACTGGTTGCCATAGCCGCCGTCGATATCGCCGCGGTTGTAGGTGTCTAGCGATTCATAGCCGGTGATCGAGTGCAGGGTGTATTCGCCCAGCGTCCATTTGAGGCGGGCGCTGCCGCCATTGGTCTTGAGGCGGGATTCATTCTTGCCGTCGATGGAAATTTTCGAGGGGTCGAAGCCGTCGACCAGATCATTGGTGCCGGGCTTGATGATATTGGCGCGGAACAGGCGCGAGCTGCCCTTCAGGTCGCGGCCGTGAACATTGAACAGCGCGCTGAAATCCTTGTTGGGCGCATACAGGAATTGCAGGCGGGCGGCATTGTCGTCATAACCTTCGAGGTCCTTGGTGGGGCCGTTGAAGGTGTTATGCACCCAATCGTCGCGATGCTGGAACTGGCCCGAGAAACGCATCGCCCAATCCTTGTTGAGGGGCACGTTGACGGCGCCTTCCAGTGCGGTGGTGCTGTACTTGGCGGCCGAGACATTCACATAGCCTTCGAACGCCTGGCGCGGTTTCACCGAATCGAACTTGACCACGCCGGCCGGCGAGTTGGCGCCGAACAGGGTGCCCTGCGGTCCGCGCAGCACCTCGATCTGGTCGATGTCGAACATCGGGAAACCCTTCAGGATCGGGTTCTCCTGCACCACATCATCCAGCACCAAGGCCACCGGCTGCGAGGCATTGAGGCGGAAATCGGTGTTGCCGTAGCCGCGCAGGTAAAAGCGCGGGAAGGCGCGGCCGAAGGAGGATTCGATATTCAGGCTGGGCACGCGGCCGGCCAAGGCGCGCACATCCTGGCCGCTGGAGTTGATCACGTCGAGCTTTTCGCCGCTGAGGGTCGAAATCGAATTCGGCACGTCCTTGATGTTTTCGCTGCGTCGCTCGGCGGTGACGGTGATCGCATCGAGTTTGCCGACTTCAGTAGCCGGCTTCGCGTCCTGCGCGAATACGCTGCCGACCGGCAGGCCCGCGGCGATGATCAGGCCGACGATACTCGCGCGCGGTGTCGAGGGAAAGGCGCGGGCGAAACCGATGGCGGCCCTGGATTTCTTGTGCATGAACGACTCCTGAGGAGGGTTATTGATGGAAGGTTAAGCAGAAAAAACAGGTAAGGCGGAAAGCGGCGGCACGGCAAGGCGTAGCGGGTATGGCGGTCGGAACCGCGGGAATCCGGTGCCGGAATTGTTGCGATGGTATTACCTTCGAGCGCTTTGCGGAAATATGACTGACATCAACGTTGCAGAAGCGCAACAGTCTATATATGAGCTGCTGGCTGACTCATATGGATAATCAACGAGTTGCATGCCAGTTGTGCCTTGATCGTGCCCTGCCAAGGACCGCGCTGAACGCCATAGCGGTTGTGGTTTTACACAAAATACCCCTTGTTTGAGTAAGCGCTTCCGGCGTTTAAGTCTTTACCAAATTTGTTGGGGAATTTTCGTCGAGGAATTAATGGCTGGATCGTAATTATTCAAACTTGTCCCGGCCTGTTACCGGAAATCACAAAAGCTAAGCGCGTGGACAAGGAGTATGCCAATAGGCGAATAGACCCATACTTTCCCACCTGCTCAGGTAGGTATTGAGAAACCCTGTGGCAAATTAGTCACAACTCAAGAAATATTTCTTGCGTATCGAATTAACAATTCGTTACGTTTGCGCTTTGTGTGCAAACGAATTGTTTAATGGCTCGATTTGCGCACCTCAAAATTTCAAAATGGTGGCGATCGGGAGATGCGTATGGGAAGCACGCGGAGCAGATCTGACGGTTTTTTCAATCCAGCATTCAGGCCGTCTCCAGAATATCGACGTGTCCCAATCTCCCCAACAGGCAGTTCCTTCAAAACAATCTGTCTCGCAGCCTGCGCTGCATTGGCAATATCTTCCAACCTTGCATTCGCACAGGTTGGAACCTCAGTTAGCGGCAGCGTTAGTCCGTCCGGCGTATTTACCTATAGCATCCCAATACGCATCCCTCCCGGTACAACCGGCGTGCAGCCATCGGTCGCACTGCGTTACGCTAGCCAGGGCGGCTCTGGCGTTGCGGGGGCCGGGTGGAATGTAAGTGGCTTGTCCGCGATCACGCGTTGCGCGGCAAATTTTGCAACCGATGGCGTCCGAAGCACGGTTAACTTCGACGGAAACGATAAGTTGTGCCTCGATGGCCAGCGTCTCATTTTGCAGTCAGGCACCTACGGTCAGCCAAATGCGATCTACATTACTGAGATATTTAACGGGAGCCGAATTACTCAAGTCGGTTCGAGCCCAACACTGGAGTGGCGTGCGCCTTCTTCGAGCTACAGCACTTACCCATCCGTGGTTTCATATTCAACCGCAGTCATTGGAGGAAGTGGCCCAACGTCAAGTCAGGGAAGTCAAAAGACCACTTATGCGTCATCCGCAAATGACATTGAATTCAGGGTGGAGACTAAATCCGGTGAGTTGATGGAATACGCGCGCGCCGATCTGGCTGGCGGCTCGACGCAACCCACGCGCATGTGGTTGCTGGTACGCGTTATTGATTCGCAAGGTAACTACTGGACGGTGGACTATAGTCGGGATAACACTTATCGCGAGTACCTGCCGGTTGCAATCAACTACACCGGCAACGCAATCACAGGCCTTGCCCCGTACAACAAGGTGGAGTTTGTCTATGAATCACGCGCGGACCTCACTACCAGCTATATTGGCGGACTGAGCGTCAGTAATGTCAAGCGACTGAATACTATACGTACATGGTCGAGTCCAAGTGGCAGCACCGCTCAGCAATCGGTTACTGAATATCGCTTGAGCTATGGTATCAGCCCTGCGACCCAGCGCTCAATACTACAAAGTGTTCAGGAGTTCGGCAAGGACAGTGCTGGCGCCTGGATTGGGCTCAATCCGATTGCATTCGGCTCCAACACGCCCACAGCAAGTTTCAGCGCTTTCACAGGTGCCGGCCTTTGGACAGGACCGGGCGTTACCAGAGATCAGGTTGTTGTTGGCGATTTTAACGGTGATGGCAAGTCTGATTTTGCGGCGTATACCGGCAGTGGAGGTATCTGGCAGATTTGCGAGTCCACGGGCACTGGCTTTGCTTGCGAAAATTGGAGTGGCCCAGCGGTTGCTATCCCGGGTGTTATTGCAGGTGACTTCAATGGTGATGGCAAAACCGACCTTGTGACTTATACCGGCACTGGCAGTGGTACCGTCTGGCAAATCTGTCTTGCAGGCGATAAGGTCTTTAGTTGTAGCACTTGGGCTGGCCCAATACCCAACCTCGGAGTAATAGCTGGCGACTTTAACGGCGACGGTCTAATGGATGTGGCTGCATACAGGGGAGGCCCTACATGGCAAATTTGTCTATCGACGGGCAACAATTTTGCATGCAGCTATTGGAGCGGCCCAGGTTCCAGCGCGCCAGGATACATTGCGCAGTATGTCGTATCGGGCGATTTCAATGGAGACGGAAAAACGGACTTGGCGTCGTACACAGGCAACGGAGGCAGTTGGTATTATTGCCTTGCGGGCGATTCAAATTTCAACTGTGGCTTCTTCACAGGCCCAGCGGTTCCTAGGGACCAAATCGTTGTTGGCGACTTCAATGGTGATGGCAAGTCCGATTTTGCGGCGTACATCGGCCCCGGAGACCTATGGCAGATTTGCCAATCCACCAGTACAACTTTTGTCTGCAGCAATTGGAATGGACTTGTCGCCTCAGCTCCCTCAGTTGTTAGCGGCGATTTTAATGGCGATGGTAAGACTGATATTGCAGCTTGGACTGGGACGGGTGACCAATGGAGGGTATGCATGGCCGGAGCTAACAACTTCAACTGCTATGCAACGACCAGTATTGGCCAGGTAGCATCAAGTGTTGCAACAGGAGATTTTAACGGTGATGGCTCAACGGATATGGCGGGCTACACAGGCGCCAACGGGGCTTGGGACATACGCATGGCGCCAGTAAGTAGCCCCGATTTGCTGGCTAACGTTACAACTAGCTTAGGTTTGAAGACAGACATTACCTACTCACCTCTTAGCGGGACAGACGCGATGGGTCGGTACTTACGCGAATATTCGTTTGCTTACCCGCGAGCAGTAGTTACCCCGCCGATTCCAGTGGTGCTAACCATTACAGCCGACAACGCGATCGGCAGTCGCAATGCCGTCAATTACTGGTATAGCACCGCAGTCAACACCTATGACGGACGTGGATTCCTTGGCTTTATGTGGCAGCGCTCCCAGGATTCGGTCACCGGCATCATCAACCAAAGCTGGTTCTCTATCGACTGGCCGTACATCGGTTCACCGACGACTACCTTGACCTGGACTGGTGACTGGAAGCTTTTGTCGCGTAGCGATAACTATTACGGTTGGCTGCAGCTATCAAACTCGGGCGCCTCGTGTGCAGGAAACTGTCCAGGTGGCACCGCCTGTATGGTGACCAGCGTGGGGTCCTTGTCCAAGAGCTGGGACCTTGATGGAACGCCGCTGCCACAATCGCGCAGCAGTTCGAACGTCGATTGTTATGGCAATCCCCTGAACATCACCAGCGAGATCCTCACAGGCTCGCCATGGACTGTTTGGGATGCCACGATAACGCCCGGTGCCGTCACCGGCTACAGCAAGACCACCACCAATGAGTATGTCAACGACCCCGGTGCGAACTGGTGGATAGGGCGGCTCAAGAAGAGTGTGGTCACCAGCAACAAGCCGGCGAACTAAGGGGGCGATCATGAAAAGCATAATCTCCTCTTTCGTAAATACAGCTTCTTCCATGCCGGCAAAATGGGTGCGCTTGGCAAGGCAAACGTTTGCGGTAATGTTTGCGCTGGCTTGCATGTTGACGCAATCTGTCGCCTTCGCCTTACCACCGCCTTGTGATGGGACAGAAGGGTATACGCAAGTAATTACCGTAACTTCCCCAGCAAACAACACGGCCTTCCCGGGAGGAACAACATCGGTAAATGTGACATTTACTTACTCGGGATATTCCTCGTATTTGGGTGCCACTTGGGTTCTCACCGCTAATGGCACAACCAGTCAAACCGGGACTATAGCGAGCACAACGCAAGCCCTCACGATAAGCGGTCTAAGCGCCGCAAATTATTCTCTCGACATCACGCCAAAAAACGGTACGCTCGGTGCCGGTTGCACGGTCGAAAAGACAGACGGCATCGTCGCTTTTTCCATCCCGGCACAAGCGGTAAACCAAGGCAACGTCGATGTGGTCGATTGCAGCAGCATTGCCGGTTGGGCTTGGAACAGCGGCCAGCCCAATACGCCGATCAATGTCGATATCTATGACGGCAGCACGCTTCTGACTACCGTCTCCGCCGGCAACTTCCGCCAGGACTTGGTCAATGCCGGCATTGGCAATGGCTATCACGGTTTCAGCATTACCACGCCCATGAGTCTGATCAACAATCAGTCTCACAGTGTCACCGTCAAATACGGCGGCACCCAGACCGTCATCGGTACGCCCGCTACGCTCGCCTGCCTCGGCCCTGGCGACCCCGTGCAAGCCGGCAACGCGGCCCGCTTCGTCAGCCAGTCGGTACCTGCGACGATGATCGCGGGACAGACCTATCCTGTCTCCGTGACGATGAAGAATACCGGCACGACAACCTGGACATCTGCGACCGCTCACTCGCTCGGCTCGCAGAATCCTATCGACAACCACACTTGGGGTTCCAACCGGTACCCTTTACCTGGCTCCGTAGCTACCGGCGGCGTTGCGACCATCAATTTCAACGTTTCCGCACCGACACCGGGCAGCACCAACTTCCAGTGGCAAATGGTGCAAGACGGAGTGCAATGGTTCGGCGACTTTTCGGCGAACGTCGTTGTAAACGTTACTGACCCGCCCCCAACGGTGAGCCTGAATGCGCAATCCCTGGCGCCGATTGCTCCCGCCCGCATCAAGATGGCAGGCACATCGAGCGGTGCCTATGGCATTGCCAAACTTGACTTCATCGCCAATGGCACGGTGATCTTCAGCGAAACCACCTCGCCCAACTACACCTACTTGTGGGAAGGGCTTGGCGCTGGTACCTACAGCCTGCAGGTGCGGGCCACCGGGCAATACGGCGCAGTTACCACCAGTCCCGTACAAACCATCGTCATCACTGCCGCGCCTGCCTTGCCCGCCGGCAACACCAGCGAAACCCGCACCAGCATCTTCGACTACGACCCCGTCACCGGGGTGCTCATCAAGGAAGTGATCGAGCCCAACAATCCCGACCTGTGTCTGGTCACCACCTATACCCAGGACAGTTACGGCAACGTCGCCACCAAGACCACGCGCAACTGCAACGGCAGCGGCCCGACCCTGTCCGGCGCCTATGCCGAAGGCGCCGCCCCGGCCGCGGGTACCGATGCGGTGTTCACCGCACGCAGCGGTACGACTGTTTACGACAACCGCGGCCAGTTCCCGGCTACGGTGACCAATGCGCTGAACCAATCCGAGACCCATGTCTACGATGCTCGCTTCGGCACACGAACGAGTTTGACCGGACCAAATGGCTTAACCACGACTTGGGTCTACGATGGCTACGGCCGCACCGTGCAGGAAACCCGCGCTGACGGCACCTATAGCGTCATTGGCTATCCCAATCCCGCCGGCACCTCCGGCGCACCCTGCACCGGCTACGGACAATGGACCTATAACCAGACCATCATCTGCTATCAAATCTACAGCATCAGCTACAGTTCCACCGGCGCTCAGATCGGCCAGCCCGTCTACACCTATCTCGACCAGGCCAACCGCAAGCTCTTCTCCACGCGCATCAACTTCGCCAACACCGACTGGATCGACGACGGCCTCACCTATTACGATGCGCTGGGCCGCGTCGACAAGACCTTCCGCCCCTACGAGCGCAACACCTGGCCGGCCAAGAACGCCGTTCTGGCCATCAAGAACTACTACGACGTTCTCGGCCGGGTAACCGAGGCGCATGACTTCTTCACCGGCAGTGATACCCTGGTCAAGAGTGCTAGCTACAGTGCCCTCGTCACCCAGACCACGGTCTACACCGGCAACCAATCGCCGCAGACCACCATCGCCACCAAGAACGTCGCCGGCCAGACCGCCCTGATGGAAGACCCCGCCGGCGGCCGCATCCGCTACGCCTACGATGCCAACAACAACCTGCTCGGCACCGACGCCAACGGCATCCTCAATACCGTCAGCTACGACCTGCGCGGCCGCAAGACCGGCATGGCCGATGCCGATATGGGCGGCTGGCAGTACGCCTACAATGCCTTGGGCGAGCTGATCCGCCAGGTCGATGCCCTGAGCCAGACCACCACCCTGCAGTACGACGTCCTCGGCCGCATGACCCGGCGTACCGAGGTGGGGCTTGACAGCAAATGGGAATTCGACACCAATCGGAGCGAATGCGCGAGTTCCTCAGCGAACAACCGGGCCATCGGCAAATTGACCGCCGCCTTTACTCTGATGGCGGATGGTGTCACGCCGAACAGTACGCGCATCTCCTGCTACGACAGCTTGGGCCGCAGTAGCCGTGAGCTGACAACGTTAGCGGCTGGTGGCACCACTTACACTAACAGCGTCAGCTATGACACAGCGGGCCGCGTCGATACGGCTACTTACCCCGCTGGCCCCAGCAATCCCGCCGGCTTTGTGGTGCGCAACGTCTACAACGCCCAGGGCTACCCCTCGCAATTGGTGCGCGTATCCACTAGTGCGGTGCTGTGGCAAGGCAATGGCGTCGATGCCTTCGGCCATGTCACCAATGAGACCATGGGCAATGGCCTGGTCACGCAGCGGACCTATGATGACCGCGGCCGCTCGATGCTGGTTACCACCGGCACCACGCAGACGGTCAACACCGCCAGCGCCCTGCAATACAACGGCACCACCTACAACAATATCGACCAGGTGCTGCAGCGCAACTGGGTCAACGCCGGGGTCACCATCAGCGAGACCTACACCTACGACGATCTCAACCAGATCACGGCGGTGGCCTCCAGCCTAGGCGGGCTGGCCAACAAGAACTATGTGTACGACTACAACGGCAACTTCATCACCAAGGACGGTGCCTGCACCAATGGCCGCGGCACCGCCAACTGCCAGTACAACTACACCGCCGGCACTCACAAACTCGCCAGCATCACCGGCACCGTGCAGGGCACCAGCGGCATTGCGGGCGGCTTCGGTGTCACCAACCCCACCTACCAGTACGACGCCAACGGCAATCTCAAAATAGCGGCCGATCTGACCATCAACTGGACCGGCTTCAATATGCCGCTGAGCATCATCCGCGGCACCGTCAATGGCGTCAACAAGACCGATACCTTCACTTACGGCCCCGAGCATCAGCGTTTGAAGCAGGTCGCCACCCTGCCCAGCAGCAGCGGCACCATGACCACCTTGTACCTGGCCAGCTTCGAGCAGGAGACCAATAGCGATACCGGGGCAATTGATTACAAGTACTACCTCAGCGCCGGCGGCCGCAGCCTAGGGGTGTTCGTCGATCACTACACCACGGCCGCACCCGGAGGCACGCCCACCGATGTGCGCTACTTCCATCAGGACCAGCTGGGCAGCGTGGTGGCCGTCACCGACTTCAACGGCGCGGTGATCGAATTGCTGAACTACGATGCCTTCGGCAAGCGCCGCAACCCGGATGGGACCGACAGCACGAACACCTTACTGCCGCAGAACGACCGCGGCTATACCGGCCACGAGATGCTGGATACGGTGGGGCTGATTCATATGAATGGGCGGATTTACGATCCGACGCTGGGAAGGTTTATGTCGGCGGACCCGTATATCCAGGCGATGGACACGACGCTGTCGTACAACCGCTATATCTATGTGATGAACGACCCGTTTGTGCTTACGGATCCGAGTGGGTATTGGAGTTTCCGTAAATGGCTAAGGAGTACAGCGCGATTATTGCTGAGACCGCCCACAGGCATTCCAAAAGAAGATTTTAAAACAGTAGCAAATTTTATCCGTGATCAACCTGGTCAGGAGTATGTCGATGCGTACGTCAGGAAGAATGCTTGGGCGTATTCGGTCGGGATGATCGTGACAACGGTATTCAGCGCTCCATGCGGCGGGTGCGGTGGAGCAGCGTTCGCTATGTATTACTCCTATGAGGCGACTGGATCAGTCAACGCCGCGCTTCGGACTGGGGTGATTACTGACGTGACCTCATACGCTTCCGGCTATGTTGACGGTTTGAACTTGGGCGCAACAGGAACAATTATTGGGCAAGGCGTGGTAGGGGGCGTATCGGCAAGATTGCAAGGCGGCTCGTTTGAGAAGGGGTTTATGTATTCTGCCGCGGCCGCAGGAGCGATGGAAATTTATAAGGGTGCGCTACGAAAAATCCCCGAGAGTGAATGTGTAAACTGTCCAACTTATAAACCTGGATATGCACCCGGAGAAGGGGTGGATGATAAATACCCACAAGATTCGGTTAAAAATCCTTATAGTAATAATATTGGGAAAGGCTCAATGGCCGCCGTAAAAACGGGCACAGTAGAAGGTTCGGCATTTTCTAATTTTGTGAATCAGATACCGGTGATGAATTCCATGTCTGTAATGCACGATTCTTGGACCACCTATATTTCTGTTATGAAAGAGAGTTCGAATATGGGGATATTGTTTTATTCAAGTATTCCAGTTGCGTATGGGATTACAGTTGCAGCGGTGTTAAGCGAGACGCCTGCGGTAGTTGTGCGAATGGCAGTGAACAATTCAAAGAATTAAGAACGTGAATGAAGAAAATCAGTTGGTAGGGTAGACGGATCGTTTTCTGTGCGGCGGGGAAGGAAGTTAAAAGTCAACGGACTTACTTTTTGTTTAAAACAATGAAGGTCAACATTTTTGCATTAAGTTCATTGCGTAAAAGGCGGTGCTCATGATGCTGCTACGAATCATATCTGTTGCTTTAATTTCATTGCTTTGTGGCTGTGTCCCCTTATTTGTAAAGTATTACGAACCTTTGTCGGACGGATTAATTGCACACGGTCAGGATTGTCACAATGATGTTGGCCCGCCAGCCGCAGTTACTTTTGAAACGGGGGATGGTCAAATCTCAATGTGGATCGAACACCCGAGAGATCAACAACAAAGCGTAACCCTTGCATTAAACTTTAACGTGGCCTCGGCTTGGGTGCCGGATGGCTCTTTTATGAGACGAGCGCAGTATAAGGCAGAGGTAAGCACCCTAAAAATCCGCTCGACTGAATTTGCGGCATATGCTGCAACAACTACAGCGCCGCTAAAAATTTCGCCACAAACAATTCGAGAGATTACAAGAGGTGGTGGTTTCAATCGCCCCCTGTCTCCAAGTGTTGAGTTAAAGGCATTGTCGCCTTCGCACCGGGGGTTCACGTGGTTTATTTTGTACTTCGATATCGAATTGAATGGGGCGCATGAATTTTCCATTGTCATTCCCCAATTTACTGTTGATGGAAAAACTAGCCCAAGTCGGACAATAAAATTTGTTGAAAAAAAGGGCTGGTGGATATCGCCCATTAACTGCTAGCAACAATGGCAACCTAGCTCGTCGTAACCGCAGTGGAGTTTGTTGGGCCGCCGACGACCAAACACCCCATCATCGGCACATGGAAGATCACCGCGCTGGACGGGGGGGGGCGCGGAGATCTACCAATTTCGACCGGACGGCACCACGCGCGTCACCAGCGGCGAGGAGGTAGCCGAGAGCGTTTACACCATATCGCCGGCGCCAAGCGCGAAAGGCTTCTACAAGGTGATCGACAAGGTCGTCAAGGACAATGGCAAGCCGGATAGCGATTAAAGAGCGATTAAAGGGGCCAGGCTCGATTTATTTCCCGCAGCAGCGTAGTATGACCCCATGCCCCGTCGCCCCCGAGTCCACCTCGATGGAATCCCGCTGCACATCGTGCAGCGCGGCCACAATCGCCAGCCCTGTTTCTTCGGCGAAGAAGACTACTTAAGCTATCTTCATTGGCTGAAGGAAGCCCTGGCCGAAAACCAGTGCGCCCTGCACGCCTATGTGCTCATGACCAACCACGTGCACCTGCTGCTCACGCCGAAAAAGGCGGAGGCGGTGCCGAAGCTGATCATTTCCCTCGGCCGGCGCTATGTGCAATACATCAACCGCAGCTACCGGCGCACCGGCACGCTGTGGGATAGCCGCTATAAGTCCTCGCTGGTGCAGGCCGAACCCTATCTGCTGACTTGTCAGCGCTACATCGAGCTCAATCCCGTCAGAGCCGCCATGGTGGACGATCCGGCGCATTACCGCTGGACCAGCTATCGCGCCAATGCACTGGGACAAGCCGATGACCGGCTCACGCCGCATTCGCTCTTTCTGGCGCTGGGCAGTAGCGACAAAGGGCGGCAGACCGCCTATCGGGACCTGTTCCGCGCGCATCTCGATATGGCGGCGATTGACGATATCCGCCTGGCGCTGAATCAGAATCAGCCGCTGGGCAACGAACGCTTCTATGCCCGGATTGAAAAGATGACCGGGATGCGGCGCGAAGCAAAACCACGGGGGCGGCCACGACGTGAACATGAGGGCAGTACGCAGCCGATCGCGGGGCAGCAGAAGCTCGGGCTGTAAACATGGTCGAGCATGGCCCCATATATTGCTGGCTTCTCTGTCGTAGATTCCCGAGCTGCGATGTGAAACGATATTCGTGTCCATTGGTGCATAAAGCCGCATAAAGCTGCCTAGGAGACAAACAATGTCATTCTTGAAGCTCACATTTATCTTAGCCATCGCAATTGCAGCGGCCACGATGGCGCTCGCCGCTCCCCCTGCGGCAAACCACCCCATCATCGGCACATGGAAGATCACCGCGCCGGACGGCAAATGCGCGGAGATCTACCAATTTCGACCGGACGGCACCACGCGCGTCACCAGCGGCGAGGAGGTGGCCGAGAGCGTTTACACAGTATCGCCGGCACCCAGCGCGAAAGGCTTCTACAAGGTGATTGATAAGGTCATCAAGGACAACGGCAAGCCGGATTGCTCGGGTGAAATTACGAAGCCGAGTGAGACATCAACGCGATTTATTCTTTTTCAACCTGCCGGGCAGACGTTCGATATGTGCCAGGGGGAAGCAATCGATAGCTGCATTGGCCCATTTGTGCGTCTCCGCAGCCAGGATTCCTGATGCCGGCTTGTCCATCGAACTAACGCAGTTGATGCGCCGCTGACATCGCGCGGCTCCCAAAGCCAAAAGCCAAACTCATTATCCGGCGCGCCTTCCGGACCAAAAATGCTCCGGAAGGCGCGCCAACGCTAGTGTTTTTCCTCTCCGCGCTGTGGCGAAAAAACCTTCGGAAATTTGCGGTCACAGCTTACTAATGGCATAGAGACGCTGTAACGACGCCGCCAGCAGTCATTTGTGCACCACTACATTTCCCCTAACTTAAGCTTGGCATGCCGGTTAGGCTGTTGAGTGGCGCGGTTATAAATAACGATCTATGTTTGGTGCTGGCTTGCAAGCATTCGCTGTTGCCTGCGCAGGATCCACGCCGCCCAGGCGATGGCAACGATTATCGTCAGCGCGCCCAGCTTGTGGATCAGCCAGCCGATGCCCTGTGCGCGCGGCAGCAGGCCGGTGGCATTGAGCAGATAGATCCAGTCATGGCCGCCCTCTTCGCCGGTTTGTCCACCCAGCAATACCAGCTGTGGATGCAGGGCATCGAAAGCATAGGGCGCGACATCCAACAGGGACACGCCGAACAGCCACAGGCCAATGGCCGCGCCATAGGGATCGCGATTGGTCACCAGCAAGGCGCCGGCGAGAATGGCCGGCATCAGCAATTGGCCCAGGGTGCCGCCGGCGATGGTCATGAATTCGCCGAACAGGCGGAACAGCACATGTCCCGCCTCATGAAATACCAGCAGGGGACCATGCAGGAAAGAAGCGTCCATCTCGCCGACGTGGTAGTCCATCAGGATCAGGCGTCCCCCCCAGAGCGCAAACACCACCAGCAAACCCACCCGCATCCAGAATGCGCCGGGCTCGACCCGCGCCGGCATATGGCCCAACAAAGCGGTAAAGCGCGTCCAGAGGCTGTCGACGGCTTCGTCCTCATCGTCGTCGGCATCCGTGCGGCGCTGTGCGGCCGGTGGCAAGGCCGCGCCGAATTTGGCCAGCACCAGCCCGCAGGCGGGGCAGGCGGCCGGCAGCGACTGGTCGGCCGGCAGCTGCGCATGGCCGCACTTGGGGCACTGTGCATAGTGAATTGGTGTGAGGGTATTCATCGCCTTGCTCCCGGATTGCGCATGCTAGCGTGGATTCAACAAGAGGGGGCGCTTGCCATGCGGCCGGCATTTGCTACAGTGCACGCTTCGCCCGGCGCTGTTCATGGCTGTTCGTGGCCGGCCTGTTTCTTCATTGGGAAAGCATGACGATATGAATTTTCGCCGTATTACCGCCGCCGCAGTGTTGGCCATGGCCTTGGTGCCGCTGGCATCTGCGCAGTCGGCCAAGGAAAATGACAAGGAAAAAATCATCGCCATCCGCGCCGGCAGGCTGATCGATGTGGTCGCGGCCAAGGTGCTGGTTGATCAGACCATCGTCATCCGCGGCGAACGCATCAGCGCCGTCGGCCCCGGTGCGACGACCAAGGTGCCGGACGGCGCGGAATTGATCGACCTGTCGCAGGCCACCGTGCTGCCGGGGCTGATCGATGTGCACACCCATCTCACCGGCAACCCGCAGCTGCACGGCTATCGCGGCCTCGGCGAAGCCGATATCCGTGCCGCCCTGTATGGCGCCCGCGCGGCCCGGGTCACACTGGAAGCCGGCTTCACCAGCGTGCGCAATGTCGGCGCTTCCGGCTATGGCGATGTGGCGCTGCGCGATGCCATCAACGACGGCGATATCGTCGGCCCGCGCATGCTGGTGTCGGCCTATGCGATCGGCATCAAGGGTGGGCATTGCGATGAAAACCTGCTGCCGCCGGAATTCGATTACACCGGCAAGGGCGTGGCCGACGGTCCCTGGGCGGCGCGCAGCAAGGTGCGCGAGATGGTCAAGTACGGCGCCGATCTGATCAAGATCTGCGCCTCGGGCGGTGTGTTGTCGAAAGGCGACGAAGCCGGCGCGCAGCAATACACACTCGAGGAAATGAAGGCGATCGTCGACGAGGCGCACAAGCTGGGGCGCAAGGTGGCGGCGCATGCGCACGGCACCAGCAGCATCCGCGATGCGATCCTGGCCGGCGTCGATTCCATCGAACACGCCAGCCTGATCGACGAGGAAGGCATCAGACTTGCCCGGGAAAAAGGGACGTACCTGGCAATGGATATTTACAACGACGATTACATCCTGCAGGAAGGCGAGAAGGCCGGTATCCTGCCCGAATCGCTGAAGAAGGAAAAGGAAATCGGCCAGCTGCAGCGCGACAATTTTCGTAAGGCTTTTCAGGGTGGCGCGCGCATGGCCTTCGGCACCGATGCCGGGGTCTATCCGCACGGCGACAACGCCAAACAGTTTTATTACATGGTCAAGTACGGCATGACGCCGATGCAGGCCATCCAGGCCGCGACCATCAATGCCGCCGATCTGATGGGCTGGAAGAGCAAGGTTGGCTCCATCAGTGTCGGCAAATTCGCCGATATCATCGCGGTCGATGGCGATGCCGCCGCCGCCGACGCCTTGCTGACCCGGGTGAAATTCGTGATGAAGGGCGGCGCAGTGGTTCGCCGCTAAGTCTGCCAGCAGGTTCGCTAATCAAAGGGAGAAAAAATGACCGCCAAACTTGACCGCAAGTCTTTTCGCATCGCGGCGCCGATTCTGACCGTCGTTCTTGGCGCCATGCTTGCCGCCTGTGCGACGCCGGAGCAGATACCGGCCGCAAAATCCGCCAAAACTCCCTATATCAGTTACGCCGATATGGTGAAAGCCTCCGCGCCATCCGACTGGCGGCCGCTCGACCCGGAAAACACGCTGTATATGGAACTGCCGACCGGGCGCGTGGTGATGGAGCTGGCGCCACAGTTCGTGCCGCAGCATGCGGCCAATATCAAGGCCTTGGTGCGCGAAGGCTTTTTCGACGGTACCGGCGTGATGCGCGTGCAGGAAAATTATGTAGTGCAGTTCGGTGATGCCACCGAGAAAAAACCCATCAAAAATGCCAGGCGCACCCTGCCACCGGAATTCACTGCAGCCATCACCGCGAATATTCCATTCACGCCGCTATCGGATTTCGACGGCTATGCGCGCGAGGTGGGTTTCAGCAACGGCTTTCATGCCGCGCGCGATCCGGCCGCCGGCCAGACCTGGCTGACGCATTGCACGGGTACCCTGGGCGTGGGCCGCGACAGCGCGGTGGATTCCGGCGGCGGCACCGAGCTCTACGTGGTCACCGGCCATTCCCCGCGCCAGCTCGATCGCAATATCACCCTGGTCGGGCGCGTCGTGCAGGGTATGTCCCTGCTGACGGTGCTGCCGCGCGGACCGGCGCCGATGGGCTTCTATGAAAAACCCGAGCAGCATGTGCCGATCAAATCGATCCGCGTTGCTGCCGATGTGCCGCCGGCCGAGCGCAGCAAGCTTGAAGTGATCCGCACCGACAGCGCAACCTTCAAGGCCATGGTCGAGGCGCTGCGCAATCGCGGCGGCGACTGGTACAAGGTGCCGGCCGGCTATATCGATTTGTGCAATGTGCCGATCGCGGTGCGCGAGCAGCGCGGCTGAAATTGCTGCCCAGGCCCAGGCAGGGTGCCGGAGGCAAATGATGGCAAGCGGATATCCGGTCGCGACGGCTGCGGAGAAGAGAGGAGAGCTTGCGCCGACCGATTTGCTTTTTGCCGGCCGCCTGGGCATGACACAAAAAAATCACGTTTTGTGTATGCTGTAATCGTGGCGCTTCCAGTTTCCATTTTCTTTCCGTTGCCATATCGCGCGGACCTGGCGTAAAGTTGTGGCCAGTGCTTCATGTTTGCTGCTCGATGCTTGTGATGCTTCACCCGCCAGGCCACCCGACTCCAATCCATGTCCACACCTACTCCCGAGCGCGGCGCTGCCGCGCTGAAGCAGTTGTTGCAGACGCAGGCGCTGGACGCCGTGTTCCAGCCGATCGTGGCTCTGGGCGACGGGACGATCGTCGGCTATGAAGGCCTGATTCGCGGCCCGGCGGGTCATGCCCTCGAGAATCCGCAGGCCTTGTTCGAGACGGCCGTCGCCGGCGGCCTGGTCGCCGAACTCGAAGCGGTCTGCCGCCGCACCATGACCACACGCTTCGTGCACCGCTGCCTGCCGGGGCGTTTGTTCATCAATCTGTTGCCGTCGACGGTGGCCGAGGCGCGGTCCAGCCAGTTCGCCATTCTCGCTTTCCTGCAGGACCTGGGGCTGCACCCCGAACAGATCGTGATCGAAATTACCGAGAGCCAGCCGCAGCTCGATTTGTCGGAGTTGCGCGGCAGCATCGCCATGCTGCGCTCGATAGGTTTTGAAATCGCCATCGACGATGTCGGCGAGGGATTCGCCAGCCTCAAGCTGTGGTCGGAACTGCGGCCCGAGTATGTCAAGATCGACAAGCACTTCGTGCGCGAGCTGCAGCTCGACAGCTTCAAGCTGCAATTTGTGCGCGCCATCCAACAGATCAGTGCCTTTTCCGGCGCGCATGTGATCGCCGAAGGCATCGAGACCGAAGCCGAGCTGCGCATCGTTCGCGACTTGGGCATCGAATTCGGCCAGGGTTTTCTGCTCGGCAAACCGGCGATGGCGCCGGTGCTGCAATGCGAGCCGGCGGCGATGGCGGTGATCAACTCGGGCAGCATTGCCGTGATCACCTCGCAGCCGCCGCCGGTGTCTTCCTCGGTCACGGTGGGACGGCTGGTGGCGGCGGTGGAGGCGGCCACGCCCCTGGTCACCAATGCCGAAGTACTGGCGCGCTTCGAGCGCGACCAGAGTCTGTCCTCGATCCCGGTGGTGCTGGACGGCGTGCCGATCGGGCTGATCCGGCGCGGCCGCATCATCCAGGAATTCTCCCTGCAGTTCCGCCGCGAACTGTTCGGCCGCCGTCTGTGCACGCAGTACATGGAAAACGATCCGTTGATCATCGAAGCCTCGCGGCCGATCCACGAGGCCGGCGCACTGGTCACCGAAGCGGACCGCTGGCATCTGTCGTCGGGATTCATCATCACCGAACAGGGCCGCTATCTGGGCATGGGCAGCGGCCAAGCCCTGGTGCGCGAACTGACCAAACTGCAGATTACCGCCGCGCGTTATTCCAACCCGCTGACCCAACTGCCGGGCAATGTGCCCATCGATGAACATGTCGATCGCCTGCTGCTTGCCGGCGTGCCGTTCGTGTCGGCGTACTGCGATATCGACGACTTCAAGCCCTATAACGATGTCTACGGCTATCGCAAGGGCGACGAGATGATCCAGATGCTGGCGCGGGTGCTGAGCGATACCTGCGACAGTCCCCAGGATTTTCTGGGCCATATCGGCGGCGACGATTTTGTGCTGCACCTGCAATCCGCGGACTGGGAGCTGCGCTGCCGCCGCGCCCTGCAGCAGTTCGAGCAGAACCGCGACAAGCTGGTCGATGCCGGCGACTTCAAGCGCGGCGGTTACAACGCCGATAACCGGCGCGGCGAACCGACGTTCTTCCACCTGCC
>WNFM01318307.1_pt4 | contig 19592 bp, 16 predicted proteins | sample 5400271 | NCBI WGS metagenome assembly WNFM01 (sample SAMN13153352, study PRJNA577476) | soil metagenome | isolation source: 60 cm saprolite on Douglas fir-dominated hillslope | place: USA:California | collected 2013-09-17 | reverse complement strand
GGCAGCCGGTCGAAGAAGGGAGCCATGTCGAGGCGTCCGGCCGCGAAGAATTCGTTCGCGAACATCGCGCCGACGGCGACGAGCGCGGCGATCAAGGCGACGTAGGCGATCACGCCCTCGAACCAGGCCGAGAGCTCGCGGCCGAAGACGAGGCGCGTTCCGCCGAGGAAGGAGACCTCCGACGGGATCGGGCGCGCGCTCACGGTCGCTCCCGATCTCGGACGGCGGCGAGGACGAAGTCCTCGATCGACTTCTCCTCGGCTTTGGCCCGCGCAGTGAGCGCTTCGACTCTCTCGTCGAGCACGATCCTGCCGTCGTGCATCGCTAGGATTCGCGTCGCGACCGCCGCGATCTCGGCCAGGACGTGGCTCGAGAGGAGGATCGCGTGGCCGGAGCGCAGCTCGCGGACGAGATCGCGGAAGGCCGCGACCTGCAGCGGATCGAGGCCATGGGTGGGCTCGTCGAGGAGGAGGACGGGAGGATCGTGGAGGAGCGCCGCCGCGAGGCCGATGCGCTGGCGGAAGCCCTTCGAGCACTCGCGGACGCGCTTGTCCATGACGTCCGCCAAGCCGCAGCGCTCGACGACGAAGGCGCGGCGCTCGCTCCCGAGCTCACCATCGAGACCGCGTACGCGCGCGATGAACTCGAGGAACGCGGGGACGCGCATGGATTCGAAGAGGGCGTTGTGCTCGGGCAAGTAGCCGATCTTCCTTCGGACCCACCACGGCTCCCGCTGCGCGTCGTGCCCGCAGACGAGGATGCGGCCCTCGTCCGGAGCGAGGTAGGTCGAGAGCATGCGCAAGAGCGTCGACTTGCCCGCGCCGTTGGGGCCGAGCAGGCCGACGATCTCGCCGGGCTCGATTCCGAAGCTGACGGAGTCGACGGCGACGTCGGTGCCGTAGCGCCGGGTGACGCCTTGGGCGCGGATCATCCGTACCGGGCTGCGGAACCGGCCCCCTCGTTCACGAATTCGCGTGCGCGCCTGCCAACAGGGCGAACGCGAAGATGCACGCGTAGACCATACCCACGAGGACGACGAGCGCGACGCTGATCATGCCCAGGATCTTCCCGGCCTGCGTCATGCCGCGCCCGGCCGGATCCATCACGCCGGCGCTCATGTCGCGCAAGTCCTGATGCCCGAGGACCCAGGCGACGATGCCGGCGGGCATGCAGCACACGATGCCGACGATGCCGAGGACCAGGACCAGGGTGGCGCGGTGCGGGCGAAGGGCGGTGCCGTCCGTCATCGGATGCTCTCCTCTCATGCTGACGATGCGGGCGAGGTCCGGGATGGGCCGCGCCGAAGACTTGACGGCAGCCTACGCGCACGGGGGTGGTCGGTTCAACGGCGCGATGTCCTTGCGGGAAGTGACATGCCCATTTCTTGCCCGCCCGACGCGCAAGGCGGAAGCCGCAAGAGGCAGGGCCGCGAAGCGGCCGAATGGTTTGCCCGGAACGCGGAGCGGAGCGATACTCGCGTGCGGAACCGAGTGCTTCCACCATGTCGCCCGGCTCGCGCCCTGCTGCTGCCACACGCGCGTTGAGCTCCGCGCGCGGCGGAGATGCGTCGGCAGCGGCCGAGCTCCTGCCGCTCGTGTACGCGGACTTGCGCGCGCTGGCGGGCCGCTACCTCGGCGACGAGCGCCGCGGACACACGCTGCAGCCGACGGCGCTCGTGCACGAGGCCTTCCTGCGCCTGTTCGATGTGGAAGCCTTGCAGGCCGGCGACCGCGCGCACTTCCTGGGGCTGGCCGCGGTCGTGATGCGGCGCGTGCTGGTCGAGCACGCGCGCGCGCGCAGCCGAGAAGCGCGGAGGTGCAGTGCGGCGCGTCACGCTCGACACACGCGCCGCGCTGGCCGGCGAGTCGGAAGTCGACGTGCTGGCGCTGGAGGAGGCGTTGCAGCGGCTGGCGGTCTTCGACGAGCGCCAGGCGCGCGTGGTCGAGCTGCGCTTCTTCGGCGGGCTCTCGATGGACGAGATCGCCGGACTGCTGAACCTCTCCAAGCGCTCCGTCGAGGCCGACTGGACGCTGGCGCGGACCTGGCTCCACCATGAGCTCGCCTAGCTCCGATCCATCGGCCGCACGCTGGCGCGAGATCAAGCGCATCTTCGAGGAGGCGCTGGCCCAACCCCGCGACGAACGCCGCGCTTTCGTGGAGCGCGCGGCCGGCGCGGACGACGCCCTCGCCGCGGAAGTCGTGCACTGGCTCGGGGAGAGCGAGCGCGTCGGCGAATTCCTGGAGCCCGCACCGCTCCTCGACGAAGCGCGGATGGAGGGTCCGCGCGCAGGCGAGAGGATCGGCGGCTACGAACTCGTCTCCGAGCTCGGACGCGGAGGCATGGGGATCGTCTGGCTGGCGCGCCAGCAGAACCCGAACCGCACGGTGGCGCTCAAGCTCCTGCGCCCGGTCGCGCTCACGGCCGATTCCGCGCGGCGCTTCCGGCGCGAGGCGCAGATCCTCGCGCAGCTCTCCCATCCGGCGATCGCGCAGGTCTACGAGGCGGGCACCGACGAATCCGGTGGCGTGCAACGGCCGTGGTTCGCGTTGGAGCTCGTCGAGGGCGAACCGATCGACGTCGTCGCCAAGCGGCGCGCGCTCCCGGTGCGCGAGCGCGTCGAGCTCCTCGCGCGCGTGTGTGACGCGCTGCAGCACGCGCACGAGCGCGGGATCGTGCACCGCGACCTCAAGCCGGCCAACGTGCTAGTCACGGCGCGCGGAGAGCCGAAGGTGCTCGACTTCGGCATCGCGCGTGTCGCGGGTGCCGCGGGCGGCGCGGGCGGCGCGGGCGCGCCGGCCAGCCTACACACGCGCACCGGGATTCTGCTCGGCACGCTCGACTACATGAGCCCCGAGCAGCTCGCCGGTGATCCCGAGGCACTCGACGCGCGCTCCGACGTGTATGCGCTGGGCGTCGTGCTGCACGAGCTTCTGACGGGCAAGCGCCCGCACGAGATCGAGGGCCTCGCGATCCCGGAAGCGCTGCGCCTGCTCTCCGAGGACGAGTGCGCGCCGCTCTCGAGTTTCGACAGCGCGCTGCGCGGCGACCTCGAGGCGATCGTGGCCAAGGCGCTGGAGAAGGATCGCGAGCGGCGCTACGCGTCGGCGGCCGAGCTGGCGGCCGAGCTGCGCCGCTTCCTCGCCGAACAGCCGATCTTCGCGCGGCCGGCGAGCACGGGCTACCGCGTGCGCAAGTTCGCGCGCCGCAACCGCGGGCTGGTCGCCGGCGCCGCCGCGGCGCTCCTGTTCCTGTTCGCCGGTGTGATCGCCACGACGAGCGGAATGCTGCGCGCGCTCTCCGCGGAGAAGCGCGCCGAGGAGCGGCGCAAGGCCGCCGAGCGCTCGGCGGGAGAGTCGCGCGAGATCCAGGGGTTCCTCGAGGACATCCTGCGCTCGATCCAGCCCGACATCGCCGGCGGCCAGGACACGGCGCTCGTGCGGCGCATGTTCGACGACGCCTCGCGGCGCATCGAGGGTCGCTTCGCGGAAGAGCCGCTGGTCGAAGCCTCGCTGCGCCACACGCTGGGACGCGGCTACGAGTCCATCGGCCTGTACGCCGAGGCGCGCGCGCACCACGAGCGCTCGCTGGCCCTGCTGCGTGAGCACGCGCCGCCGGGGGATCCCGAGCTCCCCGCNNNNAGCGCGGACTTCTCCGCTGCCGAGCCGCTCTTCCGTGAATCGCTCGGGCGCGAGCGCGCACGCCCGGATGCGAGCGTCCACGACGTGGCGTCGGCGATCCACAACCTGGCCCACTGCGTGGAGTGCGAGGGCCGCTTCGCCGAGGCGGAGCCGCTCTACTCCGAGGCCGCGCGGAGCCTCGAGGCCGGCGCAGGCGGCGAGGGCGAGGACCTCCCGCTGGTCCTCGCCGGCTGGGCCAGCACGCTGCTGGCGCAGGGGCAGGTGGCCGAGGCGGAGCCGCTCGCCGTGCGCGCGCTGGAGGTCGAGCGGCGCGTCCACACCGAACCGCACACGCACCGCATCGGGTGCTTGAAGGTGCTCGCCGCATTGCGCTGGAAGCAGCGGGACCTCAAGGGCGCCTCGGCCGCCAAGCTCGAGATCGTGGAGATCGGCCGCCGCCTCTACGGCGCGCAGCACCCCGTACTCGTGGACGCGCTCTCCGACCTCGCCCTCGCGCGGGCCGAAGCGGTCGAGATGGCGCGCGCGCTGCACGACGAGGGCCACCCGAACTTCGCGCTGCATCTCAGGAACCTGGGCTATGTCTGCATGCTGCGCGGCAAGCTTCCCGAGGCCGAGGAGTTCCTGCGCGACGCGCTCGCGCGGCAGCGCGAGCAGCTCGGGCCCCAGGACCCGGCGCGCCTCGAGACGCTCTACCACCTCGCCGCGCTCACGGAGAGCACCGACCGCCGGGCCGAGGCCGAGGAGCTGTACGGCGAGGCCCTCGAGCTCAGCCGGCAGGTGCTCGGGCCGACGCACGCCACGACCCTGATCTTCGCGGGCAAGCTCGAGGCGCTGGCAGCGCCGCCCGCCGCCCCGCGCTGACCCTCCGGGATTCCTCCCGGAATGTACTGCGGCCGAGCGTCCGTTCCTGCGCAGTCCCGTTCGTCCACCAACCCCTCGAACCGGAGAACTGCCATGAAAACGAAGAATATCCAGGCCATCCACGCCACTGCGATCGTCGCTCTTCTGCTCGCCGGCCGGGCCGCGGCGCAGTACGGCAACCTCTGCGGCCCCAGCACGGGGTCCCAGTTCGGCTGCTCGATCGGCAATGCGGGCGACGTCAACGGCGACGGGCTCAACGACATCATCGTGGGCGCGAAGTCCGCCACCAATCCGAGCACGGGCGCCGTGACGGGAGCGGCCTACGTCTACACGGCGTCGGGCACGCTGCTGTGGGCGTGGTACGGCTCGGGCGACCTGTTCGGCTTCTCGGTCGCCGGCGCAGGCGACGTCGACAACGACGGCCGCGCGGACCTCATCGTCGGCGCGCCGGACGCTTCCCCCGGCGGCTTCCTGCGCGCCGGCCGTGCGATCGTCTACTCGGGTAGGACCGGAGCGCAGCTGTTCGAGGTCGATGGCTCCGTCACCGAGCTGCACCTGGGCTACTCCGTCGCGGGAGCCGGAAATGTCAACGGCGACGCCTACGCCGACGTGATCGTCGGGTCGAACTGGCTCGGCTCGGGCGGCCCGGGATTCCCCGGGCTCGCGGAGGTCTTCGTGGGTCCGACCGGGACGTTCCGGTACGCGTGGACCGGAGACGCAGACAACTCCGTCTTCGGGAACGCAGTGGCCTCGGCCGGCGACGTCAACGGCGACGGACTCTCGGACCTCATCGTCGGCGCTCCTGGCGCCAACTTCAGCGCCGGCATGGCGCGGGTCTTCTCGGGCGCGAACGGCCAGACACTCTGCACGCTGTACAGCGCCTTCCCGGGTCTGGACTTCGGATGGTCGGTGGCCAGCGCCGGCGATGTCAACGGCGACGGACGCAGCGACGTCATCGTCGGTCAGCCCCGCGGCCAGATCAGCACCACGATCCGCGGCACGGCGCAGGTGTTCAATGCGGTCACCGGCGTGCTGCTGCAAGGCTGGGAGGGAGATGCGACGGGCGAGAAGTTCGGCTTTGCGGTCGCGAGCGCGGGCGACGTCGACCGCGATGGACGCGCCGACCTGCTCATCGGGGTTCCGGAAGACGGCAGCATCACGCCCGGCGGGGGTGGAGTGCGCGTGTTCTCGGGCCGGACGGGACTGAGGCTCTTCGCGATCGCACAAGGCTCGAATCAGGTGCTCGAAGCCGGATCCGCCGTCGCCGGCCTGGGGAACGCGTTCAGCAACAACGCCCCCGAGTTCGCCTACGCGGCTGCTCTAGGCGATTGCAATGGAATCGACACGGGCATGGTGTGGATCTACAGCATGCCGGAGATCTTCCGCTTCGCCCTCGGCGACGGCAGCGGGACGCAGTGCCCGTGCAACCAGTACGGTGGGCCGGGGAGCGGCTGTGCGAATCCCTCCGCGCCCACGGGCGGGCGGCTCGACGCGTGCGGCAGCGCGAGCGTCTCCGCGGACACCGTGCGCCTGGGCGCGAACAACCTGACACCCTCGACCCTGCTGTTCGTGCAGGGGACGACGCAGTCGAACAATGGTCGCGGGACTCCGTACGGAAACGGGATCCTCGGCATCGGCGGGAGCATCATCCGCCTGGGCGTGAAGACCGCGACGCCGATGGGCGGCGACACGGGTTGCCTCTTCGGCGGCTTCGGCAACGGCGCGATCTACCCGGGACCCGGCGATCCGACGCTCTCGGTGCGCGGGATGGTGCCCCCCGTCGGCGGCTCGCGAGATTACCAAGTGTGGTACCGCACCCCGCCGGGCTGCGGAGGTGCCAACACGAACTGGACGAACGGCATCTCGGTCGCATGGGGACCTTGACTCCGGCTCGAGGGAAAGAGCCTGAGGGCCGCGGGGCGTGAGCACCGCGGCCCTCCTTGCGTTCAGCGGGTCCGGCGCAGCTCGACGTCGGCCGCGATAGGTTCGGGGAGAGCCGCCGCCTCGCGCGCGAGACATCGAAGCGGAGGGCCATCCCCGCTTCGATCTCGCGTGCCTCGAGTTCCGGAACCAGGAGCCGACACAGCTCGCCCGCCACCTTCGATCGCTCCGGACAGCGCGGATGGAACGCACATCCGCTCGGCGGGTGGAGCGGCGAGGGCGGATCGCCGGCGAGCACGATGCGCTCGGATCGCGCGGCGCGTTCTGGATCCGGGACGAGCGCCGCGGAGAGGAGCGCGCGCGTATACGGATGCCGCGGATCGGCGAACAGTTCCTTCGCCCGCCCGCGCTCGACGATGCGTCCGAGGTACAGGACGGCCACCTCGCTGCAGATCTCGGAGACGACGGCGAGGTCGTGCGAGATGAAGAGGATCGCGAGGTCGAGGCGCGCCTGGATCTCGGCGAGCAACCTAAGAATTTGCGCCTGCACGCGCACGTCGAGCGCGCTCGTCGGCTCGTCGCACACGAGGATCTCGGGCTCGACGGCGAGTGCGCGCGCGATCGCGACGCGCTGGCGCTCGCCACCGGAGAGCTCATGGGGGAAGCGTTCGGCGTGCTGCGCGGGCAGGCCGACGGATTCGAGGAGTGCCTGAACGCGGCCCTCGCGCTCGCCGCGTCCGCCGATCCGATGGATCGCGAGCGGCTCGGCGACGATCGCGGCGATGCGGAGGCGCGGATCCAGAGACGAGCCCGGGTCCTGGAACACCATCTGGATCCGGCGCCGGTGGGGGATCCAGCCGCGGTGCGAGAGGCCGGAGAGCTCCGCGCCCGAGAGCCGGATCGATCCCGCAGTCGGTCGCTCCAGGCCGGAGAGACATCGCGCGATCGTCGACTTGCCGCAGCCCGACTCGCCGACGAGGCCCAGGGTCGCGCCGCGCTCGAGGTCGAAGCTCACGCCCTCGACGGCGCGAAGCGTTCCGCGGCGCGTGTCGAAGCGCTTCACGAGAGAGCGGACTTCGAGCAGCGCGGTCAACGCACGACTCTCCCCGGAACGCTCGCGAGGAGCTCGCGCGTGTACTCGTGCTGCGGCGCACGAAACAGCTCGCGCACGCCGGCCGTCTCGACGATCCGACCACGGCGCATCACGAGCGCGCGGTCCGCCGCGGCCGCGACGACGCCGAGGGAGTGGGTGACGAGCAGGATCGCCGTCCCGTGCTTCTTCTGCAGGGCCGCGAGCAGGTCGAGGATCTGCGCCTGCACGGTCGCATCGAGAGCGCTCGTCGGCTCGTCCGCGACGAGGAGACGCGGCGCGAGCAAGAGCGCCGCGGCGATCGTCGCGCGCTGCTTCATGCCCCCCGAGAGCTCGTGGGGAAACGCGTCGAGACGGGACTCCGGATCGGCGATCCCGACTTCGCCGAGGGCCGCGGCCGAGGAACGCCGCGCTTCGCGCGCGCTCGCGCCGCGGTGCACCTCGAGGACCTCGGCGAGCTGCTCGCCGACGGTCAGCCAGGGACACAAGGAGGTCGACGGGTCCTGGAAGACCGTCGCGATCTCCCTCCCGCGCACGGCGCGGAGCTCCCGCTCGGTCAGGCGCGCGAGATCGCGGCCGGCGAAGCGCAGCGCCTCGGCTTCGACGCGGGCGCTCGACTTGGGCAGGAGCCCGACGATCGCGAGCGCGAGCGTGGACTTCCCCGAACCCGATTCGCCGAGGACCGCGAGCGTCTCGCCCGCCTCGACGTCGAAGGAGACGTCGTCGAGGGCCTGGACCGGCCCATAGCGCACCGAGAGCCCGCGGACTTCGAGGAGAGCCATCTTCACTGCCTCGACAGCCGCGGATCGAGCGCGTCCCGCAGTCCGTCCCCGACGATCGTCAGCGCGAAAAGCACCGATCCCATCGCCGCCGCCGGCGCGACGACGAGCCACCACGCGATGCGGATCGGGTTGATCGCCTCGATACCGTCGGCCGCGAGGATGCCCCAACTCACCTTGGGCGGCTCGATCCCCAGTCCGAGGAAGGAGAGGAAGGCCTCCGTCAGCATCACCGTGGGAATCGTCAGCGTCAGCGACACGATGACGACGGGCAGGATGTTGGGGAGGACGTGGACGCGGAGGATGCGCGCGGCCGACGCGCCGGAGACCCGCGCCGCCTCGACGAACGCCGAGCGGCGCAGCAGGAGCACTTGCCCGCGGACGACGCGCGCCATCGTCAGCCACGAGACGGCGCCGATCACGAGGTAGAAGACGACCTCGCGGTCGATGCCGAAGCGTTGGGAGAGTTCCGCGCGGTGCGCATCGACGAGTCCGATGAGGAAGATGACGAGGAAGACGAAAGGCAGCGACTGGAGCCCGTCGACGGCGCGCATCATCAGGTTGTCGGTGCGCGGACCCGAGAGTCCGGCGATCGCGCCTAACGTGACTCCGATCGCGAGGCTCGCGAGGGCCGCGGCGAGCGCCGCGAGGATCGACGTGCGGCTGCCCCACAGGACTCGCGCGAGGAGGTCGCGTCCCTTCGAATCCGTCCCGAGCCACGGCGCGGTCTCGACGTCGCCGAAGATCCGCTCGCGCAGCTCGGCGAGGCGCGCGTCGGGCCAAGCGAAGTCTTGGATCCCGGCGCGGTATCCGCGGCGAAAGAGTTCACGCCAAGGCGGAACCGGAGGCGCGGGCTCGTCCTGGAGGGCGAGCGTGGAAGGCGAAGGGAGGGGGAGGAGAGGCGCGAACAGGCTGGCGAGGGAGACCGCGAGCAGGAAGCCGAGGCACCACCGCGACGCGCGGTCGCGGAGCAGCCGGCTCCAGACGCCCGGTGCGTTCACGCTCCCTCCGTCTCCACGTGGGCGACGCGGGGATCGAGCACGCGGTGGACGAGGTCGACGAGCGTGTTGAGGCCGTAGACGATTCCGCAGTAGACGATCGTGACGCCCATCGCGAGCGTGTAGTCGCGGTTCAGCGCGCTGTTCACGAAGTGCGAGCCGGCCCCGGGGATCGCGAAGATGCGTTCGACGACGAGGCTGCCCGTGAGCACGCCCGCCGCCGCCGGGCCGAGGTAGCTCGCGACGGGCAGGAGCGCTCCCGGCAGGGCGTGTCGCAGCAGGACGATCCTCTCGGGGAGACCCTTCGCCCGCGCCGCGCGCACGAAGTCCGCGCCGAGCGTCTCGAGCATCCCGGTTCGCGCGAGGCGCGCCACGTTCGCCGCGATCGGCGCCCCGAGCGCGATCGCCGGGAGGAGAAGGTGACGCCACGTACCGAAGCCCGCGACCGGGAAGAGCGGAAGGAGGAGCGCGAAGAGGATCACGAGCGCGCTCGCGACGACGAAGTTCGGCAGCGCGAGGAGCAGCGTCGCGAGAAAGCGCAAGCCGAGATCCACGGCGGTTCCTCGCCGCACGGCAGCGATGACTCCCGCGGCGAGTCCGACGGCGACCGCGCCGAGGAGCGCGAGCGAGCCGAGCGCGAGGGAGACCGGAAGGGATTCCGAGAGCAAATCGCCGACGGTCTGGTCGCGGTAGCGCAAGGACGGGCCGAAGTCCCCGGCGAGGACGCCGCCGAAGACGCGCTCGCCGTCGCCGCCGAGGATTCTCGCGCTGCGCTCGTCGAGGTTCAGCGGCCCGAGGTACCCGAGGAACTGCTTCCAGACCGGCCAGTCGAGGTGGTAGCGCGCGCGCAGGTTTCTCTCGATCGTCGGATCGAGCCTCCGCTCGGCGTCGAAGGGTCCTCCGCGGGTCGCGCGCATGAGGAAGAAGGAGACCGTGACGACCGCGAGCAGCGTCGCGAGAAACCACCCGAGTCGTCGTGCGAGGAAGGAGATCACCGCGAGGCTCCGCGGCGCTGCGTGAGCTCCGCGTCGTCCATCCAATACCAGTTCTTCGGGGCGTGCTCGTCGAGCGCGTTCTCGAAGAAGCCTCCGAGTCTCGGGTCGACGAGATTCTTCGACGCGTAGGCGTAGATGGGGAGGATCGGCAGCTCCTCCAGGAGGATTTCCTCGGCCTCGCGCAGGAGCTGCGATCGCTCGGGCTCGCGAGCTCCCGCCGCGCGCGCGATCCGCTCGTCGTAACGCGGATCGCCCCAACCCGTGCGATTGTTCTCGTTCCCCGTCGTGAAGATCTCGAGGAACCCATGGGGATCGACGGTGTCCGCGATCCAGGACGAACGCGAGACGTCGTAGTCGACACTTCGTTGCGTGTCCATGAACACGCGCCACTCCTGATTCTCGAGGCGTGCATGGATGCCGAGATTCTTGCGCCAGGAATCCGCGATCACCTCGGCGACGTCGCGGTGGCTCTCGCGCGTGTTGTAGTGGATCGCGATCGAGGGGAGGTTCTTCCCGCCTTCCCCGTAGCCCGCTTCGGCGAGGAGACGCCGCGCCTCGAGGACGTCGCGTTCGAAGCTCGCCGCGTGGGCCATCGTCGCGCCGTTCCACTGAGGCATCCCCGGAGGCACGCAGGCGAAGAGCGGCGTCTCGCCCGCGCGCGTGACGCGCCGCACGATCGTTTCGCGATCGATCGCGAGCGCGAGAGCGCGACGGACCCGTCGGTCGTCGAACGGGGGACGCGACACGTTCACGCGCGTCGAGTGGAAGTCCGCCCGCCGCGCGAGTCGCGAGGCGAGGTCCGCAGGCTGCTGGTCGATCCACGCGACCTCGCCGGTCAGGTAGAGGTTCACGACGGTCGAGAGATGCTCCGTCGCGAGCGCGTCGAGCGTCTCGAAGGCCACGTGGTCCGCGTCCCAGTAGCCGTGGTTCTTCCCGAGCCGGATGCGATCGTTCGCGCGGCGCTCGATGAGACGAAAGGGCCCGTTCGTGACGAGGTTCTCCGGGCGCAGCCACTCGACCTGCCAGTCGTCGGGCCGGCGCATCCGCGTCTCTTCGAGGCTGCGGCGGTTCACGGGCGACAGCTGCGGGCACGCGAGGAGGTCGAGGAAGTGCGGGTGGGGCTGTTCCAGCCCGATCTCGAGAGTCCTTCCGCGAGCGGAGATCGCGACGGTCTCGAACTTGCGCTTCGGCGCGCCGTGCTCATCGACATCGGTCGCGAAGGCGCGCGCGCCGGCGACGCAGTAGAGCTGCGAGGCGTACGCGGCCGCCGTGCGCGGATCGAGAAGTCGCTGGTAGCTCCAGGCGAAGTCATCCGCCGTGACCGGATCGCCGTTCGTCCAGCGCGCGCTCTCGCGGATGCGGAACGTGTACACGAGTCCGTCGAGCGAGACCTCCCAGCTCTCCGCCATCCCAGGTCGGGGCTCGAGAGTCCGTGGATCGCGCACGACGAGGCCTTCGAAGAGAGCGCGTACGATCCGTCCCTCGGGGATCGCGGTGATCACCGCCGGATCGAGCGTCGCCGGTTCGGCTCCGTTGACGAAGGCGCAATCCGCGCGGGACAGCCGTGCTCCGCGTCCGAAACACAGGGCGACCGCAAGGAAGCTACCCAGCAGCGAGAGGAAGACGACACGCCGCCCCGTTCGAAGGGAATTCAGGCGCAGGAGACCCACCACGGCCATGCGTCGCAGGATAGCCGCACCGGTTCGAGCGACAAGCGCAGACAGGGCCTCGCCGCCTTGACCGGACAGGATGCCGCGAGCAAGCTCTCGTCACCTCGTCCGGCCGATTTGTCGGTAGATGCCATCCAGAAGTCGACTAGTCCGCGGCGCGGATCCACTCATTCCATGATCCGGTTGCGCTCTCTCCTCGGACTGTCCCTCGCGACGCTCGGCCTCGGCGCCGGGCTCGCCCTGCTCGCGCGGCAGACGTGGATGCATTCCGATGTGATCGCCGCGGGCTCCTCGAGCTCGGGGTCGACCCCGGCCCGCGCGACGCGCGCGCAGGATCCGGCGCTCGGCCCAGGCCTCCTCGCGGTCGACGCCTTCCATCCCGATCGCCGCCCGGGGAAGGACGGGAAGCTGCCGCCTCTCCCGACGCCGGCCTACGGCGGTCGCGTGATCGTGCACGCCGAGTCGATGCCGCGGAGCTTGTGCGCCACGGTCGACAACAACGGGCTCACGCGTCGGATCCTGTACGAGCTGCACGAGACGCTCCTCCTGCGCGACTGGGAGACGACGGAGTGGAGGCCCGAAGGCTCCGCCCGACGAGTCCCTGATCGGGACGGTCCGCGAGCAAGGTCCGGCGTACGTCGTCGATCCGAAGCCCGGTTACGTTTCGACCGACCTCGTGCAGATGAAGAAGGCGGACGTCGAGAGCATCGAGCGCGGATCCGTCTTCACGTTCCATCTGCGGCCAGGCGTCCGCTGGCACGACGGACACCCGTTCGACGCGAACGACGTCGCGTTCTCGTGGCGGATCTACGCGAACCCAGGCGTCGACTGCGGCGAGAGGCGCTCGAGCTTCCTGAAGTTCGTCAAAGTCGAGGTGACGGACTTCTTGACCGTGCGCTTCACCGCCGGTCACCCGTACTACAACGCCCTCGACACGCTCGGGGACATGTGCATCCTGCCCGCCCACCTGTACGACCTCGCGGATCCCGACAACGTCGAGGGACAGAAGAAGCGCGCCGCCGATCCGGCCTGGAAGCCGAGCGACGAGATCGAAGCCGAGTACGTCAACCGCAACCCGCACAACCGCGAGTGGGTCGGGCTCGGACCGTACAAGCTCGCGCGCTGGACCGCCGACGGGCTCGAAGCGGTCCGCTACGACGGCTACTTCGATCCGAAGAACGCGGGTTACGTCGACGAGATCCGCTGGCGCGCGATCCCCGGCGACGAGGCGGCGTTCCAGGCGGCCCTGAACGGGGAGCTCGACTTCTATCCGCGGATGAGCGCCGACGACTACTTCGGCTCGTCGACGCAGGCGACGGCATTCACGGACCGACTGTACAAGGGCTACTTCTACACGTCCGACTACTGGTACGTCGGATGGAACCTCTACCGGCCGCAGCTCGCGGACGTGCGCGTGCGGCGCGCGCTGGCGATGCTGTTCGACTTCGACGAATTCAAGCGCACCTTCTACAAGGGTCTCGCCGTCCAGGTGACCGGACCCGGCAGCATGTACGCGCCCGGATACGACCGGGAACTCACGCCGCTCCCATTCGATCCGACGAAGGCGAAAACGCTGCTCGACGAGGCCGGATGGATCGACCACGACGGCGACGGCGTGCGCGACAAGGACTCCGCGCCGCTCGAGATCGAGCTCCTGGCCCAGCCCAACAACAAGGTCTCCACGGCCTTCGGGGCGAAGTTCCAGGAGAACCTCGCGCGCGTCGGCGTCCGGCTCAAGATCACCGCGCTCGAGATGGCCGCGCTCGTCGAGCGCCGGGGCAAGCGCGACTTCGACGCGGTCGCGCTGGCCTGGTCGCCTCCGCTCGAGAGCGATCCCGAGCAGATCTGGGGCTCGCGCGCCGGCGCGAAGGAGGTCACGAGCTCGAACTTCGTCGGATTCCAGGACTCCGCAGCCGACGAGCTGATCGGGCGCGGGCAGCGCGAACTCGACCCGGGCAAGCGCGCGGCGATCTGGCGCGAGCTCCACCGGCGGATCTACGAGCTGCAGCCCTACCTCTTCTGCTTCAATCCGCCGCGCAAGTTCGCGATGAACAAGAAGATCCGGGGCTTCCAGAGCGTCCCGCTCTCGCCGAACTACGTGGTCCGGCGCTGGTACTACCCGGAGGGAACTCCGGGGACGCGGGCGACGCTCGCTGCCGCGCCGCCCGCCGCTCCTCCGGGGCCGTCATCGGGCAACAAGGGCAAGTAGCCGCGTCGTCGCTCGTGCTGCGCTACCTCATCCGGCGGATCGCGTGGATGATCCCGACCTTCCTCGGGGTCACGCTGCTCGTGTTCGCCGCCGCGCGCTCGACGCCCGGTGACGCCGCCGCGATGGCTTCGTCCTCGGCGGAGGGCGCGGACCCGAGCCTCGACGTCGGCGCGCGACGCGAGCGCTTCCGGGCCGAGCACCTGCTCGATGCGCCCATCTGGAAGCAGTACCTGCACTTCCTCGGACCCTGGGATCTCTCTCCGCGCGGTCATCCGAGTTTCGGCGGCAGCGGCGTGCATCCCTGGCACGGGCTCCTCGCCTTGGATTTCGGCGAGGAGTACGGGCGACCGACTGTCGCGGTCGCAGACGAGGTGTGGCGTCGCTTGGCGGTGACCGTGCCGCTCGCGCTCGTCTCGGTCCTGCTCGCGTTCGGGATCGCGATCCCGATCGGCGTCCGTTCCGCGACGAAGCGCGGATCGGCTTCGGAGCGGGCGACCACGGGACTCCTCTACGCGCTCCACGCGACGCCGACGTTCTGGCTCGGGCTCATGCTGGTGCTGTTGTTCGGCGCGGCGGGCCTCGGCTGGCTTCCCGTCGTCGGGCTCCACGACAAGGACGCCGCCGCGCTCTCGCCGCTGGCCTGGTCGGTCGACCTCGTCCTGCACGCGATCCTCCCCGTGGCGACCCTGACGCTCCCGCTGCTCGCGTACCTGTCGCGACAGGTGAAGGGCGCGATGGTCGACGCACTCGAGTCCGACTACGTCCGGGCGGCGCGCGCCCGCGGTCTCCCCGAGAGCTCCGTCGTGTGGCGCCACGCGCTGCGCAACTCGCTCCTGCCCCTGATCACGCTCGCCGGTTCGATCCTTCCCGCGGCGATCGGAGGTTCGGTCGTCGTCGAGACCGTGTTCGCGCTGCCGGGCATGGGGCGCTATGCCTACGAGGGACTGCTGGCGCGCGACTTGAACATCGTGCTGGCGACGACGGCCGTGTCGGCGACGCTGACCTTCGTCGGCATCCTCCTCGCGGATCTCGCGTACGCGGCGGCGGATCCGCGCATCCGGCATGGCTGAGCCCGCGATCGTCGGTCCGCGCGGGGACGCGTTCTCGCGGATCCGGTCGTCGATCCGAGCCCGGCCGTCGGCGAGGATCGCGCTCGCGATCCTGCTCTGCCTCGGCACGGTCGCGATCTTCGCGCCGTGCCTGGCGAACGATCGCCCCTGGTTCGTGCGGAGCGCTTCGAGCGGCGGGGGATCCTGGTCGCCGCTCCTGGAGTCGCTCTCGCCGCTCGAGCGCGTCCTGATGTGCCTCTGGCCGCTCGCGCTCGCGGCCCTGTTCTGGAGCCGTCGCTTCGGCTCGCGCGCGGCTGTGTTCGTCGCGTTCCTCGTCGCCGGGACCGTGTGCGGTTCGAGCGCGTCCTCGCGCACGCCCTTCGCGACTTCGGACTGGAAGGCTCGCATCGCTTCGGGCGAGTTCGACGCCGGGAGCGCCGTCTTCCCGCCGCTCCGGATGGGCTTCGCCGAGACGAACCTGGCCGAGTCCTACCGGCCGCCGACCTGGATCGCCTCCGCGGAGATCTCCGCGGGGGGCGCCTACGTCCGCGGACCTCGCGCGCCGATCCCCGATCCCGTCACCGGAGTCGTCGCGGCGCCGTCGCCGGTCGAGGTCCGCCCCGGCGAGCCGGCGCGGAACTCGCCGTGGAGACACGCCCTCGGCGCGGACTCGCTCGGCCGCGACCTCCTCGTGCGTCTGCTCTACGGCGCGCGCGTCAGCCTCTCGGTCGGCCTGCTCTCCGCGGCCGCGCTGTTCCTGATCGGCGTGCTGGTCGGAGCGCTCGCCGGCTACTGCGGAGGCGCGGTGGATCTCCTGCTTTCGCGCGGGATCGAGGTCGTCCTGTGCTTCCCAGCGTTCTTCCTGGTCCTCCTCGTGCTCTCGACGACCGATCCGGACGTCCTGCCGCCCGTCTTCTCGATCGCGGCGGTCATCGCGCTCGTCGGATGGCCGTCCGTCGCCCGACTCGTGCGCGCCGAGGTGCTGCGCCTGCGCGACGCGGACTTCGTCGTCGCCGCGCGGGCGCTCGGATTCCCGCCCTGGCGCGCGATCCTCGTCCACGTGCTGCCGAACGCGATCGGCCCGGCGATCGTCGCGGCCTCCTTCGCGGTCGGCAGCGGCGCGCTCGTCGAAGCGGCGCTCTCCTACCTCGGATTCGGCGTTCAGCAGCCGATCCCCTCGTGGGGCTCCCTCGTGAACGAATCGCACCACGCCGGACATTGGTGGCTCCAGCTCTTCCCCGGGCTCGCGATCCTCGTCTCGGTCGCCTGCTACAACCTCGTCGGGGAAGCGGTGCGCGATGCGCTCGATCCGAAGCTCGTCGATCGGGGGCTCTTCGACCGGAGCGAGGTGCTCCGATGACGCTCGAAGTGAACGGGCTCTCCGTGCGCTACGCGGGACCGCGTGGAGACGTTCGGGCCGTCGACGGAACGAGCTTCCGCGTGCATCGGGGAGAGACCGTCGCGCTCGTCGGCGAATCGGGGTGCGGCAAGTCGACCGTCGCCCTGGCCGTCCTCGCGCTCCTCCCGCGCGGAGGCCGCATCGAGCGCGGGGAGATCCGCTTCCGCGGCCGCGATCTATCGAATCTCGGCGAGCGGGAGATGCGCCCGATCCTCGGCGCGGAGATCGGAGCCGTGTTCCAGGATCCGCTCGCGGCCTTCGACCCGGTGCGCACGATCGGCGATCACGTGCGCGAGGCGCTCCGCGGCGAGCCGGGACTCTCGAGGAGTGCGCGGACGGCGCGCACTCTCGAGCTGCTCGCGAAGGTCGGCTTGCCCGATCCGGCGCGGATCGCGCGCGAGCACCCGCACCGCCTCTCGGGCGGGATGCGCCAGCGCGCGATGATCGCGATCGCAATCGCGCGGAAGCCGAGTCTCCTCGTCGCCGACGAGCCGACCTCGGCGCTGGACACGACCGTGCAGGCGGGGATCCTCGAGCTGTTCCGCGAGCTGCAGGCGGAGATGGGGATGGGAATCCTCCTGATCACGCACGACCTCGCGGTCGTCGCGGAGAACGCCGACCGCGCCGAGGTGATGTACGCGGGAAGGATCGTCGAGAGCGCGCCGGTCGAGGCGCTGTTCCGCCGACCGCACCATCCCTACACGGCGATGCTCCTGCGGTCGCATCCGTCGCGCGCGGCGCACGGACGTCGACTCGAGCCGATACCGGGGAAGGTGCCCGGGCCGAGCGAGCGCCCTTCAGGTTGCCGCTTCCGCGATCGCTGCCCGCTCGCGAGGGAGAGATGCGCGGAGGTCGAGCCGCAGCTGATCCCGGTCGCGGGCGTCGATCGTTCCGGGGGCGCCGGGCGTTCGGTCGCGTGTCACTTCGACGAGGAGGCGGCGCAGCTGTGAGCACGCGACCGGCTCGTATCGAGGTGCGCGATCTCGTGAAACGGTTCCCGGGTTCTGTCTCGGCAGCCGTCGACGGCGTTTCCTTCGACGTCGGCGAGCGCGAGACCCTCGCCTTGGTGGGGGAGTCGGGCTGCGGCAAGACGACGACGGGTCGCGCGCTGCTGCGTCTGCTCGAGCCGGACGCGGGCAGCGTGCGCTACCGCCGGGATGCGGCGTCGGATCCGATCGACCTGCTCGCCCTCTCGCAGCGGAATCTGCGGCCCTTGCGGCGCGAGCTGCAGATCGTCTTCCAAGATCCGCTCGCGAGCCTCGATCCGCGCCGGACGGCCGGCGCAGCGATCGCGGAAGGCATCCGGGTTCACCGTCTGGCGCGGGGCCGAGCCGTCGAAGAGCGCGTGGTCGAACTGCTGCGGAGGGTCGGACTCCGCGACGATCTCCTTGAACGATTCCCGCACGAGCTCTCCGGTGGAGAGCGCCAACGCGTCGCGATCGCGCGCGCGCTCGCCGTCGAGCCGAAGTTCGTCGTGCTCGACGAGCCGGTGACGGCGCTCGACGTCTCCGTCCAAGTGCAGGTCCTGAACCTCCTCCTGGATCTCCAGGACGAGCTCGGGCTCGCCTATCTCTTCATCGCCCACGATCTCGCCGTCGTGCGCTACATCGCGGATCGCGTGGTCGTGATGCAGGGCGGGAAGATCGTCGAGACGGGCGGGATCGAGGAGATCTTCGAGCGTCCAGCCCACCGCCACACGCGCGAGCTGCTCGCGGCGATGCCGAAGATTCCCGGCCCGAGGCCGGGAGTGGCCTAGTGTCCTGAGTCGGAGTTTCTGAGGCACGATCGGCTTCTGCCTCAGAACTTCCGACTCAGGACGCTAGCTCCGACCGAGCGTCATCCGAGGCAGATCGACGCCGTAGCGCTCGCGCAGGATCGCCGCGAGCTCCAGAAAATCGTCGACGACGTAGTCGGAAGCGACCGCGCACTTCTCCGATCCCTTCTTCGCGCCCCGCCGCGCCCACACCGTCACCATCCCGATCGACCTCGGCGGCGAGACGTCGTGCTCCGGGTTGTCGCCGACGTACATGACCTCGTCGGCTCGGAGTCCGAGCTCACGCAGAGCGGCGAGGTAGAGCTTCGGATTCGGCTTGCTGATCCCGATCTGATCCGAAATGAAGATCGCCTTCGGATCGAGGAAGGGCACGAGGCCGAGCCGGACGAGCTTCTCCGCCTGCTTCACCGTCAGGCCGTGCGTGATCACTCCGACGCGCAGGCCCGCCTTGGCCAAGCCCGAGAGGAGCGGCTGGACGTCGGGGTAAGGCGCGAGCTCGCGGAACTTCGTGTCGTGGTACGCGGCCACGCCGGCGGCGACGATCAGCGCCGGGTTCACGCGCCGCGTCGCCTCGGGGGGCAAGCGCTGGAGCAGGCGTTCGAAGTGGTGCTCGTAGTTCGAGCTGAACTCAGCCAGCACCTCGTCGAGTTCCCGCTGCACGACCTCCTCGGGGACGTCGAGCCCGGCGCCGATCATCGCCCGGACCGCGTTCCCGCGCGCACGACGCGCGAAGTCGCTGGTCGAGAACAGCGTGTCGTCGATGTCGAAGAGGACTGCCTTGAGCGAGTTCACGCCCGGGATTCTCCCTCTCGCGATCCGGGCCCGTCCAGAGCCCTCTGAAAACGCTCGCGGCCCTCGCCGGAGTGACCGGGGAGGGCCGCAGAGTCGGAGAGCCGGAGCGACTACTGCCGCTCGAGCTTCTTGAGCTCGTCGCGCACGTCCGTGATCCGGGCGCGGATCAGGATCAAGAGCGACTTGTTCTCGTCGTCGTAGCCCTCTTGCTTGAAGAAGAAGCCCACGATCGGGATCTTCGCGAACCACGGCACCTCTGCCCGGCGCTCGATGTTGCGCACGTTCGAGAGTCCGCCGAGGAGCAGCGAGCCGCCGTCCGGGATCGTCGCGGTCGTGAACACGCTCTGCACTTGGAGCTCGGGGAGTTGGAAGGTCACCGGCGACGTGTTGCCGCCGAGGGTCGAGCTGAAGTCGCGCAGGGCGACGACCTTCGCGACGGTCGGCTGGATCTCGAGC
>WNFM01305061.1_pt5 | contig 19631 bp, 18 predicted proteins | sample 5400271 | NCBI WGS metagenome assembly WNFM01 (sample SAMN13153352, study PRJNA577476) | soil metagenome | isolation source: 60 cm saprolite on Douglas fir-dominated hillslope | place: USA:California | collected 2013-09-17 | reverse complement strand
TCCGGTCGGCGCCGAGGCGGGCGTGGAACCAGGCCACCCGGCCAGCGCCACGGCGAGTGGCCCCTACGTGAGCGAGGACGGCGCGGTGATGGGCCGCGACTTCGTCATTCCCGGCGTCGACCCCAGTGAGCACGATCCCTACCGGTTCCACACTGGCAAGAAACTTGACCACGGTGGCGAGGACGCGATCGAGGTCATCGACCTGGTCAAACAGTTCGGCCGCGCCCGCATCCTCAACGGCCTCAACCTCGGCCTCCCCGAGAACCAGGTCTCGATGGTGCTCGGTCCCTCGGGAACCGGAAAGAGCGTGCTGATCAAGCACATCGTCGGCCTGCTGTACCCGGACTCGGGCGACGTGCTGGTCCACGGCGAATCGATCCCGAACATGACCGACGACGAACTCTTCGAGGTGCGCAAAAAGTTCGGCCTGCTGTTCCAGGACGGCGCCCTGTTCGGCTCGATGAACATCTACGACAACACCGCCTTCCCGCTGCGCCAGCACACCGATAAAGGCGAGGAGGAGATCGGCGAGATCGTCAACCGCCGGCTCAAAGAGGTGGGCCTCACCGAGGCCACCTACAAGATGCCGAACGAGCTCTCCGGCGGCATGCGCAAGCGTGCCGGCTTCGCCCGGGCGCTGGTTCTCGAACCGGCGATCGTGATGTTCGACGAGCCCGACTCCGGCCTCGACCCGGTGCGGACGGCGCTACTCTGTGAGCTGATCCGCGAGGTTCACGCCGAGAACGGTGGCTGCTACCTGGTGATCAGCCACGACCTCAACACGGCGCGCCGGATCGCCGATTTCCTCGCCGTGCTCTGGAACGGCAAGATCGTCGAGTCGGGGCCGAAAGAGGAGCTGTTCGACTCCGAAAACCAGTTCGTGTCCCAGTTCCTCCGGGCCGACGTCACCGGCCCGCTTTCGATGGACTGAGTTGAACGCCGGGCAGTGGTTCGGCCGCGTCGCGGCATGGGCCGCTGGGCACGCCCGAGCGGTGCTGGCGGTCGGCGTCGTGCTGGCGGTCGCGGCTGGGATCGGGGCGACGCGGATCCCGACCGACGCCGGGGTCGGGACGCTGACCAACACCGACACCGCGACCTACAGGGCGACGCAGCAGGTGCGCGATGCCTTCGGGGAAGAACCGGTCGTGGTGCTGGCCCGGGGGGACCTGCAGCGGTTGATCCTGACCTCGAACGTCTTCCGACTGCTGCGGTTGGAGGGCTGCCTGTCGGGGAAGGTGCCGAAGGGAGCGAAGGCGATCCCGGGCCCCTGCACGGAACTGGCGCGCCTCGACCCGGTCGAGTTCGTCTCCGGGCCGGCCACCTTCCTCAACGAGGCGGTGGTCCAGATCGACCGCCAGTTGAAGCGATTGGCACGGCGGCTGCCGCCGCAAAGGCTGCGGGAATTCCTCCTCGCCGTCGCCACCCGCTACGGCATCACCAGCGCTCCCAGCATCGACAATCCCGACTTCGTCGCCACGGTCGTCTTCGACCTCAGCCGCGCCCGCGGCACGCCGAAGGCTCGCCTCGCCTACCTCTTCCCCAACAGCCGCTCGGCCCAGATCGTTATCAGGCTGAAGCCCGACCTCAGCGACTCCGAGCGCCACCGCGCCCTCGGCCTGATCGACGCCGCGGTCAACGACACGACGCCGCGGCAGGCCTGCGCCGAGAGGGGCAAGCCGGCCCCCTGCTTCGAGCTGAAGGGCGGCAGCTACGTCGTCTCCGGCGCCCCCGTCGTGGTCGACGGGCTGGCGCGGGCGCTGAAGGACGCGCTGCTCGTCCTCCTCGCGGTGGCGCTGGCCGTAATGGCGCTGACCCTGCTCGCCGTGTTCCGCTCCCGGATGCGGCTGCTGCCGCTGGGCGTCGCCCTTGCCGCGGCGGCAATCGTCTTCGGGCTGCTGGACCTGTTCGGCGGTTCGCTGACGATGGCCTCGATCGCGGTGCTGCCGATCCTGATCGGCCTCGCCGTCGACTACGCGATCCAGTTCCAGGCCCGCTTCGACGAGGCCATGGGCGACTTTGTCCCGCATAGGGAGCAAAAGTCGCCCAGCCCCACCGTCGCGGTCGAAGCGGCGCGAGCGGCCGCGGCGAGCGGCGGGCCGACGATCGGAGCGGCATGTCTCGCCACCGCAGCAGGCTTCCTGGCCCTCCAGCTCTCCCCAACCCCGATGGTCCGCAGCTTCGGCCTGCTGCTCCTCATCGGCATCGGCATCGCTTTCCTTCTCGCCCTCACCGCCGGCTTCGCCGCCCTCAGCCTCCGGCGCAATGGCATTGGGGGAAATCGCTCCTCGGGCGGGTGGCGGTGGGGCGGGGGTCCCCCCCGGCGCGGAGGCGCGTCCAGCGCCGAGCACCGTGGGGGAGGCCGCACCGACAGGACCCGCCCGCCAGAGCGCCTCCTGTCTCTCGCCCTTTCCCGGCCAAGGCTGGTCCTCGGCGTCGGCCTCGCACTTGCGCTGGTCGGCTGGGGCGTCGGCACCCAGATCGAAACCGTCTCCGACATCCGCTCGCTGGCGCCGCAGAGCCTGCCCGCCGTCCGCAGCCTGACCGAGCTCCAGAACGCGACCGGCGTCTCCGGCGAGCTCGACGTCAGCGTCACGGCCCCCAACCTCGCCGACCCGGCGACGATCGAATGGATGGCCGCGTTCAAGCAGCGGGTGCTGCGCTCGAACGGGTTCAGGGGCGAAAACCCGAGCTGCCTCGACGCGGACGTATGCCCTGGCCCCGCGCTCTCGGACTTCCTCACCCGCGGCGGCGGCGAACTGACCAGTGGCGGCATCCGCGAAACGCTTTCGGCGCTGTCCTCCTACGACCTCCGCCAGGTCGCGCCGATCGACCCCCGGACCGGGCGGATCGGACATGCGGCCCTGCTCTCGTTCGGCATTCGCGCCCAGTCGCTGGAGGACCAGCAGGCGCTGATCGACCGGGTCCGCGCCGAGATCGGCAAGCCAGGCTCGCCGGGCGGACCACCGCCCGGGGTAGAGGTGCACCTGGCCGGGCTGCCCGTGATCGCCGCCGAATCGGCCACCGACCTCTCCGCCAGTCGCTACTGGCTCACCCTCGCCGGCCTGCTGGCGGTGGCCCTGGCGCTGCTCGCGGTCTACCGCTCGCTCATCCGGGCCTTGGTGCCGCTGGCGCCGACGGTGCTGGCGACCGGCTGGGCGTCGCTTGTCCTCTGGACCACCGGCATCCCGCTCAACCCGATGTCGGCGGCGCTGGGAGCGCTGACGATCGCGATCGCGACCGAGTTCGGGGTGATCCTCGCCGGCCGCTTCCACGAGGAGCGCCACGGCGGGAGCGGGGTGGAGGAGGCGCTGCGAGGAGCCTACGCCCGCACCGGCGCCGCCGTGCTTGCCTCCGGGGTGACGGCGATCGCCGGCTTCGCGGTGCTCGTCGCCAGCGACATTCAGATGCTGCGGGACTTCGGCTTCGTCACCGTGATCGACCTCGTCGTCGCCCTGCTCGGGGTGATGGTCGTGCTGCCCGCCGCGCTGACCTGGATCGAGGAGCGATGAGGGACCGCTACTCGATCGCCGTCGGGCTGATCTTCCTGGCGGTGATCGCCGTCGCGACGATCCAGACCCTGAGCGGTGGCGGTGCGGGCACGCTCGGGCTCGACCGCCAACCGCCGCGCTGGCCGCTGCCGGAGTTCGCCGTGCCCGCCGCCGCCGGCCAGCTCGAAGGCGACGCCAACGTCGCCCAGGACGACTGCGAAAGCTCCGCCGTCCCCTGCCCCAGCGATGCTCGCCGCACCCCCGCCTGCCGGATCCGCACCGCCGGGGCGATCCGCGTCTGCGATCTCTTCGCCCGCCCGCTGGTGATCTCGTTCTGGTTCACCAAAGGGGGCGACTGCGCCGACCAGCAGGACGTCGTCAACTCTGTCTACGAGCGCTACCGTGGACGGGTGAACTTCCTCTCGCTGGACGTCCGCGACGACCGCGACACGGTTCGCGGCCTGATCCGCCAGCACGGTTGGAAGCTGCCGGTCGGCTACGACCGCGACGGAGCCGTCGCCAGCCTCTACAAGATCGGCGGCTGCCCCACCTTTGCCTACGCCTATCCCGGCGGCACGCTCGAGAGCGCCAGCATCGGCGACCTCACCGCCGGCCAGCTCGCCGTCCGGGTCGAACGGCTGCTGAACGCCAGCCGGGCGGCGGAACGGAACCGATGAGCGCCGGGGCCACCGAGCCGCGGATGGGCTGGGACCCCGCCCCGGAGCAGGGCTGGGTGGCACCCCACATCGCCGCCGAGTTCCCCGGCCTCGGGATCGCCTGGGTCGAGATCGACGCCCACCCGGGCCGCAGTCCCGAGCCGGTCCGGCGCCGCCTCCGCGACCTCTCCGACCGCTTCTACGGCGCCCAGGCGATCCACATGCGCGAACGGCCGATCCCCTGGGCCTACCGCGTTTTCTACCGCCAGATCGGCCTCGACCCGGACCGCACGCGGACGCCGGTCGAGCAGCTCGCCCTCGATCGCCTCCACGACGGAGCGTTCAAGAGCCGCGGCCTTCCGGCTGACGCGCTGACCGTGGCGATCGTCGAGACCGGGGTCGCCCTGCGCGCCTTCGACGCCGACCGCCTCAGCGGCCAGCTCTGCATCCGCGACTCGGCGCCGGGGGAGTCGCTGCCGGGACGGTCGGGCGAGCTGGTGCAGGGGACGCTGACCGTCGCCGACGGGCAGAGCCCGGTCGGCCTGCTATTCGGGGCCACCGGCGAGGGTTACGAAGTCGAGCCAGGCAGCCGCCGGGTGGCGATCGCCGCGGTTCAGGTCAAGGGCGTGCCGCAGATCGCCGTCGACGAGGCGCTGTGGATGGCGGCGGCGACGGTCGAGGCCTCCCGCCCTTAACCGTTCCCTGGCTTGCGACGACACCCCCGTGATCTAGACTCATAGCCAGGCCGATGCCGGATCTGCTCGAAAGAGACAGCCTGATGGCGCTCCACGTCGAGGTCGACGAGCGCCACGCCCGCGTCGAGTTGCGGCGCCAGGTCGGCCATCTCGAGCGCGAGCTCGCCGGCCTCTTCGCCGAGGCTTTCGGCCGGGTCGAGGTTGGCCACCGGGTCGAGGCGATCGCGGCCGAGCCGCGGGTTCTCGACCTGGGAGAGCTGGAGCGGCTGCGCGACGAGCTGGCCGAGCGGGTTGCCGAGGCGCGGCTGACCCTGCGCGAGCGGGCCCGGGTCGAGATCGGCAACCGCGATCTGCTGCGGAGGATGCTGGCGGCTCCGGCGGACTTCAAGTGGGTGAAGGTCACCGGCGACGACGTCGGCGAGCCGGGCTGCGGGGCCTGGCACTCGCGCCCCCTTCTCGGCCCGCTCGGGATGCTGATGGGCTGGTGGCGGGTCAAGGTCTCGTCGGGATGCCCGTTAGCCGGGCGGCTTGCGGCCGTTGAGCAGGAAGGGCAAGGGGAAGCGACCGAGACGGGCGGCGCTGGCTGGTAAGCCGGCCGCCCTCGCACCGAGGCCGGGGGGCCGTGTCGCGGCGCCCGACGACCGGCCGCCGGCGCCGTGGGGCTCGTTCCCGCTGGCGGAGCTGGTGATCTTCGGCGGCATCGTCTCGCTGATCGTCGGCATCGTCGGCCAGAACCCGACCGCGATCGGCGCCGGCGTCGCCATGGCCGGCCTCGGCGGGCTCGAGGTCGCGGTGCGCGAGCACTTCGCCGGTTATCGCTCCCACACCACCCTGCTGGCGGGGGCCGTCTTCGTGCTCACGGTCGGCGGCCTCTTCTACCTCGCCAACGAGATCCTCGCGGTGGCGCTCGCCGCCGGCGCGGTCGCCTTCGCCATCGCCTTCTACCTGGCGCGCCGCGCATTCCAGCGTGCCTCCGGAGGCCTCAGCTTCCGGGTCGGCGGAATGCGCGGCTGAGCCCTAGGCGGTCAGCGCCCCGTGCCCGTTGGAGGAGCGTGAGGCCAGCTCGGCCGAAAGCAGCCGGCGCTGGCGCGAGGTGAGCGTCCCAAGCTGCTTGTTCTCGTTCAGCGAGAGCGGCCGGAGGAACTTGCGGGCCCGGGTGCGGCCCCAGCGGCGCTGGCTGGTCAACAGCTCGGCGATCGTCATGCTCTCCGTCTCCCAGGGGCAATCGCGGATCACCTCCGACGCGTCTGCCTCTCCCCGCGCTATCGCGCGCTTCAGCTCGGCGCGCGCGAGCCGGACCAGGTTGGCTCGTTCGAGTGCCCGCATGTGTTGCGGGGCCTCCACCGAAGATGCGATCGTCGTTGCGGGTGCCATAGAGGCAGCGTTCACTGGACTCCTCCCTTCAAGGAATCGGTTAACTGGATATCTCGCTTCCGACCGGCGACCACCTGGCTCGAAGGCCGTGGCCGGGTCGGTCGAGTTCTCAATTCGTCCACCCCGCCCGGGGTGTTCGGCGAGAAGGCCAAGCTACGCCGTGAAGGTGGCGGCCGTCAACCCGGGGTGGCCGAAAGAGAGCCCAGCACGGTCGCTAAGAGCAACAATTTCGTAACGAGCAAACGCTGTCCCGATCCAGACAAGGCTGAAACTACCCACGACGGGGGATGTCAAGAACCCGTTACCCCCAAGTTATGAGCGCGGAAGCTCCGGGAAGCCCTGGACCACCCGGGCGATGGTGCTGAGGGCGCCGTCCAGGTGCTCGCGCTCGTGGGTCGCCATCAGGCTGGTCCGCAGCAGCGCCCCGCCCGGCGGCACCGCCGGGTGGATCGCGACGTTGGTGTAGATGCCGGCATCGAAGAGCGCCTTCCAGAGCAGCACCGCCTGCCAGTCGTCGCCGACCATCACCGGCACCACCGGGGTGGTGGCGACGGTGCCGTCCCGCAGCGTCCCCGGCTCGATCACCTCGAGGCCGAGGTGGCGCAGGCCCTCGCGCAGGTATTCGGCGTTGGCCAGCAGCGCCTCGAACAACCGCGGACCGTCCTCCCGGATGACGCGCAGGGCCGCCAGCGCCGCGCCGACCGCGGCCGGGACCGCGGAGGCGCTGAAGATGAAGGAGCGCGAGGAGACCCGCAGGTACTCGATCACGTCAGCCGGGCCGGCGACGAAGCCGCCGCAGGAGGCGAGGCTCTTGGAGAAGGTGCCCATCCGCAGGTCGACCTCGTCCTCGAGGCCGAACAGCTCGCAGGCGCCGGCGCCGCGGGCGCCGAGGACGCCGGCCCCGTGCGCCTCGTCGACCATGAGCCGCGCTCCATAGGCCTTCGAGAGCTCGACGACCCGCGGCAGGTCGCAGACGTCTCCCTCCATCGAGAAGACCCCGTCGACGACGACGAGGACGCCGCCGCCGTCCTCGGCGGCGCGCTGCAGCATCTTCTCCAACTTGTCCATGCGGTTGTGGCGGAAGGGGCGCAGCTTGGCGCCGGAGAGGCGGCAACCGTCGAGGATCGAGGCGTGGTCGCCGGAGTCGCAGACGACGGTGTCGCCCGGCCCCAGGATCGTCCCGATGCAGCCCAGGTTCGCCTGATAGCCGGTGGTGTAGACGATCGCGTCCTCGACTCGCATCCACTCGGCCAGCTCGCGCTCGAGGTCGACGTGCAGGGGCGTCGTCCCGTTCAGCAGCCGCGAGCCGGTGACGCCGGTCCCGTAGGCCTCGAGGGCGTCGCGGGCGGCCCCCTTGACCCGGCTATCTCCAGTCAGCCCGAGGTAGTTGTTGGAGCCGAGCATGATCGTCTCCCGCCCCTCCATCTCGACCACCGGGCCGGCCTGCGAGGTGAGCAGGCGGAAGTAGGGGAGGAGGTCGTGCTCCTTCGCCGCTTCGAGCTGTTCGAGGCGATCGTGGTTGCGCGCCTTCTCGAAGACGTCGACCGGGGCCTTCGCGGTCTCGCTCATCGAGCAGAGTGTAGGTTGCGCACCACATGGGAAGCGTGTCGATCCGGCCGGTGCGAACGCGTCGCGAGCGCAAGCGCTTCGTCAAGGTCCCGTTCCGCCTCCACCGCGACTATCCGCGGTGGGTTGCGCCGCTGATCTTCGAGCGGATGGAGTTCCTCGACCCCAGGAAGAACCCCTACTTCGAGCACGCCGAGGCCGAGCTGTTCATCGCTGAACGCGACGGCGAGCCGGTCGGGCGGATCAGCGCCCAGGTCGACCACCGCTGGGACTCCTACCAGGGCGGCAGCGACGCGATGTTCGGCTTCTTCGAGGCGGTCGACGATCGTGAGGTCGCGGGGGCGCTGATCGAGGTCGCCAGCGAGTGGGCCGCGGCGCGGGGCCGCTCCCGCATCCTCGGGCCGATGGACTTCACCACCAACGACGAGATCGGGATCCTGATCGAGGGCTACGAGCGCCAGCCGATGATCCTCGAGCCCTGGCACCCGCCGTACTACCGCGAGCTGATCGAGGCCGAGGGCCTGGAGAAGACGATGGACGTGCTGATGTGGGAGCTGCAGTTCGGCGACCTCAAGGAGGGCGAGCGCTTCGACCCTTCGATCCACGCCGCCGCCAAGAAGGCGCTCGAGGACGAAGGGATCGTGATCCGCAACCTGCGCAAGCGCGAAATGGCAGCCGAGGTGCGGCGCTTTACGGACGTCTACAACGAGGCCTGGGGAGACAACTGGGGCTTCGTCCCGATCACCGACGCCGAGGTCGAGTTTCAGGCCAAGAACCTGAAGCAGGTGATCGACGAGGACTGGGCCTACATGGCCGAAAAGGACGGCGAGGTGGTCGGCGCTGCCCTCACCCTGCCCGACATCAACCAGGTGATGGCGAAGCTGAACGGGCGCCTGCTGCCCTTCGGATGGGCCAGGTTCCTGCTTGGCAAACGCAAGGTCGACCAGTGCCGGGTGTTCGCGCTGGGCGTCAAGCATGACTACCGCCACAGCGGCGTCGCCGCCGGTCTCTATCTCAAGCACCTGGAGACGGCGGCGATCCCGGGGGGCATCGTCGGGGGCGAGATGGGCTGGATCCTGGAGACCAACGAGCCGATGAACCGGGCGATGGAGGGGATGGGCGGCAAGGTCGTCAAGCGCTACCGGCTCTACGAGCGCTCGCTGTAGGGGACACCGGGTGGGACTCGCCTGCGCGAACAGCGGGGAGGCTTGGCGAGTCCCACCCGGTGTCCTCGCCAACGTCCGCAGTTTGCGGTGAGTATTGGGGAGGCGACCTGGGGACCCTCGCTAGAGTCGACCTGGTGAGTGACCTCGAACTAGACGGCGAGATCGTGGCCGAGGAAGACGCCGAGCCGCGGGACGCGGAGCCGGTGCGGGCGCTGCCGCTGCCCTACGAGGGACCGGCCTCGCCGGTGCTCCGCGCAGAGGTCCGCAGCGCCGCGATCGCCGCCGCCGGCGGCGTGCTGGCCGGTGCCGCCACCGTCGCCGCCGTGCGGGCGGTGAGCGCCGCCGGCTCGAAGACGCGCTCCCCGCGCCGCCTCCCCCGCCGCCGCGACCGCCCCAACGTGGTCGCCAGCCGCTCCTTCCTGGTAGACGTCCACCTGCTCGGCCGTTAACCCGGCTCCCGGTTTGATGGGCCTGAAACGTCCATATGCCGGACGGATGAGGCCCGTCGACCGGGAGGTTGAGGTGCGGCCCGCTTCGCCGTACCGGTTGCCGCGGGGGAGTGACGACCGGACGTTGCGGGTCGAGGGTGGGGTGGCTACGCGGTTGCTCCACATCGAGGGCAGCCCGGTGGTCGTGCGGGCCTGGCAGCTGGCTCCGGACCGGGTGGTGCTGCGGGCGCAGCCGGTCGAGCCCGGCGCCGTCGCGCTGCCGGTCCCCGGCGCCGGCGGGGAGGCCGCGCCGGCCGGGCGCGCCGAGCTCGAGCTCGCGATCGAGCGGATGCGGTTCGCGCTCGCGGTCGACTACGACCTTGGCGAGTTCCACCGCCGCTTCCGCCGCGACCGCCTGATCGGGCCCCTGATTCGCCAGAGGCCGAGCTTCCGGCCGCGGCGACGGCCGTGGCCCTGGGAGGCGCTCTCCTCGGCCGTCGTCAAGCAGCTGATCGAGGCCGACCGCGCGGCCCGGATCGAACGCCGCATCGTCGGCCGCTGGGGGCCGCGGCTGGGAGACGGGCACGGGGCGCTGCGCGACGTCCCCGCGGCGGCGACGATCGCCGGCCGCGCCCCGGCCGAGCTGGCGTCGATGGACCTCGCCCCGACTAGGGCCGCGACGCTGCGGCGCGTCGCTCACGCGGTGTCCATCGGCCGCTGCCGGCTCGATTCGGCCGCCGCCGACCGCCGTCTGCTGGCGATGCCGCAGATCGGCCCCTGGACCGTCCGGTGCCTGGGCCTGTTCGGGCGCGGCGACATGGACTCCCTGCCGGCCGGCGACCTCGGCTACGTCAAGCTGGTCGGCCGCCTCGCCGGCCTCGGCCGCCGCGCCACCGTCGCCGAGGTGGAGGAGTTCTACGCGCCGTACGAGCCGTACCGGGGACTGGTCGGCGCGCTGACCCTCGCCGGGCTGTACCGGCTGGTGGCCCAGGGGCCGCCGCTGCGCCTGGCCGCCTGATTGGACCGGCCGAGGCTGCACGGCTCCGTGCCTGGACGGACGTGCGGTCAAGCGACTGGACGATGTGTCGATAAGGACGCGATGCGGGAAAAAGGGGATAGGAACTGGCCCGACCACGAGGTCGACGAATTCCTCGACCAGATAACCGCCGGCGGGCAGGATTACCGGCGACTCGTCGAGCGGCTGCCGGTCATCGTCTACACCTCCGAGATCGGGGAGCAGGGGGAGTGGTACTACGTCAGCCCCCAGGTCGAGGAGATCCTCGGCTACACCGCCGAGGAGTTCAAGGCCGACCCCGGCCTCTGGGCACGCCTCCTCCATCCCGAGGACCGCGAGCACGCGCTGGCGACAGAAACCGAAGAGTACCTCGGTGACCGCAAAACTCGGCCGGTCGAATACCGGATGTGCACCCGCCAGGGCGAGGTGGTCTGGATGCTCGACGAGGCGGTTCTCGAAGCCGACGAGAGCGGGGTGCCGGTCTGGCACGGCGTCCTCTACGACATCACCGAGCGCAAGAAGGCCGAGGAGGAGCTGCAGCGGGCGCTCTCGCAGCAGGCCGTCGTCGCCAAGCTGGGCGAGCGGGCGCTGCAGGACGGCGACCCGGAGGCGCTGATGCGCGCCGCCACCTCCCTGATCGGCGACGTCGACGGCGTCCACAGCGCCTGCATCTGGGAGCTGGGTCGCGACGGGCGCCGCCTCAACCTTCGCGCCGGGCTCGAGGACGAGGTGGTCGGGGCAGGCCGCCGCGTCTCCGCTGCCCGCGACTCCCACGCCGGCGCCGCCCTCGACTCGGGCACGTACGCGATCGTCCCCGACTGGTCGACCGAGAGCCGCTTCACGATGCCACCGGTTCTGCGCGTCTTCGGCGCCACCAGCAGCCTGGCGGTGATGATCGACGGCAAGGACCACCCGTTCGGGGTGCTCGACGTCCACGCCACCGAGCCGCACCGCTTCACCCCCAAGGACGTGCCCTTCGTACAGGCGGCCGCGAACGTGCTGGCCGACGCGATCGAGCGCCACGCCACCGACCAGGCCCTGCGCCACCGGGTCCTCCACGACTCTCTCACGGGGCTGCCCAACCGCCTCAGCTTCGTCGACGCGCTCAACGACGCGCTGCGGCGGGCGGCGGTCTCCGGCTCGCCGATCGGGATCCTCTTCCTCGACCTCGACCACTTCAAGCTGATCAACGACAGCCTCGGCCACCACGCCGGCGACGCCCTGCTCCGCGCGGTCGCCCCGCGGCTGCGGGCCCACCTGCGGCCGGGCGACGTCGTCGCCCGCTTCGGTGGCGACGAGTTCGGCATCCTGATCGACCGCCTCGCCGACGAAGAGGAGGCGATCGCGATCGCCGATCGCGTCGCCGCCGCCTTCGCCCAGCCCTTCTCGATCGACGGGGTCGAGCACTTCGTCACCGCCAGCATCGGCGTCGCCGTCGCCCGCCCCGCCGACCAGCGCGGCGCCAGCGCCGAGCTGCTGATCCGCGACGCCGACGCGGCGATGTACCGGGCCAAGGAGGGCGGGCGCGCCCGCTGCGTGCTGTTCGACGCCGCGATGCGGGCCGGCGCCATGCGCCGGCTCGAGGTCGAACGGGAGCTGCGGCACGCGCTCGAGCGCGACGAGCTCACCCTTCATTACCAGCCGGTGGTCAGCCTCCGCTCCGGTGAGATCAGCGGCCTCGAGGCGCTGGTCCGCTGGAAGCATCCCGAGCGCGGCCTGCTGGACCCGGCCGAGTTCGTCTCGATCGCCGAGGACAGCGGCCTGATCGAGCCGATCGGGCGCTGGGTGCAGGAGCGTGCCTGCCGCCAGATCCTCGAGTGGCAGCAGCGCCCCGACGCCCCCCCCCTCGACGTCGCGGTCAATCTCTCCGCCCGCCAGGTCACCCACCGCGATCTGCCCGCCACCGTCGCCGAGATCGTCGCCCGCACCGGCCTCGACCCGGCTCGCCTGCGGCTGGAGATCACCGAGAGCATCCTGGTCGAGGAGTCGGCGACGGCGATCGCCTCGCTGGAGGCGCTGAACGAGATCGGCGTACGGCTCGTCCTCGACGACTTCGGCACCGGATACTCCTCACTCGCCTATCTCAACCGCTTCCCCTTCCACGCGCTGAAGATCGACCGTTCCTTCGTCGACGCGCTGGGAATCGAGCAGGAGCGCACCGCGATCGTCGAGGCGATCATCGGCATGGCCCGGGCGCTGTCGCTGGAGGTGATCGCCGAGGGGGTCGAGAACGAGGTGCAGCTGGCCGAGTTGAGCCGGCTCGGCTGCGACTACGCCCAGGGGCACCTCTTTCACGCCGCGATGCCGGAGGCCGACGTGACGCGGCTACTGGGCGAAGGGGGGCTGCGCTATTCGGGGATCTTGCCCGGCAGGTAGGCGTTGCTGAGCAGTTCGCCCGGCGTCAGCAGCGAGGAGACGAGGCCGTTGTCGCGCATCCAGCCGGCGAAGGTGCTCCAGGCACCTGGATCCATGTAGCCATAGGGCTGGCCCTTGGTCCGCGCCGCCAGCAGCGGCAGCGTCGCCTTGACCTCGGCTTCGGTCAGTTTCTTGTCGAGCCCGTCGTTGGCTTCCAGCACGGCGTCGGTGGCAGCGTTCGGCTGTTCGACCGCGGCGTCGGTGCCGCGCTCGAGCGCGGCGATGAAGAGGCGGAACTTTTCCGGGTCTTCTTCGAGGCTCTTGCGGCGGGCGACCAGCACCAGCTCGTCGTAGGTAGGCACGCCGAGCTTGTCGACCGGGGTCACGACCGGGGCCTTGCCGCGTTTGCGCAGGTCTACCCCCTCGACGTTGCTGTAGCCGCCGAGCATCGCCTGGGCACTGCCGCTGACCAGTGCCGGCAGCAGCCCGAAGCCGACGTTGACGGCCTTGACGTCGGAGGGGGCGAGGTGGACGCGGGCAAGGATCGTCTTCAGGAAGGCTTCCTGGTAGGGGATGCCGGCAGTGGCGACCGTCTTTCCGCGCAGGTCGCCGACGCCCTTGATGCCCGATTTCTTCAGCCAGATCATCGAGGTCAAGGGTCGGTTGACCAGCGCCCCGACAGCGATCACGTCCAGCCCCTTGTCGCGGGCCAGCGCCACCTCGGGCTCGTAGGAGATCGCCAGGTCCGTGCGCCCGGCGGCGACCTGCTTCAGCGGCGCCGCGGGGTCCGACGGGGTGTCGATGCTGACGTCGAGGCCGGCTTCGCGGAAGTAGCCGAGCTTCTGCGCCATGTAAATCCCGGCGTGATCGGGGTTCGGGTAGAAGTCGAGCGTCAGGCTGAACGGCTGGGCTTCGCCCGTCGTGTCCTCGGACTTTTCACCACAGGCGGCGAGGCCGAGGACGAGGGAGATCAGGGCGACGGCGACGGCGATCGCGGAGATTCGGGACAGCTTCATGTCATGAGTTCTATCGCCAAGTGACGACGCGCCGCTCCACGAGGCCGAGCAGGCCGAACAGCGCGATCGCGATCGCCGAGAGGACGGCCACCGCGGCGAACAGTCGCGCCGTCTCCAGCTGGGCGTTGTCCTGGAGCATCAGGTGGCCGAGCCCTGAGCTGGAGCCGGCCCACTCGCCGAAGACTGCGCCGATCACGGCGACGGCGACGGCGATCTTGGCGCCGCTGAAGGCGTAGGGCAGGGCGGTCGGCGCCTCGACCCGGCGGAAGGTCTGCCAGCGCGAGGCGTCGAGGGTGCGCATCAGCTTGATCGCATCGGGGTCGACCGAGCGAAGGCCGTCGAGCGCGTTGACGGTGATCGGGAAGAAGCAGATCAGCGCCACGATCGCCAGCTTCGGACCGATCCCGTAGCCGAACCAGACGACCAGGATCGGGGCGACGACGATGATCGGGATCGTCTGCGAGGCGACGATCAGCGGATAGGTGGCCCGGCGCAGGGTCTCGAAGAGGTGCAGGAGGACGGCGAAGCCGAGGCCGGCGAGGAGTGCGCAACCGAAGCCGAGCAGAACCTCGCGCAGCGTCACCCAGGCGTTTTCGGCGAGCAGCGCCCGGTTGTCCCAGAGCGAGCTGGCGATCTCCGACGGCGAGGGGACGAGGAAGTCTTCGATGTTGAGGGCGCTGGCGATGGCGCCATTGCTGGCGGCGATCTGCCAGGCGCCGACCAGGGCGGCGAGGACGAGGGTGGGGAGGAGCCACCGCTTCATCTCATGCCCCCGTGAAGCGCCCGCATCGCTTCCTCGCGGACGGCGACGAAGCGGAGGTCGGTGACGGCAGCGTCGCGGTCCAGGGCGCGCGGCGCCGGTGCGCGCAGCTCGGCGACGATCCGGGCCGGCCGCGCGGAGAGCACCGCGACCCGGTCGGAAAGGTATAGCGCCTCCTCGACGTCGTGGCTGACGAGGACGACCGTGCGCGGATCGGCCCGCAGCGCCCCGGCCAGCCACTCCTGCATCTCGGCCCGGGTGATCGCGTCGAGGGAGGCGAAGGGCTCGTCGAGGGCGAGGACAGGCTTGCCGGAGACCAGAGTCCGCAGGAAGGCGACTCGCTGGCGCATGCCCCCGGAGAGCTCGGCCGGCTTCGAGGCCTCGAAGCCGCTCAGGCCGAAGCGCTCGAACAGGGCCGCTGCCTGGCGCCGCGCCGCGGCCCTGCGCAGCCCGCGATTGCGCAGGGCCAGCGCCGCGTTGTCGATCGCCGAATACCAGGGGAGAAGCAGGTCGCGCTGGGGCATGTAGGCGCAGCGGCGGAGTCGCTCGGTCGCGCCGTCCGAGCCGCCCACCGCGACCGTCCCGGCACTCGGCTCCCGCAGGCCGCAGACCAGCTCCAGCAGGGTCGACTTGCCACAGCCGGACGGTCCGACCAGCCCGACCACGCCGTGAGGCTCGACCTCGAGGTCGAGCCGCTCGATCGTCCGCAGCTCCCCGTAGGCGTGATCGAGGGCGCCGATGGACACACCCGCCCCGGCCGTCTCCCAGTCCGTCAAGGGCGCTGGGTGTGCTGCGATTTCGCCAATTTCCGCGGTCACCCTGGTATCCTGGCGCACTCCGCACTCCTGACCAAGAAGGTCAGGAAAGTCGATAAGTACTCGTGCGGACCCAGGAACTCCCCATGGACCCGGCAATCGTCCTCTTCGGATTGGGCATCGGCGTACTCGTCGGTATGACCGGCATGGGCGGAGGCTCGCTGATGACGCCCCTGCTGATCCTGATCTTCGGGATCCAGCCGACGACGGCGATCGGCACCGACATCTTCTACTCGGCGGTGACCAAGACCGTCGGCGGCTGGCGCCACTTCCGGATGAAGACGGTGAACATGGAGCTGGTCAAGTGGCTGGCGATGGGCAGCGTCCCGGCCGCGGTCGCCGGGGTGGCGATCGTCTCCGTGCTCCAGGACCACATCGGCGAAGACAAGCTCGACTCGCTGGTCTACGCGGTGCTGGGCGGAACCCTGCTGATGGTCGGGATCATCACCCTCGCCCGGGCGCTGATCCTCCGCAGCCTGATCGACGAGCGCGACCGCTTCGAGGTCGAGCGCCGCCACAAGGTCGCCGCGGTGGTGATCGGCGCCACGACCGGCTTCGTGATCGGGATCACCTCGGCCGGCTCGGGCACCGTGATCGCGATCCTGCTGATCGCCGTCTACCGCCTGGCGCCGAAAAAAGTCGTCGGCACCGACGTCTTCCACGCCGCGATCCTGCTCTGGGCGGCGGGCATCGCTCACTGGGTCGGCGGCAATGTCGACTTCGTCCTCGCCGGCAACATCCTGCTCGGCTCGGTGCCGGGCGTGGTGATCGGCGCCGCCCTCTCCGACAGGGCGCCGCAGGGCTTCATCCGCACCGCCCTCGGCGTCGTGCTGGTCGGCTCCGGCATCGTCACGATCCAGAAGGGCGACCCGACCGTGTGGCCTATCGCCGCCGGCATCGCCGCGATCGGGCTCGGCCTGATGCTCTACGCGCCGCACTGGCTCAACCAGCGCCGCAAGCGCCAGCGCCAGCAAGAGGCCGACCAGGCGGGGGCCATGGCGCGGACGCTGCCTGTCGACTGACCGCAGGACATCCAGCCCTTCGACGAACATATGTTCGATCCGCCCGGGCGCTTGGATAGGGTGCCGGCACGTTGCCCTCTGCAGATATCAAGAATCGTCGGACCGCGCTGAGTCTGTTCACGGGGGCCGGCGGCTTGGACATCGGTATTGAGCAGGCAAGCAGTTGGGACTGCCTCGCCTATGTCGACGCCGATCCGGTCTTCTGTCAGACGCTCGAGTCGAACCGGTCTGCCCGGCGCCTCGGGACTAGGTCGTCCCGCGTTCTCAACGAGGATCTGGCGGGATTTGACTTTGCGGTCCTCAGAAAGAAGCTTGGGTTGCGAAAGGGGGAGCTGGACTTGCTCTTGGGCGGTCCACCGTGCCAATCGTTCAGCACCGCTGGTAGGCGAGGGACGATCCAGGATCCCCGGGGCGAGCTGCTCTGGGACTTCCTCCGCGCCGTCGATGAGTTCCGGCCGAAGTGGTTCCTACTGGAGAACGTGAGGGGCCTGCTTTCAGCCGCAATTCGACATCGGCCGATTGCCGAACGCCCCAATAAAGGTGGCCCCCCCCTTGGGGTCGATGAGGAGCAGGGGTCGGTCCTTCGGCTGTGGAAAGACGACTTGCAGCGAATCGGCCCTTACCGTCTCGATTCTTTCGAGGTCAACGCCGTCAACTACGGCGCGCCGCAGCTTCGAGAGCGGATGCTGCTTTTTGGTAACCGCGTTGGAAAGGAAGTCCGCTTTCCGTTCCCTACCCATGGTCCGGAGGCGCCGCTCCTTCCTTACGCCACGCTTAGAGATGCGCTTGATGGTTTGAATGACCCGGAGCCTGTCCTCCTCGATTTCAGTCCGAGAAAGAAGCAGTACTTGAGGTTGGTACCGCCAGGCGGGAACTGGCGGGCACTGCCGAAGGAGCTTCAACGCGAGTCGATGGGCCGAGCGTTCCTGGCAAAGGGTGGGCGGTCGGGCTGGTGGCGGAGACTGTCGTGGGATCTGCCAAGCCCAACGGTGATGACGATGCCCAACCACGCAAGCAGCTCACTCTGTCACCCTGATGACGTGCGGGTTCTCTCCCTCAAAGAGTGCGCTCGCATTCAGGAGTTCCCAGACAACTGGACCTTCGCGGGCTCGGTGGCGGAGCAGTATGAGCAGGTGGGCAACGCAGTGCCTGTCAGGCTTGGCGAGCTCGCGGCAAGGGCGATAAAGGCTTCGCCTGATGCCAGGTCCGATACCCCACCGTTTCGCAGGGTCTATCTGTCTTCACATGTAAGGACGCGTCAGTGGTACCGCAAGGGAGAGGTCTTCGTTCGACGCAATGGGCGTGATGAGGCTCTCGTGGCCTAAAAGGATCCCTCGAAGATCTTCTCCCACATCTCTGCCTCCTCGCCCTCTAGGTCGAATGCCCCCCTGAATGACGCCGCCAGAGACAGCCGAGCCTCGATCAGCTGCTCGTAGAACGTCTTACCGCCGTGCCTGTCTGCAAATTTCCCCTGCGCTGCCCGTATGGCCCTAAAGATCTCCTTATGCGCGTCGCGAACGCCTGTCATGAACTCCCAGAACTCATGTCCAACGAGCGTGTGGGTGTAGTCGCCGGTACTTCGTTCGACGAGGCCGGGCTTGTTGTTCAGCCGTGATCGAGTCCCATACACGATGCCAATCACAAGGGCATCACCCGTCTGCTCGTGGATCTCGGGGAATCGCGCGATCATCTCGTTGGCATGGGATTGGTTCATAGTCCACGGCCCAGACTTCAAGCTCAGTAGGTATCGGGAACCTTCTACGGTCGTTTCCACATCGATCGGGCTGTACAGCTCCGGTTGTTCCTTCTTCTCATTTGGCGGCGACACGCCGAATGGAGGGAGGATCTTGTCCTCAATGAACTTGCCGAAGGCCGTTGCATCTCCATGGTGAAGCTTCGAATTCTGAAGGTACTCGGCGGCCTCAAATGGCGAAAAGATGTTGTACGCCGGAGCCAAGGCAAGCATCAAGAAGGGATTCAGGTTTACGTCGGAGCTCTTGGCATCTACCAGCTCTCTCGCCTTTCTAAGCCGTCGCTCTAGCAATTTGTCCGTCTCGTCGACGATCTCTTCAAATCGATCAGGGGGCATCGCATCTTCGAGCGTGAGGCGGGCGAGGGGTTTCGAGGTCATTGGCTGCTGGGGTGAGCACGCAGGCTCAGTACGTTCACGCGGATGTCCTTGGCTACATCTTCCATTGGCTCATGTTCCCAATAGCGGAGGACGAGCCACCCAGCCTCGCGCAGGGCTTTCGTATTCCTTCGATCCCGGTCGGAATTTCGTTCGAGCTTTTCCTGCCAATAGCCTGGGTTTCGGGCGGGAACGTGGCCGTGTTGAGGGCATCTATGCCAGAAGCAACCGTCTACGAAGACCGCGACCCTCTCGCGAGGGAAGACGATGTCTGCATTGCAGCGCAGATGATCGAGCGGTCTCATGTGCTTGCGAAAGCGCAGCCCCATCCAATGGAGTAAAGAACGGACTTCCTGCTCCGGTCGGGTGTCCTTCCCCCGATTGCCCACCATAACGGCATGCACATGGTTTGAGCTGGCGGGCGGTGCCGGTAATTTCGGGCGCGATATCGGGCGCGACTCGACCTCTTGTCTAGCGGCCACGGACGACTTCTATCAGAGCCATTTCGGCCTAAGCAATTGCTTGCGACAAAGCGGATGGCGCCGAATACCTGCGCCGTATTGATTTACTAGCCCTATGCGCGTCTCAGCGAAGGCCGACTACGCGGTGCGGGCGGCTGCGGAGCTGGCGGCCGCCGAGGAGGGCCCGATCAAGGGCGAGCGCCTGGCGGAGGCCCAGGACATCCCGCTGCAGTTCCTCGAGCACATTCTGCTCGAGCTGAAGCACCATGGCATCGTCCGCGCCCGTCGCGGCGCCAAGGGCGGCTACTGGCTGGCCCGCCCCGCCGACGAGGTGACGATCGCCGACGTCGTCCGCGCGGTCGAGGGCCCGATTGCCGATGTCCAGTCGACGCCCCCCGAGGCGATCGAGTACCGCGGCAACTCCGCGCACCTGCAGGAAGTCTGGATCGCGGTCCGCGCCAGCCTCCGCAGCGTGCTCGAGGAGGTCACCCTCGCCGACCTCGTCTCCGGCGACCTGCCGAGCGTCGTCACGGACCTGGCGGCGACTCCTGACGCCTGGGTAGCTCGCTAGAAGCCTTTCTCTGTGGGGAGGGCCCCCGGTCGCCCTGCGGGGGAATTCAGTCGCGCGCCCTTCGGGCGCAGCTCCCGAACATGCTGCGCCTATGGCGCGCAGCAGACAGATTGCA
>WNFM01254858.1_pt4 | contig 19634 bp, 15 predicted proteins | sample 5400271 | NCBI WGS metagenome assembly WNFM01 (sample SAMN13153352, study PRJNA577476) | soil metagenome | isolation source: 60 cm saprolite on Douglas fir-dominated hillslope | place: USA:California | collected 2013-09-17 | reverse complement strand
TTACTGTCCCCGATTCGGCCGTTCTCCGCGATACCGAAAACGAACCGTTCGTTTACATCCAGAGTGGAGCAACGGAATTTGCCCGCCGCCAGGTCACGCTCGGCGAGTCCAACCAGGGCCGGGTTCAATTGACAAGCGGTGTGAAGGAAGGCGAGCGAGTCGCCGGAAATGGCAGCCTTTTCCTGCAGTTCATGAATTCGTTGCAGCACTGAGTTTCAAGGGAGATCACGGTACCCAGCGATGATCCATCGCATTGTTCACTTCGCGCTTCGCCAGCGCTTCCTGGTTCTTATGGTCACCGTACTCATGGTGATCGTTGGCGCGTGGTCCTTCCAGCAGATGCCGGTGGACGCATATCCGGATCTTTCCCCGCCGATGGTTGAGCTCGTCACGCAATGGCCCGGCCACGCGGCCGAGGAAGTCGAGCGCCTTACAACGCTACCGCTTGAAATGGCCATGAACGGCACTCCGCAGCTTCATGTGATGCGTTCGATTTCGCTCTATGGGCTTTCCGACGTTCGGCTGACTTTTGAGGAAGGTGTCGATCCGTATTTCGCGCGGCAGTTGGTGTTTCAACGTCTTAGCGACGCCACTCTTCCTCAAGGTGTCGCGCCCAGTATGGCGCCGCTGTTCAGTCCGAGCGGCCTGGTTTATCGCTATGTGATTGAAAGTCCGGATCGCACGCCTCAGGAACTCCACACTTTTGAAGATTGGATCATCGAACGCGCCTATCGCAGCGTTCCTGGCGTTGCCGACGATTCCGGTTTCGGCGGGCCGACAATGCAGTATCAAGTCCTTCTCGATCCTGCTCGCCTGTACAACTTCCACATTCCGGTCGTCCAGATCGTTAACGCGCTGCAGGCCAACAACTCCAACACCGGCGGGGGCTTCTACTCGCAAGGCGGGCAGTTTTACTATGTGCGCGGCCTGGGACTGGTAAAGTCCACGGAAGATATCGGCGAAATCGTGGTGGCCAGCAACAATGGCGCTCCGGTGCGAATCAAAGATATCGGCCGCGTCGAAATCGGCCACGCGCCGCGACTCGGCATATTTGGCTTTCAGGATAAGACGAAAAATAATGACGACGCCGTCGAGGGTGTGATTTTGATGCGGCGCGGTGAGCAAACTCAGAACGTTTTGCAAGGCGTCGAGCGCAAGACCGAGGAAATCAACAAGAACATTCTGCCGCGTGACGTGCGTATCCGCCCGTATTACGACCGCAGCGACCTGGTCCGCGTGACAACTGATACCGTCGAAGGCAACCTGCTGCGCGGAATGATTTTGGTGCTGATCGTGCTGATATTTTTCCTGGTCAGCCTGCGCGCCGCGGTTATCACCGCACTCACCATTCCTCTGGCGCTGCTTTTCGCGTTTATTTTTCTTCACCTCACCGGAGAAGCCGCGAATCTGCTCTCCATTGGCGCCATCGACTTCGGAATCATCATCGACGGCACCATCGTCATGGTGGAAAACATTTATCGCGAACTCAGCGAGCGCCACGGCCAGGATTACAAACTCACCGAAGTCTTGTTGCATGCCGCCCGTGACGTTGACCGCCCTATTTTTTATTCGGTGGCTGTAATCATCGCCGGTTATCTGCCGATCTATGCGCTGAGCGGACCTGCCGGAAAACTGTTTCATCCCATGGCGGACACCATGGCCTTCGCATTGATCGGCGCGCTGCTGATCACGCTAACCCTGGTTCCGGTTCTCGCTTCCTACTGGTTTCAGAAAGGCGTCAAGGAAAAAGAAAATCGCATCTTCAACTGGATTCGCGATCAATATTCCGGCCGCCTCGAGTGGTGCCTCGATCATCCGAAGACCACCGTGTTGGTCAGCGTGCTGATTTTTTCTTCGACGCTGCTGCTGATTCCATACATCGGTGGAGAATTTCTGCCGCACCTCGATGAAGGCGCAATCTGGGTTCGCGCCACCATGCCGTACACAATTTCCTTCGAAGACGCCGCCAAGTTTGCTCCGGAAATCCGCAAAATTCTCAATCAATATCCGATGGTCACGGTGGTGGGTTCTGAACTCGGGCGGCCCGACGATGGCACTAACCCCACCGGTTTTTTCAATTGCGAGTTTTATGTTGGCCTGAAGCCCTACAATGACAAATCCTGGAAGCTGTCCGCGATCCACAATAAGGAAGAACTCGAAAAAGATATTCAGCGCAAACTCGAATCCTATCCAGGCGTCATCTTCAATTACACCCAGCCGGCGGAAGATGCGGTGGACGAGGCGCTCACTGGACTCAAGTCCTCGCTCGCGGTGAAAGTGTTTGGCCCAGATCTCGAAGTGCTGGAGAAAAAGGCGGTCGAAATCCGCAATGTGCTCGATCACACGCCCGGCTTCAAGGAATTAACAGTGGTTCGCGAACTCGGCCAACCCAGCCTGATCATTGACGCCGATCGCGCCAAGATCGCACGCTATGGCATCAATGTCGCCGATGTGGAAGCGGTCATCCAGGCGGCTGTCGGCGGCCAAGTCGCTACCCAGGTCATTCAGGGCGAAAAACTTTTTGACATGGTGGTTCGCATGGAGCCGCAGTTCCGTTCGAACGCGCGCGACATCGGCAATTTGCTGGTCCCAGCTCCCGCCGGCCAGCAGATTCCCCTCTCCGAACTTGCAGACATTCATCAAGCTTCCGGGGCCTCGTTTATCTACCGCGAAAACAATTCGCGCTACATAGGAATTCAGTTTTCCGTTGAGGGCCGCGACCTTGAAGGCATTGTGAACCGCGGTCAGCAGGGCGTCGCAAAAAATGTGGTCTTGCCGGAAGGCTATCGTCTGGATTGGGGAGGCGAGTACAGTGAACTGCTGGAAGCAAAATCGCAGCTCTACGTGATTGGCCCGCTCGCGGTATTCTTGATTTTCATGATTCTGTTTGCGCTGTACGGCAACTTGAAATTCCCCATATCCATCGCGGTCGGCGTGGTGCTTACCGAGCCGGTCGGCGCGTTGATCGCGCTGAAGCTTACCCACACGCCGCTCAGCGTATCGAGTTTCCTCGGACTCCTGGCGCTGCTCGGCGTTTCGGTGCAGACCGCCGTCATTCTGGTCAGCTATATCAATAAGCTGCGCCTCGAAGGCCGCTCGATTCGCGAAGCTACCCGCGAAGCCGCGCTCTTGCGGCTGCGCCCAATCATGATGACCGCGCTCGTCGCCTGCCTCGGTTTGTTGCCCGCGGCGATGTCCAGCGGCGTCGGCAGCGACACCCAAAAGCCCTTCGCCATCGTGGTCGTTGCGGGATTAATCTCGCGCCTGGTTCTCGGTTTCTTCGTTAATCCTGTCCTTTACGAAGTAGCAGCTCGCGAAGGCGACCGCCTCCAGGTGTGAAATACGCGGTCGCTGTGCTCTCGGTGTCCTCTGTGTTAAATTTCATTTGTTGATTGTCCGCGGAGGATCGAACCATGTCTGAACCAACCTACGAAGAACTCAAAGCCCAGCTCGAACAACTGCAGAAACAAACCGGCTCAAAACGCAGCGGAGCACTGGATTTTCGCGTCGGCGAAAAAGGCGGCGTCAGCGTCTACGGTCTTGGCCGCTTTCCGGTCACCCTGTATTACGAACAGTGGACGCGCCTGCTGGGAGCCGCCGAAGAGCTTAAAGCGTTTCTCGAGGAACAAAAATCGGCAGGCAAGCTCAAGCTGAAGGAATAATCCGGGAGTTGGTTCGAATGGCTAGCGGTTTACGGAAGCAGTCGCGGAAACGGCGGACTTTGGCCGGGCTGGTTCCACAACTAAAACTGAATCAATGGTTGAGGCATGAATTGCCAGCAGTTGCCGCCGTGCGGCATCGGCGCCGGGTGCATCGCCGGCTTCGCGTTTGGCGCGTGCCAGTAACTCCAACGAAAAAGCGTCGTTTTCCACTTGTCTCAGCTCCGCGGCGGCTTCAGAAGACTTGTGTTGCTCCAGCAGCAGCGCGCCACGCAGAATGTGCAGCTGATCGCCAATAAATTCGTTTTCTGTTGTCTGGTACTTTTGCTGCAGCACGCGGATACAAACTTCCGCCATGGCCACATTGCCGGCGTGTAGCGAACGCGCTCCGCGCCAGCGGCGAATTACCGCCATGTGTTCGTCGCGGGTGACCGTGGCTAAATCCGCATCATTTCTAATCGCCACCTCTGCCGCTTCCAATTCCCTCAACGCAGCTGAATCGTCCAATTGATAGAGCGCCATCGCCTGGTGAAAGCCGGCTTCCAGGTCGGCGAACTTCTTCGCCTTTGCTTCCGCCGCCAGCGCGGAATATTCCTTGTCAGCAAGCGCGTACTGGTTCTGCCGCACATAGGCCAGGGCGATAGACGAGCGGTACTCCAGACTGCGCCGCGGATTTGCCGCCACCAGCGCGGACTTGCGATACGCCTCGCGCGCTTCATCTTCTTTGCCCAGCATTGCGAAAACGTCTCCCAACTCGTGTTGCGACGGTCCAAACGCCGGGTCTTTTCTCAACGCAGCTTCAAAGTGCGCGCGCGCTTCGTCGTAGCGGCCCGCTTTAAATAAAATGTCTCCATACGAATCTTCCGGATTCGGATCCGCCGGCATCGCCAGAACGTAGCGCTGCATCAGCGCCAGCGCTCGCGGCATGTCGCCGGCCGCGGCGTAGGCGTATCCCAGCCGATTCAGCACTGGCGTGAATTGCGGATCGAGCGCCAGAACCTTTTCGAAAAGTGAAACTGCGCGCTGCTGGTCGTGCTGGTCAAGAAACCAGCGTCCCGCAAGGTACAGGACAAATTTGTCGCCAGTTTCGCGATGCACCAGATCATTCAAATTCGAAATTGCAGCCAGCTGGTCATTGCGCTTCAGCGATCCAACCCACTGCACAAAAAGCATTTCGCTGGGTGAAGCCTTGCCGGCCAAGTTTTGCGCGTGCGCCAGAGCTTCCGCTGCTTCGTGCGCATCGCTTGCGTAGTATGCGAGCAATCCCCAGCCTGCTGCGAAATCTGGATCCTCAGCGACCGCGGCGCGCAGGCCTTTCAGGCATTCATCCAGGCGATAGTTTCCGCTGAGCAGGACTGACTGGCCAAAAAGTGCGCGTGCGCGCTCTGACGTGGTGGTCAGCCGCATCTGTACAGGCGCCGGGTTCTGCGCCGCAACCGACGACCAAGAACAAATCACAAAAGCCAGTGCGGCGAAACTGTTGCGCAGACGTGCCATAGAAATACGTCTCCTGATCGACAAACACCCGGGTTAACTCCGATGCTAGCACCGGCCCCATTCTCAGCCCCCTGTACGAAAGTACAGTTGCGGCGCATCAGTCATAAGCACAGGCGGCCTTTCCGCGCTTATAATGTCCCGCACGCTAACGGGCGAGGAGAACTCGGGATGAAATTCCGGCGTTTTGGGCGGACCGGCTGGCAAATCGGCGAAATCGGCTAGGGCATGTGGGGTATGGCGGGATGGACCGGCTCAGAGGACGCAGAATCCCTGGCCTCGCTGCAGCGTGCGATCGATCTGGGTTGCAACTTCTTCGATACCGCGTGGGCTTACGGCGACGGACACAGTGAAGAGCTGCTGGGCAAAGCACTGCGCGCAAATTTAAACAAAAAACTGTACGTCGCCACAAAAGTTCCGCCCAAGAATGGTTGCTGGCCGTCAAAGCGCGAGTTTTCACTGGATGTCTCGTATCCGCCAGAGTATGTGTTCGAGTACCTCGAAAAGAGTTTGCATAACATCGGCGTCGAAACCCTTGACCTCTTCCAATACCACACTTGGGAAGATAAATGGCTCGACGATGAGCGCACCGTGCGCACCATCGAGAAGTTGCGCTCCAGCGGCAAAGTGCGCGCTGTCGGCATCAGCATGAACCGCTGGGAACCGTGGAACGGAATTCGCGCCGTGAAGTCCGGATTAATCGATGCGGTGCAAGTGATCTACAACATTTTCGACCAAAATCCAGAGGACGAACTTTTCCCCGCGTGCCGCGCCCACGATGTCGGAGTGATCGCACGCGTGCCGTTCGACGAAGGCTCGCTGACCGGAACGCTGACCCTCGAAAGCAAATGGCCCGAGGAAGACTGGCGCAGCACCTATTTTGTCCCGGAAAATTTGCTCTCAAGCGTGGAGCACGCCGACGCGCTGAAATATCTAGTTCCTCCGGGATCAACCATGGCCGAAACGGCGTTGCGATTTATTCTGAATAATCCAGACGTTGCCACCATCATTCCCGGCATGCGGAAAATCCGTAACGTCGAAGCCAACCTTGCCGCCAGCGACAAAGGTCCGCTCCCCGGCGTGCTGCACGCGGAATTGCAAAAGCATCGCTGGGATCGTACTCCGACCGAATGGAGTCAGTAAGAATGCAATACCGAAAATTCGGCCGCACCGGTTGGGATGTCAGCGAAATTGGTTACGGCATGTGGGGCATGGCCGGCTGGAGTGGTTCGGACGATACGGAATCCCTTTTTTCGCTGCAGCGCGCGATCGATTTGGGCTGCAATTTTTTCGATACTGCGTGGGTCTACGGCAATGGCCACAGCGAAAAATTACTGGGGCAGGTGCTGAAAGCGAACTCCACGGAAAAATTGTATGTAGCGACTAAAGTTCCGCCGAGAAATAACGCCTGGCCCGCGCCGGCAAATTCCGCGCTGGACGACAATTATCCGCCGGAACACATCACGGAATTTGTCGACAAAAGTTTGCGGAATCTCGGCCTCGAAACGCTGGACCTGATCCAGCTGCATTCCTGGAATGACCGCTGGCTGGAAGACTCGCGCATCGCTCCGGTACTCGAAAATTTGAAAACCAGCGGAAAGGTTCGCGCGGTTGGCCTCAGCCTGAACCGCTGGCAGCCGTGGAATGGCGTGAAAGCGGTGCGCGCCGGGCTGGCGGAGTCGGTGCAGGTGATCTACAACATCTTCGACCAGAATCCGGAGGACCAGCTATTTCCGGAGTGCCGCGAGAGAAATGTCGCGGTGATTGCGCGCGTTCCTCTGGATGAAGGTTCGTTGACCGGAACGCTGACCGCTTCAAGCCGCTGGCCGGAGAACGATTGGCGGAATAAATATTTCTCCAGGGAAAATCTGAGCGAGACGTTGAAGCGGGTGGATGCTCTGAAAGCGTTGCTTCCAGCAGGCATGACCCTGCCCGAACTCGCGCTGCGCTTCATTCTCAGCAATCCCGACGTCAGCACCACCATTCCCGGCATGCGCAAGACCGGTAACGTGGAAGCGAATCTTGCGATCAGCGAGCGCGGCCCGCTTCCCGCGGAATTGCTGGCTGAATTGCGCAGCCACCGCTGGGTGCGCAAAGTCACGCCCGAATCCTTCACCGCCAAAGTGAAGCGAAGGCTAGGAAGTTTTCTGTCAACGCGATAAATCAGGAACTTTTCAACGGGCATCGGCCTCTAACCAGCGGAACCAGCGTGCGAATCGGTCCGGAGCTTCCACCATTTCTGGCCGGCAGATCCGCGGCGACCGACCCTGGTGCGCAGTTTTGCCGTCAATGTTTTTCAGGAGGTGTCGTGTGCGCGCTTTCTCTGTTTTTCTCGCTTCTGTGCTTCTCTCTTGCCCTTCAGCTATGAGTCAAAGTTCGACGACGGACGCGAGTACGCTTCACGCCATTCTCGATGAAGTGCACAAACTCCGGCAAGATTTGCAAGTCACTGCCGCAACTGTCCAGCGTGCGCAAATTCTTCTGTACCGCTTGCGAATCCAGATGGAGGTGGTCACACAGGCGACCCAACGGCTGGATGAGGCGAAAATGATGGCCGCGCAAGCAAAATCCTACCAAACGAACCTCGCGAATTATAAGCAGCAGCAGCAAGAGTTCCTCGAGCGAACCCAAGATCCAGAAGCACGTAAGCGGATTGAGGCACAACTGGAATCCATAAGAAATCAGACTGAGCAGATGCAAAATCAGGAGTCCGAGGCCCAAGCCAAGGAGGCAGAGTGTGCGAACCAGCTTCGGATCGACCAAGGTCAACTCGACCAGTTGCAGGAGCAGCTGGACCGGCTGGACAGAAAGTTGGAGAGCGCCTTAAAGCAAACGGGACAGTCGATAGAGATGACCGCTCAACGCTAAGCAGTTTGCTTGAGGGCGCGTTCCACCAGCGTCAAGCAGCGTTCGGCCTGTTCGCGCAACAGTTCTTCCTGTTCGCCGCGTTCGCGTAATCCGCTGTGCAACTCGTCGGCAATAGCCAGCGCCGCCAGCACTGCTGCTTTTTGCGTGTCCACCGTGCTGGTAGCGTCAGAGATAGTGTGCATTTTTTCGTCCACATAAGCGGCGAGCTTCTGCACGTACGCGGAATCGAGTTCACCCGCGATGGAATAGGTCTGACCGAAGATCTGAACTCTTGTGGGTGTTGGCATGTTGTGGCAAAGCGCCCAGCCAGAAAAATAACACAGAAATACGCGTCAGCGTCAGGGCAGGTAAGCGCTGGTCGTAATCTGCGTGAAATCAAAGCGGATGACGGCCGAGGTTGGAACCGGAGCGGTGTCATCAGACGCGGGCGGCCCGAATTGCCATTGCTGCGCGGCTTTCAAGGCGAGGTCTGCGAAGAACTGGCTTCCCGCCGAATTCGCAAGCTCGGCGGAAGAGACGCTGCCGTCAGGATTCAGTCGCACGCGCACATTGATTCGCACCGTGCCATTTATTGTAGAGCGCGCTTTTTCCGAGACCACCGGAAGAATTTTGCGCAGTACGGTGGGAGCCAGCGGATTCACTTTCGAAGATGCCAGCTGAGCGGCAGCAGTCGAGGTCGGCGGAGCAGCCGCGGCCGACGCCGCGGACGAATCGCGCGTGACGGACTCCTTGGCCGGCGCTCCCGCAACCGACTTGGTCAGCGCAGGCGAATTTGTCGCAGCCGGCGCCGACGTGATCGTCGAAGTAGCCGAGGGAGTTTTCGCCGGCGCGGAGTTTTCCGGAGTCGCGGAAGCCCTACTGGAGTCAGCAGCACTTGGCGCGGCTGGTTTCGCCGAGCGCAGAAAATATCGCGGAATAAAAAGTATGGCAAGAAGAACGGCAGCAGCGGCGCCGACCAGCACCAGTGTGTTCGAACTGGAAGATTTCGGAAGCGATGCGACCCGGCGCGGGCCGGCAATGGTCGCGTTCACCTGCGGCAGCGAGGACACCGGAATACGTGCGCGCACCGGCGGTGTGGCGGCGTTTGGCGAAACTGGAGACAGTGGCACGGCCAGCGGATCAATTTGCGGAAGCGGCTGGCGTTGCGAACCCCCCGATGCAGCCGCAGCTGCCGCGGCTTGACTTTTTGCGGCGTGCACGGCGGCAGGCTGCACCGCAGCCACCAGCGCCTCCGGAGAGTCGGGCTCTGCCGCAGCAACATCAGCCGGCGCAGGCGCTCGGACCGGGGCTGACGCCGGAACCGAAGGCGGTGCCGGTTTGCGTCTCGGAACAAAGGACGGATCGAGCAGCGTGCGAGATTGATCGAGCGTGGCGCGCAGCGTGGCATCTTCCACCAGCGCGCCGCGCACCATCTCCGCAAACGGCGCGGGAAGATCGGGCAGCGCGAATCGCCCAGAGGATTCTCGCTCCGGAAAGGTCCTGGTCAGCGTCTCGCAAAGGGCCACGCCAAGCGACCAGACGTCCGATGCCGGAAATAAAATGGATTCAGGGGCGGCATACGGCGCGGCCACCGGCCAACCCGATGAAGATTCGCCCGCGGCAACGATGCGGTCCGCGGAAAGCCTCACGTTGTCGCCGATGGCGTGAATGTTAGACGGTTTGAGTCCGGCGTGGACGAAGCCGCTTTCGTGCAGAAAATCGAGCGCGGAAAGGACCGGGGCCATCATCCCACGGGTTTCGTCGGGCGTCAGCGCGCGCGTTGGAAGCAGTTGTCCCAGGTCCTCGTCGGCCAGTTCGGTGACGATGTACAAGCAGGGTGAGCCATCAATGTTACACCGGCCAAAATGCAGAATCCGGAGAAGTCCGGGATGCGACAACGACGCTGCCGCGCGCCAGCGCGCCAATTGCAGATCAGAGTTGCCGGGGTCCTCCGGAATCAGCTTGATCGCGACATCGCAGGAAGAATCTCCGGCCCCAGCGGGGGAATCTGAGGTCAGAAAAACCGCTGAATTCGACGACACGCCGAGAAGTTTGCGGAGCGGAAATCGGCCATCCGCGAGCTGGCCCAGGAGACGTTGTGCTGTTTCTGGCATAGTGCACCGCCGGTCCGCGCGCGGGGTAGCGTGCGGCGAGATTTAAAGCGAAACAGAATTCGGGCTGAACGCGCAAGCGTCTTTTTGGAGCTCAGGGTTGGTAAGACAAACCCTAAACTCCACTCACGCGAAAGGCCGGGAAGGCTTGGCTGCATTGTGAAGCGATAAGAGGTTAAAGGGAAGAGGGTTGTTCGAAAGAGATAGCTGGCCGGAAGGGCGGTTGCTGGGAATAAAGATGGGCGCAAAGCCTAGCGGGGAGCCAGTAGGAATCCCCTCCTTTCAGGGAGGGGAGGATGTCAAGAGCCCATCAAGAACAGCGGTTTGTTGGCGAAGCTGGTGTATTGTGGGCGAAGGCGCTCGGTATTGTATTGCTCCTTTACGTTTACGAATTTTTTCGAGGCGGTAATCGTGCCGATGGGCACGTTGTCGTAGCGGCCTTCCTTCAGCACTACCAACCGGCCGTATGTCTTATTAAGAATGAGGTCCAGCGCGAGATTTCCATAAGCCATCGGCACGATCGAATCGAGAGCGTCAGGATCGCCCGAACGCACGAGATACCCGAGTTTCTGGCTGATGACATCGATTTTTTTGCCCTTGTTATATTTTGCTGAGCGGTTTTTCACTTCTTCAGCAACCAGATCGCCGACGCCGCCGAGTTTCTTGTGGCCGTAAGCATCCGCAGCCTGGCCTTCAAAAACCATTTCGCCGCCCTCGAACATCGCGCCTTCAGATACCAGCACGGTCGCATAGTGGCTGGGATTTTTGTGACGGTCGGAGACCAGCCGCTCGGTCAGATTGTCGATATTGAATTTGTGCTCCGGAATCACGCAACGATGCGCCGCTCCCGCCATCGTCGGGAGCATCGCCGTGAATCCAGCGTAGCGCCCGAAAACCTCCAGCACCAGAAAACGTTCATGCGACCCGGCGGAAGTGCGCAGGTCGTTGGTCAGCTGAATGGTGCGCGTGACGCAGGTGCTGAACCCGATGCAATAATCGGTGCCGGGCACGTCGTTATCCATTGTTTTCGGGATGGCCACAACTTTGAAACCTTCCTGATGCAGGCGAACGCCATAACTGAGCGTGTCGTCGCCCCCGATTGGCACCATGTAGTCAATCCCGAGCCATTCCAGATTTTTCAGCACTTCCGCGGTGAGATCGTTTTTCTCCTCGGCGTACTGGCTCTTGAGATGTTCCGGCACGCTGGATTTGCTGGTGCGGCCGGGATTGGTACGCGAGGAGTGTAGAAAAGTGCCGCCAGTGCGTCCGGCGCGATTGACGATGTCCTCGGTAAGCACCTGAAAATTTTCCGAATTGTCGTAGGATTTGTCGCGCACCATGTCAATCAATCCGCCCCAGCCGTGCCGAAAGCCGATAACCTGATAGCCTTCGCGCAACGCCCGGAACGTGACGCCGCGGATCGCCGGATTGAGCCCGGGGACGTCGCCGCCTCCGGTGAGGATTCCGATGATGCCCTTCTTGGTGTTGAGGTTTGCCATGTGTAAGCCCCTGTGGGTGCACCTTTTAAGTGAAGTTGAACTGATAATTTTACACGGGCCAGGGGCGAAACCGGAGAGAAAGTGCTGGTCGCGATTCCCTCGACAAAAATCTACAACATTGCAGGAAACGCTTGGCGGGCAAAGAACACTATTGCAGTAACGACTGGAGGGCTTATGACATTCAAGTCAAAGGTGCTTAGGACGATGTTGGGAATCGTGCTGGTGGCGGGGCTTAGCAGCCAGGCGTTTGCCTGGAACGACCGCGGGCACATGAGCGTGGCGTACCTGGCGTACCAGCAATTGACGCCAGCGACGCGGGACCGCGTGAAGTTGTTGCTCAAGCTGAATCCGAAATACAACGACTGGGCGGCCACCGTGGAAACTCAGGTGCCGGGTGCTTCCGCCGCCAATAAGGACATGATGATCTTCATGATTGCGGCGACTTGGGCTGATGGCATCAAGCGCGACGCGACTTATACCAATGACGGCAGCCAGAACGGAGACCGTCCCGACACAAGCCCAGCCCCCGCAAGGAATACCGGTTACGACGATTTGTTGCGGCATAAGTATTGGCATTTTATCGATACACCATTCACCGGAGACGGCAGCACCTTGCCCGCGATTCCAACTCCGAATGCGCAGGATAGGATTGCGCTGTTCCGCGGCGTGCTGGCCTCGACCAGCCCTGATCCTTTGAAATCTTATGATCTGACTTGGCTGCTTCATCTTGTTGGCGACGTACACCAACCCTTGCACGCTGCAACTCGCGTAAGTAGTACCGATCCGGGTGGCGACGCGGGCGGAAACCTGGTGAAACTGGGTTGTTCGAAGTGTGAGTTACATGCATTTTGGGACGACCTGCTCGGCACCTCAAATACCTTGCAGACAACGGTAAATGCCGCCAAGAAGCTGCCAGAAGCCGACACCACCCTGGCGGCGAAATCCGATGAAAAGGACTGGATTGCCGAGAGCTTTCAGGCCGCGCAGCAGACGGTCTACGCCAGGCCAGTGGTGGCGGGAGACGGGCCGTTTACCTTGACCCCGCAATACCAGAAGAATGCCACGGCGCTGGCCAAAAAGCGCGTGGCGCTGGCCGGTGCGCGCTTGGCGAATTTGCTGAACAACGAGTTGAAGTGAAGAATTAGATTGGGCGGCGGATGCCCAATTTCCGGATGCGTGCCTGCAGCGTGGTGCGCTTCATGCCAAGGAGACTGGCCGCGCCGCGCGGCCCCGCGATGCGCCATTGCGTGTGCCGAAGCGCGCGCAGAATATGCTGACGCTCTGCCTCTTCAAGCGTCCCCACTGGCGCGGGGTGTGACACCACCAGCGGTGATTCTTCCTCCGCCGGAGTTGGCGTGTTTCTTAGCTCAGAAAGCGGAACGCGTAGTTCCTTGCCAGGCGAGAGAATCACGGCGCGCTCCAGCAGGTTTTCCAGTTCGCGAATATTCCCGGGCCAGGAATATGAAACCAGCGCATCCATCGCATCAGACGGAACATACTGCACGGTCTTGTTGAGGCGGCGGCTGAATTTCTGCACAAAGTAACGCACCAGTAGCGGAATATCCTCGCGACGCTCACGCAATGCGGGAATTTGGATCGGGAAAACATTTAGACGATAATAAAGATCGCTGCGGAACTTTCGCTCGGCTACCAGCCGGCTCAAGTCCGCGTTGGTTGCCGCCACCACCCGCGCGTCCACATGAATGGTTCGCGTCGCGCCTAGCCGTTCGAATTCCTGCTCCTGCAGCACGCGCAGCAGTTTTGGCTGAAGCTCCAGCGGAATATCTCCAACCTCATCCAGAAAAATCGTGCCACGGTCAGCCAGTTCGAATCGCCCGACTTTCTGCGCGATCGCCCCGGTGAACGCCCCGCGCTCGTGGCCGAACAATTCACTCTCCAGCAAGCCTGAGGGAATTGCGGCACAATTAATTTTCACAAAGGTGCGCTCGCGCCGCGGGCTCAGATTGTGGATCGCCCGCGCAATCAATTCCTTGCCGGTGCCGGTTTCGCCGAGAATTAAAACCGTGGTGTTGCCCGGCGCGGCGAGTTCAACTTGCCCGAGCGCGCGCTTGATCGCCGGACTCTCTCCAACAATCTCCTCAAAGTTAAATTCACTGCGAATCTCTTCCTCAAGATAAAGTTTTTCCACCGCCAATCTGTTTTTCAGCGAATCAATTTCCTTGAACGCCAGCGCGTTTTCCACGGCGATGGCGATTTGTCCCGCCACCCGGTCCAGAAGTTCCGCGTCGCTCTCGGAAAAAGCTTCGGCCCGGCGACTGGCGAGATTCAGGGTGCCGAGCGTGCGGCCTTTGCTGATTAGCGGCACGCAGCAAATCGAAGTAATGCCTTTTTCGCGCAGGATACGAACCAGCTCCGCGGGAAACTGATCCAGCTCCACGCCGTGAAAAACAGCCGGCTTGCCTTCCAGCATGCAGCGTCCTGCCGGCGATTGATCGAGCGGAACGGTAACTTCTTTGCCCGCAAACAAAGTGTCCGAGCCGTCGAAATCCAGAGCGTAGAGCCGCAGACGATTGCTCGCCGGATCCAGCAGCGCCAGGCTGGTATAGTCGTGATGAATGACTCGCGTCAGAGCGGAAACTATCCCTCGAAACAGATCGCTCAACTCGCGGCTGGTCACCAGCACATTATTAATGTCCAGCAGAACCTGCAGACGGTCGCGTTGCTCGGAAAGCTGCTGTTGGTATGCCTGCGTTGATTCGAAATTGAGCGCATTGTCCACGGCCAGTGCAACCTGCGCCGCCACTCGCTCCATGAATCGAATGTCCGAATCGGAAATGGCCTGCGGATGTACGCGGCCAAAACCCATGGCGCCGAGGCGACGCTGCGCGGTGGTGAGCGGAAGAATGGCAAAGGAGCGAACGCCGGCTCCGCGAAGCCGCAAGAGAAATTCACTGAACCGCGTTTCGGTTTCCGCATCCGCAACGATAAATGGCTGCTGCGTTTCCCAAACCCAACCGGAAGGATTGCCTTCGATCGGATATTCCGTGCCGACCGGTTTGTCGCTGTCCAGGCGCGTTTCGAGCACGTGGAGACGCATGGTGTTTTTTTGTGGATCGTGCAAAACGAGCGTCAGGAAATCGGATTCCACAACGGAGCGTAGCCGGACAGCAAGTTCATGAAAAAGGGTTTTCAGGTCGCGGTGCTGCGCGATGATTTTGCTGACGTCCAACAACGCTTCCAGTTGACGCCGGGAGTGGTCGAGCACCGGGGACGGAACGGCCTCCGGCGGANATCGAGAATAGCACCGCAACGATAGCGCCTCAACCGGGCCGCGTCAGTGACTTGCCGTTTTCGCCTGCAACGAATCGCGTCGAACCACGCGAACGGTCCCCAACATCGCTTCCAATTCGTCAACGTCAAATTCCTTGTAAAGATCGAGACAGAACAGGTCCTCAGCATCATCGGAACTGACTGGATGATCCAGAAGGTAAGCAAAGCTGGCCATCCCCTGCTTGGTGACCACTTCGGAAAAAAGTGCAGGCTCAAGGGCTGCCGCCACGAGTGCGACGGTCTGACTGCGAACGCCACGCGTTTCGATCCGCACTGTCTTGTGGCCGGCGTGAGTGCGCATCCATTTGGCCAGCTCAACCACTTCCGCCGCCTCTATTCCCAGCGCACGATCTCCTACGGTGTCGAAAATATAGCTGTAGACCGCCAGACTTCCCATCGCGCTGCCCGTCGCTCCAAAACCGTCCGCTTGCTTGCTCATCGCTTTCTCGTCAGTAAGCAACAGGTTTGCCGCCAGCACTTGTTCTCCGCGGTCCACCCGCGCGGCTACTTCGACCGAAGCCATACCGCGCCCCCGGTCATCCAGTACCAAGGTTGCCGGCGCAGTTGTAGGTGTGTCTACGGCTTTCAGCAGCACCCCGGACACGCTCAAACCATTCTTCATTTCAAATAAATACGACATCGAATCAATTCCGTCGCGGTGTCCGGTGTCGAGTTGCCACGCCCGCGCCAACGGCACCGGCTGGTAACGTACGACCGTTCGCAGCTCCTCTCTTTTCTTGCTCGACCATTCATCGCGGACAGTTCCCGCGGGCGGAACGGCCGTGCGATGGAATCCCGCCGCGGTCTTCTGCGCCAAACTCAGCAAGGTAAGATTGTCCGCGGGCAAACCCATAGCCAGTTCGTCGTAAGTCCGGATCTCATGGTCCGAGAAGATTTCCTTATTCTGCAGCGCAATCTGCAGATATTTTGCGAAGAAACCATAGGCGTGCTCGCGATTGTCCCGCTGGTAGTTGTGAGTGCCGGGATTTTCGTTCACATACCATTGGAAGACATCTTCTTTCCCGTACAGCTTGAAGATTGGCGAGATGGCATCGAAGTTCTGAGGCTTGGACAGTGCGGCGCGGAAGCAACAGTCGTCGTTGATGTTGTAAATCAGCAGCGTAGGCCGTGGCGCGCGTAGCGCAGTAAGATGCGTGTAGTCGTACCCTTCGAAAATGTCGGCAGACACCTGCTCCAGATCTCCGATGCTGGTCAACTCCTCCAGTTCTTCCACTCGTTGTCGTATGGAAGAATAGCCGGCGACCGGCACCGCCGCTGCAACCCGTTCATCCAGTCCGCTCAACATCGCTGTTTGCCATCCACCGCCAGATAGGCCGGTAACGCCCAGGCGGCTCGCGTCAACGTTTTTGTTCAAGGCCAGATAATCCAGCCCCTTGCGCATCGCGAGGTAGAACAGTCCGTCATCCTGCAACCCGACCAGATTCAGTTGGGCGCCAAAGGAATGGTCATTGCCCGGGTTGTTCAGTTCGCCGGTGCCGATAAATTCCAAACTTAGGGCCATGATCTGCTGCTTGGCAAAATTGATACAAATCTTCTGCATAAACTCGGCAGACTTGCCCGCTTCCAACACGTGCCCCATAACATTCAAGATTCCAGGCAACCGCCCGCGCAATTTTTCAGGTTCGTATAGCAGGGCGCTGGCCGAGTATCCGGGCACAACTTCGTAGCGGAATTTTCGAATCCGGTATCCTTTGCCGGTCTCGATTACCCCGACTTCTTCGAACTTCGGGCTGGCATCAATCCATTCCTGCGGCCAGCCGTGAAAAATTCTCCGCAACAATTCTGCCCGGATTTGTTTGGCGTCCGCAGTCCATGCCGCTGCCGATTTCGGAGCAGGCGGCTCGGCGATTCTTCCGAGAAGATACTGGCGCAATTGGTAGACCAACACATCGTGTGGCAGCAGGGGCTTTTCGAGCGCCGGGCGCAAGTAGCGGTCCCTGTCCTGCGCCACAGCGCCGGGCGCGAACAGCAAAAACGCGGCTAAAATCGAAAACATCGAGCGAAGGCAGCAGGCTTTCATTGCACAAGTCCTCATGAACATCAATCTGGCGAGAGTGGACACGATCTCCGGTGCTCAATGTATATGCGGACCTGGGCGGTGATGTGTCAAACAAAATTTACTTGATTCGGGTTAAGTCGAGATTGAATCGTCGTACCCTATATCTTGGGACTCGGCCCGCAAGCATGTCCCATTGAGTTTGATTAAACTCCACCGGCAAAACTTTTTGGTTGCTTCGAACACACCGGTATCCCACACTGCCGCGTGGATTGATTCGCATTCTAACTCCAATAATCCAATAAGACGTTACGCCGCCCCGTGGACACGGCCGTGACCATTCGTTTCCATCTGGCAAAAAGGGACAACAGATGCAACCAAGAAAGTTGCTAGGCTTTCTGAGCGGCATTGCTGGCGTAAGGAGTTTCGCAGCAAAATGGTGGGCACTGGCGCTGGTTTTTTTTGTTTTGACTGCGGGTATTTCTGGTGCAAACGCTCAAACGGCAGTCACTCTAACGACGGCCGATTCACAACAGCCTTCCCTGCCAAGTTGGCTTAAATCCGGAACGGTTCGCTTTGCGCGCTTTGATGGCGGCCCGATCGAAACCCAAAAAACGCTGCGATCGGCCTGGGCTGCCGGATTTTCTTCCCAGGATCGCGAACTGTTGACCAACATGTACGGAACTCACGCCGATCAAATGATTGATCTCCTGGTGCAGGCCAGAATCAATTTTGTCTGGGTCACCTACAGCGTAGGCTTTTCCTGGCGGGAAGAGGAAGCACAACGAGTCGCAGCGCGAGAAATCGTCAAGAAGCTTCATGCCCGCGGAATAAAGGCAGCTGCCTACGTATGCGCCATCTCGATCTTCTGGGAAAGCATGTTCAAGGACGATCCACAATCAGTGAAATGGATCATGATCGGCGGCGACGGAGTTCCATACCGCTATTCAGACGGACACGACGCTCTGCGCTTTGTCGCTGATATTAATAGCCCCGGCTGGGTCGGATATCAAAAACAGCGGGTTGCAGCTATGCGGTTTTCTTCGACAACCCTTACCTCGACGAGCATCCCAGCGATGCAAAAAATGTCTCTCACTTTCTAGATCAGCTCGTGGACTACGCCCGCCAGGAAAAAAAGTCCAACATCCCTTTTTTCACCAACCTTGGACTGCAACCGCCATTCAACTTGTTGAATCATCAGATGGATTTCATCTTCACCGAAGGCTGGGCGGAGCCCGGCGCCTGGGGTAATCAATGGGAAGTGTCCAATATCCGGCGTGACAGACTCGCAAGAGGATTAAACCCTGGCGCAAAACCAATCGTCTCGGAATACTCGCACTTTCACCACGGCGACCGCAGCGATTCTTACCTCGGAGCACGCTCGGAGAAATTGGCCATTGCGGAAGCGGCGGCGTTTGGCACTTCTTATACATGGGACATGGAAGGCCCGTTCGACACCGCGCTGGCTGCGCAAAATCCCAAAGCGTTGCAATCATGGTCCGCCATCAGCCAGTACAACGGATTCTTGGCGGACCATCCTGAGCTTTACGCTGACGCGGTTAACGTTGCTCCCTGGGTGGTTCTGCTTCCTGACAATCTGGTTCCCGACTTTGACTGGACGATCGGCGTTACCAGATTAGATTTCCTGGCCAGAAACAGCGTGTTGGGTGATTTCAAGCTTGGCAGTCGAGTTACCCGGAAAGACCTGGCCTCGTATCAAGGCGTGATTGTCCCCGCCTATTCGTCTCTGCCCGCACCACAGAAAGAGATGCTTCGCGACTTTCAGCATGACGGCGGAAAAGTCTCATTCTTAACAGAAACATCAAACGTATCCGGCTTGAACGCAGAGATACTGCCACCATCCGAGGGGCACTCGTCGAAAGACAAATCCGCGGAAGAGCAAGTCCTTGCGGAAATCATCTCTCTCGGTCCCGATGCCACGCATATCGAATTGGAGAAAACCGCGAATCACGTTCTCGCCAACCTGACTTCGCTGCGAGACGGCGAAGCACTCATCATCCATTTACTCAACTACGACCAGGCGCCCTCTAGCGAATTGCAGCTGAAGCTGGTGTTGGGAAAGGAATTTCAAAAACTCGCGGGACACAAGCCGACGCTTCTTTCTCCGGATACCGCAAACTCAATTCTTCAAAACGTCCAATGCTATTCCCTGATCGTTCTGCATTGACAGCACTGCTCAGCTACAGTTCTCCCCTCGAGAATCTTGGCTGCCCACGTAGCCCGCGTCGTACAATGTGGCGCCATGGAATTGCGCCAACTGGAAACTTTCCGCATCGTGATGGCCACGCTGAGCATGACTGAAGCGGCCAAGCGAGTTTGCCTTTCACCCGCGGCGGTCAGCCTGCAAATGAAGCGCCTCAGCGACGAGTTGAGTGCCGATCTCTTCACCCGAATCGGCAACAAACTGGTTCCGACCTCCGCGGCGATCAGAATGCATCAGCATCTCGGCGCATTAATGGATATGTTGCACACCATTCGCGAAGACTTCCCTCTCGATTCCGGCCACGATTCGCGGCCGTTCGTTCTGGGAACCGGGCCCACCACTCTGATTTACCAGCTGCGCGAGCCATTGAGCCATCTGCGAAAACAATTTCCGCGAAATGAAATTCTGGTGCATGTTGCGCCCACCCAGGACATCATTTATGAATTGGAGTGTAAACAGATTGATCTGGGAATCGTCTCCCTTCCGGTGGAG
>WNFM01320800.1_pt1 | contig 19660 bp, 21 predicted proteins | sample 5400271 | NCBI WGS metagenome assembly WNFM01 (sample SAMN13153352, study PRJNA577476) | soil metagenome | isolation source: 60 cm saprolite on Douglas fir-dominated hillslope | place: USA:California | collected 2013-09-17 | reverse complement strand
GCGACCATTGCGTTCGGGCTGTCGACGTGGTTTCCGCTATCGCTGCTGGCGCTCGCTATGCTTGGCGCATCGGACGCGGTCAGTATCGTGATCCGGTTCTCGCTGGTGCAAATCGAAACACCGGACGAAAAGCGCGGGCGGGTGAGCGCAATCAACTATCTGTTCGTCGGTTCATCGAATACGCTGGGCGAGTTCGAATCCGGAGCAATCGCGGCTTGGCTCGGCGCCGTACCGTCGGTAGTAATCGGCGGACTGGGTTCGCTGCTGGTGGCAGCAGTTTGGATGAGGTTGTTTCCGGATCTTCGCCGGATTGATCGCTTCGAACCTGCGGATCGCGAGCAAATGAGGAAGTGATGCATATTCTGATTACCGGCGCGGCAGGCATGATTGGCCGCAAGCTCACCGCAAGGCTGGTTAAAGACCGCGGCCTTGGCGGCAAATCGATCGATCGGCTCACACTGATTGACGTCGTGACGCCGGAAAAACCTGTCGGCTATGCGGGCGCGGTAGAAGTTTCGACCAGCGACCTCTCCGTGCCGGGCGCCGCAGCCCAAGCAATTGGCGGCAGGCCGGAGGTGATCTTTCACCTCGCGGGTGTGGTTTCAGGCGAGGCGGAAATCGATTTCGAAAAGGGGTACCGAGTTAATCTCGATGGGACCCGCGCATTGCTGGAAGCAATCCGCGCCGCCGATTACAAGCCGAAGGTAGTCTTCACCTCATCGATCGCGGTATACGGCGCGCCGTTTCCGACTTCCATTCCCGATGACTTCAACCTCACGCCACTCACGTCATACGGGACGCAGAAAGCGATTTGCGAATTGCTGCTCGCCGATTACACGCGGCGAGGCCTACTCGACGGCGTCGGCATTCGATTGCCGACCATATGCGTCCGGCCGGGCAAGCCGAACAAAGCCGCGTCCGGCTTTTTTTCCGGCATCATTCGGGAACCGCTCGCCGGCCAGGAAGCGGTCCTGCCGGTTTCCGAAAGCGTGCGACATACGCATGCGAGCCCGCGGGCTGCAGTCGGCTTTCTCATTCACGCCGCGGATTTGACACCCGAGCAGCTTGGGCCACGCATCAATCTTGCCATGCCCGGTGTTTCATGCACGGTCGGAGAGCAGATCGAAGCGCTACGCCGTGTCGCCGGCGACAAAATTGCGGCGCGCATTCGCCGCGAACCGGATGAGCTTGTCCAACGAATCGTTTCCGGCTGGGCCGAGCGGCTGGACGCGAAGCGCGCACGTGAGTTCGGATTTAAGGCCGAGACGACTTTTGATGATATTGTGCGCGCGCATATTGAGGACGAACTGGGCGGAAAAATAGTGAATTGACGCGTTCAATCTGTTCGCTTGCATAGCACGCCGCAAACCTTACATTGTGAGCCATGACCTACGTCGACGCAGCCGTCGCCCCCTTACGAAAAACTGGCCAGATCAAGATTCACGGGCCCGCCGCCTTTGAGGCGATGCGCGAGGCTGGCCAGCTTGTGGCGCGCTGCCTTGATATGCTGACCGAGCATATTGGCCCCGGCGTCCCGACTGAAAAAATCGACAAGCTGGTTTTCGATTACGCGATGGATCACGGTGCCCTGCCCGCTACGTTGATGTACCGCGGCTACAAAAAATCGACCTGTACTTCCCTCAATCATGTGGTGTGCCACGGTATTCCCGGCGACAAGCCGCTGAAGGATGGCGACATCGTCAATATTGACGTGACTCTGATCCTCAACGGATGGCATGGCGATTCCAGCCGTATGTACACGATCGGCGAAATTCCGCGCCGTGCTGAACGGCTGATCGAGGTCACGCATGAAGCAATGATGCGCGGCATCGCCGCCATTCGGCCGGGCGCAACGAGCGGCGATATCGGCCACGCAATTCAGACCTACGTCGAAGCACAGCACATGAGCGTCGTCCGCGACTTCTGCGGCCACGGCCTTGGACGTTTATTTCACGATGAACCGAATATTGTGCACGTCGGCCGTTCCGGCGAAGGCATCGTGCTTAAGCCGGGCATGTTCTTCACGGTAGAGCCGATGATCAATCTCGGACGCCCGCATGTGAAAGTGCTGTCCGATGGCTGGACCGCCGTAACGCGTGACCGCTCACTGTCGGCCCAGTTCGAGCATACTGTCGGCGTCACCAAAGACGGCGTCGAGGTCTTCACCTTTTCGCCAGCCGGGCTGCACAAGCCACCATATACGCGCTAGAGCGCGTTGCGCCCGGTTTATCATCGTTTTTCCAAAAGATTGTATTTTTCTGATATACAATTAATACGTGTATATGCGCACGAATGCATCTTCATGACAGACAAGCGTGACAAGGCCGAACGGGCAGATGGCCCGCCGCCACCTCACTATCACGGGCACCGCGAGCGGCTGCGCGGACGATTCCGGCAAGCCGGCGCTGAGGCCGTAAGCGACTACGAATTGCTGGAGCTGGTGCTATTCCGCGCAATCCCGCAGCGCGACGTGAAGCCACTTGCGAAAGATCTGATCGCCAAGTTCGGCTCGTTCCCGGAAGTGATTTCCGCACCGCCGGCCCGGCTTACCGAGATTAAAGGCATTGGCGACGCCGCCATCACCGAGCTCAAGATCGTCCACGCTGCAGCGAGCCGGCTGGCGCGCGGCCAGGTGCAAAAGCGGCCGGTTCTCTCATCGTGGTCGAGCGTGATCGATTATTGCCGCACAACCATGGCCTTCGCCGATAAGGAACAGTTCCGTGTGCTGTTTCTTGACAAGCGAAACCAGCTGATCGTCGACGAATTGCAGCAGGTCGGCACCGTCGATCATACGCCGGTCTATCCGCGCGAAGTCGTCAAACGCGCGCTCGAACTTTCCGCCACGGCGCTGATCCTCGTGCACAATCACCCGTCGGGCGATCCGACACCATCGCACGCTGATATCCAGATGACGCAGACGATCATCGATGTCGCCCGCCCGCTGGGGATTGCCGTGCATGACCACATTGTCGTTGGCAAGGAAGGCCACGCGAGTTTCAAGGGGCTGCGGCTAATCTAGACAGTTATTGCCGCACCAGCGTGATCTGGTCGGCACTTTCTGGCACGCGGCGCCAAGTGGTGCCGTCGACTTCCTCGAAGCGCCATGGATTGCCGCGTGACGGTACCAGCATCAACTCGTCGCGATCGATTGCCCATTGCGCGAAATTCAGCCGCGCGATGGCCGGATCGCAGCCAGGCTTCACCATCACAGCAAGGTTTTCGCCAGCCTTGGTCATCGCGAGCGTTAGCGCACAAATGGGCGGGCCGGATTTGCGAACGATCGCCCAATTTCCAGCGACCTGTTCCGGCGGCTTTGGCGGCGCGCCGGCGGCGGCAGCGTTTTGCAGAAACAACACTCCGACACCGGGTGTCGGTGCCTCAAAGATTCCGTCCTCCACTTCGCTGAATTCCACGACCGACTTGCCGCGTGCATCAAGCAAATAGAGCAAATCGTTGTCCGGGAATTTCCAACCCGCAACGTCGCGCACCAGCGGAAACAAGTTGGCGCAATTGGCGTCGAATTCGATCTTAAAGCCCACCGGGCCCGGATCGCTCTTGAACGTGGCCGTACAAGTCCGGTCGCGGTCGGCATTGGAAAATTCCCAGCTGCCGACCATCCGTTGCGCAGAATCACCAAGTGTCGCCGGCTGTGCGAGCGCAACCCCGGCAACACAGACTGCCGCAAGACCGATCGAAAGGCGGGTCATATTCAATCCATAGCACCAGCGCCTGTTAACCGCGTCACTAACGTTTCGGCGGCCAAGGCGTTTCCGGAACCGGCGTAAGAGGTGGCTTCCCGGCTGCCCATGCCAGAATATTGTCGACGACAAGCTGGTCCATCGCCGCCCGTGTCGCCTCGGTCGACGAGCCAAGGTGAGGAAAGAGCACGATGTGCTCCATCGCAATCAGTTCTTTCGGCACATTGGGCTCGTCGGCAAACACGTCGAGGCCGGCGGAGTAGATCGTGCGCTTTTGCAGCGCCTCAATGAGTGCCGGCTCATCGACCACCGAGCCCCGCGCCATGTTAATCAGTACGCCGCGCGGGCCCAGCGCTTTGAGCACCTCGGCATTGATCATGTTCTTGGTGCTGGCGCCTCCCGGCACAATCACCATCAGCGTGTCGACATCACGCGCCATCTCGACGAGTTTGGGATAGTGCTTATAGCTCACGCCCTGCTGCGGACTGCGGCTGTGATAGACAACCGGCAGGCCGAAGGCCTCGAGCCGCCGCGCAATAGCCTTGCCGATGCGGCCCATCCCCACCATGCCGACCGTCCGGTCGCGTAGCGTGGCCTCGGTGAGCGGATAATGCGCTTCCGTCCATTTGCCGGCCCGCAAATAGCGGTCCGATTGCGGTAGCTCCCGCACGGTGCAAAGCAGAAGGCCAAGTGCGGTGTCCGCGACCTCCTCATTGAGCACTTCCGGCGTGTTGGTGACGACAATGCCGTGCTCGCCCGCCCATTTGGCGTCGATGTGGTCGTAACCGACGCCAAAGCTCGATACCTGCTGGAGGTGGGGAAACTGCTGGAGAAAGTTTCCGTCGACCTTGTTGGCAGTGTAGGCAATCGCAATCGCTTTAATTTTGTTGCCAACGTCTTTGACGAGAGCGGCTTTGTCCTTGGCGTCGAGCCAGTGATGGAGCGTCACCTTGCCCTCAAGGCCTTTCATCATCACGGGCTTCTTGGCGCCGACCAGCAGCACATCCGGCTTTTCGCCAGCCATTTCAAATTCTCCTTGCCTAAACCAGCGCCGTTACCGGCGTCTCGACGAATTTCTTGAACTCCGCCAGCAACTCTGCTCCAAGCGCGCCGTCCACGACGCGATGATCGCATGACAATGTGACAGTCAACTGGCTGATGAACTTTACGCTGCCATCCGCCATCTCGATTGGCGCGCGGCGCGTCGCACCGACCGCCAGAATAGTAGCATGCGGAGGATTGATGATGGCTGAGAACTCGCGCACGCCGTACATGCCGAGATTGGAGATGGCGCTGGCGCCGCCCTGATATTCGTTGGGCCTCAGCTTTTTGTGACGCGCACGGTCGGCAAGATCCCGCATTTCGGCCGAGATTGCGGTGAGCGATTTCGTCTCGGCGTTGCGCACAACAGGCGTTATCAGTCCGCCCTCGAGCGCGACCGCTACCCCAATGTCCGAATGCCGGAAACGAAGAATTCGGTCGCCTCCCCATACGGCATTCGCCGCAGGAATGCGTTGCAGCGCCGCCGCCCAAGCCTTGATGATGAAATCGTTGAGCGAGAGCTTGAACGCCGGCTGGCCATCCTTGCCTTTCGGCGCGGCAGCATTCGCTTCCTCACGCATGGCAATGAGGCGCCCGGCATCGAGATCGGCGGTAAGATAGAAGTGCGGGATTGTTTGCTTGGCCTCGACCAGCCGCGTTGCGATCGTGCGACGCATGGAATCGAGCGGCATTTCCTCGAAATCGATGCCTTCATACAGCGCTTTTACCTGCGCGACGCTCGGGCCTCCTGCGAGCGCTGGCGCGACATGCGGCATAGCTGTTTCCACGTCGCGCGCGACGACGCGGCCATGCGGGCCAGAACCTGAAACGCGTGAGAGATCGATGCCGCGCTCGCCCGCAAGCCGGCGCGCGAGCGGCGTAACTGCTGTGCCGCTCGCAAGTTTTGCGGGACCGTAGTTGCGCTCGGGCGTGCGCACCTCGCGGAAAGGGTCCATTGGAACAGGTGGGCGATTGGGCGCTGGCGGTAGCACGAATGTCGCGGGCGGCATCACGGAGGCTGACGGCGATGTAGGTTTGGGCGGAGCGGGAGCCTTCGATGCCGTGGGAGCCGGGCTTGCCCCGGCGCCGGCGCCTGAAATCACCGCAACCACCGCACCGACTTTCGCCGTTTCGCCGACATTGAAGTGAATCTCGGTGAGCGTGCCAGCCGTTGTCGACGGCACCTCCATCGACGTCTTGTCGGTTTCGATTTCGAACAGGTTGTCGCCCGGCTTCACTGAGTCGCCGGCAGCCTTGAACCATTTCGTGATCTTACCCTCGGCAACTGTTTCGCCAAGCTGCGGCATCAGAACGTCCAACTGATTCTCCCGAAGTGTCCAGCGTGGCCTACCATGTCACCGACACGTATTGCGTCTCTTGAAATTCTTTCATGCCCTCTTGAGCACCCTCGCGGCCCAAGCCGGACTGCTTCACGCCGCCGAACGGCGCCGCCGGATCGGAAACCAGACCTCGGTTGAGGCCGATCATGCCGAAGTCGAGCTTCTCGGAGACGCGCATGCCGCGGCTGAGATCTTTGGTGAAGAGATAAGCCACCAGACCGTATTCGGTGTCATTGGCTCGTTTGATGGCTTCGGCTTCTGTCTTGAAGGTCTGGATCGAAGCCACCGGCCCAAAGATTTCCTCGTTCAGCATCTTGGCGTCGTCGGACACGTTTGTGATGACGGTCGCGGGGTAAAAATAACCCGGCCCTTCCGGCGTCTTACCGCCGGTCAAAACCTTGGCGCCTTTGTTTACCGCATCGTCGACCAGCTCGATCACCTTGTCGCGGCCGTCTTTGTTGACCAGCGGCCCAAGATTGATGCCGTCGTCAAGACCGTTGCCCATTTTCAGCGATTTCATCTTGTCGGTGAGTTTCTTGGCAAACTCATCGTGCACCTTCTCATGGACGTAGAAACGGTTCGCTGCCGTGCAGGCCTCGCCCATGTTGCGCATCTTTGCGATCATGGCGCCGTCGATCGCCGCATCGATGTCGGCATCCTCAAACACCAAGAATGGCGCGTTGCCGCCGAGCTCCATGGACGGCTTGAGAACTTGGTCGGCGGCCTCATGCAACAGCTTGCGGCCGACTTCGGTCGAGCCGGTAAACGACAGCACGCGCACGCGGGGATCGTGCAGCATCGCGCTCACCACGGGACCGGAACGGCGCGACGGCACAACATTGACCACGCCGGCGGGCACGCCCGCCTCTTCCAGCGCCGGCATCAATGCCAGCATCGTGAGCGGGGTATCGGACGCGGGCTTGAGCACCACCGGGCAGCCAGCGGCAAGGGCGGGCCCGATCTTGCGCGTCGCCATGGCGGCCGGGAAATTCCATGGTGTCACCAGCACCGCAATGCCGGCCGGCTTGTGCTGCGCGACGATGCGCGCGCCGGAGGCCGGCGCCATTGAGATATGGCCGATATTGCGGACGGCCTCTTCGGCGTACCAACGAAAGAACTCGGCCGCATAGGCGACCTCACCGCGAGAATCGGACAGCGCTTTGCCATTCTCCAGCGTGATCAGTTTGGCGAAGCGCTCGGCATCGCGCATGATCAATTCGTAGGCCTTGCGCAGAATCTCGGCGCGCTCGCGCGGCTTGCGTCCTGCCCAACCTTCGAATGCGGCCTCGGCGGCGTCGATCGCGGCCTTGGCGTCCTCGACCGAGGCGCTCGCAACCGACGCGATTTTCTTCTCGGTCGCCGGGTCGATCACATCGAAACGCTGGTTGTCCGATGATTTGCGCCATTTGCCGCCAATCCAGAGGTCGGTCGGAACATTGGCGAGAAGATTTTCGTACATAGCGACACCTCTCAACTCGCTCCCGGGGCGGCGCGAAGCGCCGAACCCGGAATCCAATTACAAGCACGACGTCCATTTCTGGATTCCGGATTCGCGCCTTCGGCGCGCCCCGGAATGACCAGAATTGAATTCAACTCCCCAAGCTCCGCCGCACCGTGTCTGCGATACGATCTGGTGTCGGCAGCACGATGTCCTCCAGAATATCCGCTGCCGGTAGTGGAATGTGCGGCGTGGTAATACGGACTGGAGGCCCGTCAAGGTCGTAGAAGGCCTCGTCCGCCGCTATCGATACAATTTCCGCGCCCCAGCCGCACAATCGCGGATTCTCTTCGACAGTGAACAACCGATGCGTTTTCGCGATTGAGCCGAGAATGGTCTGGGTGTCGAGCGGCACCAGCGAGCGCACATCGACGACTTCGCAGTCAATACCGTGTTCCGCCTTGAGTCTGTTGGCAGCCTCCAGCGCGCGCGGAACCATGAGCGCCAACGCAATGATTGTTGCATCCTTGCCGGGCCGGACGATCTTGGCCGTGCCAAGCGTGTCGACGATTTCGCCGTCCGGCACCTCGCCTTTGGTCGCATAGAGCGACTTGTGCTCGAGGAAAATCACCGGATCGGGATCACGAACGGAAGCAGCCAGCAAGCCGATGACATCGACCGGGGACGATGGCGCCACCACCTTGAGTCCCGGAATCATCATGCACCAGTTCTCGACGCTCTGGCTGTGCTGCGCCCCGAAGCGCGAGCCCGCGCCATTGCCGGTGCGCACCACCAGCGGGCATTTCGTTTGCCCGTTCGACATGTAACGGCTCTTGGGAATTTCGTTGGCAATGTAGTCGAAGCACACCGCGAAGAAATCCGAGAACATGATTTCCGCGATTGGCTTCAAGCCGGTCATCGCCGCGCCCATGGCAGCACCGAGGATGGCCTGCTCGGAAATCGGCGTGTCGCGCACGCGAAGCGGGCCGAATTGCTCATAAAGCCCGACGGTCGCCTTGAATACGCCGCCGGCTTTCGCCACATCCTCGCCAAGAAACACCACGTCGGAGTCGCGTTTCATTTCCTGCGCGATGCCGCGGATGACCGCGTCGCGGTAGCTCAGTTCCGCCATGCCCAGCCTCCATCGGCATAGACGTCGGTGGTGAGAATATCGAGCGGTGGGTTCGGCGCTGCTTTGCAAATTTCGGTCGCATCGTCGACTTCCTTGCGAACACTGGCGTCGATTTTTTCAATCGTCGCATCGCTGACGCCGAACTGCTTCAATCGCTCGCGATAGATTTTGATGGGATCGCGCAGCTTCCATTTTTCCAGCTCGCCCTCGGGACGGTACTTGGCGGGATCGGCGCGCGAATGGCCGCTGTGGCGGTAGGTCATGCACTCGATCAGCGACGGTCCGTCACCGGCGCGCGCCTTGGCAAAGGCCTTCTGGGCGGCGCGATAACATTCGTCAGCGTCGTTACCGTCGATCACGATGCGCTCGAGACCATAGGCCGAGGCACGGTCGGCGGCCGGATGCGGAACAGCGGTGACCTCCGCGATCGGCGTGTATTCCATGTAGAGATTGTTTTCGCATACGAATATGACCGGCAGCTTCCACACCGCAGCGAAATTCAACGCTTCGTGGAACGCGCCGATATTGGTGGTGCCGTCGCCGAAGAAGCAGACCGAAACATCTTTGTCGCCTTTGTATTGCGCGCGCCAAGCGGCGCCGCAGGCGATTGGAAGGTGCGCGCCGATGATGGCGTAGGAGCCCATAACGCCATGCGCTTCCGAGGTAAGGTGCATGGAGCCGCCCTTGCCGCGCATCAGTCCGTTGTCACGCTGCATTAACTCACCCAGCACCTTCTCGACCGGAACGCCGCGCGCCAGTGTGTGGGCGTGGCCGCGATAGGTGCAAAAACTCAAGTCACCCTTCTGCATGGCCTCGCCAAAACCGGCGGCAATCGCTTCTTGTCCGAGCGACAGGTGGCTGGTTCCCTTGACCAGGTTTTGCAGGAAAAGATCGTAGGCGCGCTGCTCGGCCTCGCGGATCACCACCTGCGTGCGGTATAGTTCCAGCCGCTTTTGCTCACCGATGTCGTCATTCAGTCCGGAGCCGGCCTTGGCCTGCGCGCGGTCCTTTGCTGTGGCCATAAATGATCCTCGAAAGCTCAAAATCCGTGTTAGGCGGCGGCAACTTAGCCCCTAGACTGAAGGCCCCGCAACTCTCCTATTCCAGCGGGCCTTCAATCGCCGCTTCGCTGGTTGTGGACTTGCCTATCTGCCGCTCGCGATAGAGCAGGTAAAGCCCCGAACCAATGACCATCGCCGCGCCCGCGATGGTCCAGCCGGTGGGCACGTGGTCGAACACCAGATAGCCAAGGATCACTACCCAGATCAGCTGTGTATAGATGAAGGGCGACAACACTGAGGCCGGCGCCAGCTTGTGGCCCGCGATGAGAAAGAAATGGCCGGTACTCCCGAGCACACCGGTCATCGTTAGCATCACCGCGATGACCCAATTTGCCGGCGGCTGCCAGACAAATGGGATAACAGGCAGCATGACAAGCGCGCCGATGAAATTCGCGTAGAACAGCGAGGTTTGATTGGAATCGACCCGCGACACGATGCGTGTGATCACGGCGTAGAATCCGTAACAGACGGTTGCCGCCAGCGAGAAGAAGGCGGCGGGATGCATTCCACCGAGCCCGGGCCGCGTGATGAGCAACACGCCGGCAAAGCCGAATCCAATAGCCGACCATCGCCGCCAGCCAAGCCACTCACCCAGGAGTGGGCCGGAAATAATTGCAACGATGAACGGAAACGTGAAGATGATCGACAGCGCTTCGTCGAGTTGCAGCCAGCGCAGTGCAACGAAATTCAGCGCCGTCGACAGAACCAACAATACAGATCGGATGAGTTGAAGCTTCGGGCTGCGGGTGCGCAGCAGGTCACGGTGCGTCAAAGGGTTCGAGACCATGAGTGTGAGCACGAAAGCGCTGGTGTAGCGCGCCCACGCAATCTCAAGCGAGTCCATCTGCGTGTTGAGATACTTCGCAGTGGTGTCGAGGCATGCGAACAACGCCACCGCTCCACACATAAGGGCAATGCCAATAAGCCGCTCCCGGCGCTGGTGAGACGCTTCGCTCAATACGTCGCCCGGCCGCCGGAAATGTCGAAGACCGCACCGGTAGTGAATGAACAATCGCTCGACGCGCAAAAGGCGACGAGGCTTGCGATCTCCTCCACCGTCACGAAGCGGCCACGCGGAATTTTCGACAACATGAAGTCGATATGCTCTTGCGTCATCTGATCAAAAATCGCTGTTTTCGCGGCAGCCGGCGTGATGCAATTGACCGATATGTCATAGGACGCGAGCTCCTTGCCGAGCGATTTCGTCAACGCAATGACCCCAGCCTTCGAGGCGGAATAGGCGGGCGCATTCGGATTGCCTTCTTTGCCTGCGATAGAAGCGATGTTGACGATGCGGCCGTATTTCTGTGCGATCATTGCCGGCGCCAAGGCACGGCAACAATGAAACGGCCCGTCGAGATTGACCGAAAGCACGTTGCGCCAGGCATCGAGCGGATAGTCCCACGTCTTCACATTCGGCCCCGCAATGCCGGCATTGTTGACCAGGATATCGATACGCCCGAGTGCTTTGATCGTTTGGTCGCGCACGCGTTCAACATCCGAATAATTGGTGACATCGACCGCGTAGGGCGCAATGCGGCCGCGCTTTTGCAAGTCCGCCGCTGTCTTTTTCGCGAGATCAATATCCCGATCCCAAATCGCGACTGCCGCCCCCGATTCAAGAAACCGCTCGACAATCGCGCGGCCAATGCCTTGCGCTCCGCCGGTGACGACTGCATTTCGCGCACTGAGATCGATTTTGTTGGCCATCGGGACGCCTCCCACGCAAAAACTAGCGAAGGCCGCGTGCCGTGGCGAGTGACGAATATGCGGGTGTGTAATGCGGCTGGCCTTGTAGGGCTTGGCGAAGTGTTGTAAATACTCATTTGCGGGGCCTGCGACGGTCGCCCTGCATTTCCAAGGCTTGCGAGCCCAAGCACCGTCTCCTTCGTTTACGGAGGGGACCTATGCTCACCGCAAGCTAGCAAACTCACGAGACAATTCCGCAATTCGATTCCGGCGCAGTGCGCGCCGCCGATCGCCAATTTGCAACGTTCGGGGTCTCCGCGGCCTCCCCGTCAGATGCGACGCCGTCCATCCAAGCGCTGATCGCTTTCAATTAGGAACAACCCATGGATGGCATGGTTCTGACGATTTTTCTCTTGGCGTCATTTTTGGGCGGCTTGACCTCGGGTCTCGCCGGCTTCGCGATGGGGCTTGTGGTGTCCGGCGTCTATTTGCACATCCTGACACCGATCCAGACCGCGACCCTGATCGTCGGCTACGGCTTCGTGACGCAGGGCTACGGCGTTTGGGCGTTGCGGCACGCGGTGCGATGGCGAAGCGCGGCGCCATTCATCGCTGGCGGACTGATCGGCGTGCCAGCGGGCACGATGCTGCTCACTTATATCGATCCGGCCAATATGCGCATTGGCGTTGGCGTGCTGCTGATTGTTTACAGCATCTACAGTTTGGCGAGGCCGGTGATCAAATTGACGCACGAAGGAGTCCCCACCGAGGTTGGCATCGGATTTCTCAATGGCCTGCTTGCCGGATTGACCGGCCTGGTCGGGATCGTCGTCGTAGTTTGGTGCCAATTGCGCAACTGGCCGAAAGACGTCCAGCGCGCAATCTTCCAGCCAGTCCTGCTCGCGACCATATTGACCAGCACGGTATCATTGAGTCTCGCCGGCGCTGTCACCGCCGAAACCGTCAAACTTTACCTGCTCGGTCTGCCTTGCATGCTGGCCGGAACATGGGCCGGGCTCAAGCTGTACGGCAAGCTCGACGATGCGGCATTCCGTAGAGTGATCTTGATGTTGTTGTTGGTGTCCGGCATGTCGCTTGTGGTGCCGTTCTCGATGTTTCGATAAGCGAAGCCTTGCTGCCCGCGTGACAGCGGGTTAAAAGATCGACGTGGGGCCTGCGACGGTCGCCCCGCACTGCCAAGGCTCACGAGCCCAAGCACCGTCTCCTTCGTTCACGGAGGGGACCTATGCTGTCTCCGAGCTACTCAATCTCGCCGAAAGAACTCTGGAACGCCATTGCGACGCGTGATGTGCCGCAACTCGTCGATGTGCGGCGGCGTGATGCCTACGAGGCATCGCCGCACTTGCTGCCAGGCGCCGTCTGGCGCGATGCCGCCAAAGCGAAACAATGGGCGGCAGAATTTGATGTCACGCGCCCGATCATCGCCGCATGCAAAGCCGGCCACGAAATGGGCCAAAGCGCGGTCGCACAGTTACGTGCCGACGGCATTGATGCGCGCGTGTTGGAAGGCGGCTATGAGGGCTGGACAAAAGCTGGCCTGCCCTTTGTCGCCAAGGCAGAACTCGAGCGGCTGGCGCCAAAGCGGCCGAGCGTCTGGGTCACGCGACGACGGCCAAAAATAGATCGCATCGCGTGCCCGTGGCTGATCCGCCGTTTTCTCGATCCACAAGCGCGCATTCTGTTCGTTGACCCGGATCAGGTCGTCAATGTCGCGCGCGAAAGCGGCGGCGTGCCGTTCGACATCAAGGATGTTGAGCTCAGCCACGTCGGCGAACGCTGTTCGTTTGACACGATGCTCCAACTGTTCGGCCTCGAAGGCGAACCATCATTGGCGCGGCTCGCGTTGATCGTTCGTGGCGCCGACACCGCACGGCCCGATATTGCGGCGGAAGCGGCGGGATTACATGCTATATCGCTCGGTCTTTCGGCGCTTGCCGGAGACGACGATCACGGCCTGCTCGATCGCTGCTTCATGGTTTACGATGCTTTATTCGCATGGCTGCGATTCGCCGCCGAAGAGCGTCATAACTGGCCGGCAAAGGCAGCGTGACGAGTATGACAACTGCAGAATCGACTGACCGACCAAGCTTCGCCGAAGCATTCACGGTGTGGCTAAAGATCGGCTGCATCAATTTCGGCGGACCGGCCGGGCAGATCGCGCTCATGCATCGCGTCGTGGTCGACGAAAAGAAATGGGTGGATGAAGCCCGCTTCCTCCACGCGCTCAATTTCTGCATGCTGCTGCCAGGCCCGGAGGCACAGAAACTTGCGACCTATCTCGGTTGGCTGCTGCATGGTGTTCGCGGCGGATTGAGCGCAGGAATTCTTTTTGTTCTTCCGGGCGCCTTTGTCATGCTGGGCCTGAGCCTACTTTATGCGCTCGGGCGCGGTATTTCGGCCATCGATGGCGCACTGTTCGGCATCAAGGCCGCCGTGCTGGTCATCGTGGTTGAAGCGCTGATCCGCATTGGCAAGCGTGCGCTCAAGACGGCGCTGCTCCTTTCGCTGGCGGGGGCAGCATTTGTCGGCATCTTCTTTTTGTCGCTGCCGTTTCCATTGATCGTCGCCGCAGCTGCACTCATTGGTTATTTTGTCGCGCGCAGGGCACCCAATCAGCTGGGCCTGAGCGGAAAGGTCGAAAACGTGCCCGCGCCGGCGGAAAATCGCTGGCGGCAATTCATTATCGCCTCGGTGGTCGGGTTGATTGTGTGGTGGGCACCGATTGCGTTTGCCGCCCTTGTGCTGGGCCCGACGCATGTCCTCGTGAGCATCGGCACTTTTTTCTCCAAACTCGCAGTTGTGAGTTTTGGAGGTGCTTATGCGCTGCTCGCGTACATGGCCCAGCAGGCGGTGGAAACTTACGGCTGGATGACGGCGCCGGAAATGGTTGATGGCCTGGGGCTTGCCGAAACGACGCCGGGACCGCTCATTCTCGTGACACAATTCGTCGGCTTTCTTGCGGCTTTCCGCGATGCAGCCCCTTTCTCACCAATTGCGGCCGGCGTGCTCGGCGCGGCGATGACGACGTGGGTTACATTCGTACCGTCCATGCTCTGGATTTTTGCCGGCGCCCCGTTCGTCGAGCCGCTGCGGGCCAACCGGCAACTGTCTGGCGCCCTTGCTGCCATCACCGCAGCTGTTGTCGGCGTGATCTTGAATCTGTCGGTGTGGTTCGCGCTGCATGTGCTGTTCGGAAAAGTTACGGAAATGCACGCCGGGCCGCTCCGCTGGTATGCGTTCGATCCGCTGGCGCTCGATCTCCGCGCGGCCGCCTTGGCGGCGATTGCAGCGGTGCTGGCATTCGGGCTGCACCGTAGCCTGATCGAAGTTGTGCTTGCGATGGCGGCGCTCGGCGTCGCCGTGCAACTGGTACTCGGAAGCTAGCGTTCGCGTTCGATCGCGCTTTCATGCCAGCGGCGCAGTACCAAATGCGCAATCGCCGACAGCACGAAGAAGATCGCAACGCCTGCGAGCGACAAGAGCAGTAACGCCGCGAACATGCGTGGGACGTTGAGTCGATAACCCGATTCGGCAATGCGGTAGGCCAAACCCGAGCCAGCTCCGGCAGAGCCCGCGGCAATTTCCGCAACCACCGCGCCGACCAACGACAACCCACCCGCAATGCGCAGCCCGGCGAGCATTTGCGGCAGCGCAGAAGGCAATTTCAGATTCCACAGCACCTGCCAGCGCGACGCTTTGTAGAGCTCAAACAACGCGAGCAGATTGTGATCGACTGAATTCAGCCCGAGCGTGGCGTTGGCAAGAACCGGGAAGAACGCAACGATCCACGCACATGCCAGCACGGCCAGGTGTTGCGGCAGGTAAATCAGCAAGAGCGGGGCAACGGCGACGATCGGCGTCACCTGAAGAATGACCGCATAAGGGTAAAATGAATATTCGATTGGCCGCGACTGGCTGAACAGGATCGCAAGGCCAATGCCCCCGATGGCCGCGAGCAAAAAACCTTCGAAAGTCGTCTGCAGCGTGACCAGCAGCGAGTTCCACAGCAGGCTGCCATCGGAAAACAGCGTGGCTAGTACCAATCCAGGCGCCGGCAAGACATAGGGCGGAATCGCGAAAGCGCGCACCACCAGATGCCAAATAACAACGCCGATCGCGAGCACCATCACCGGCAAAACAATGCGCGGGGCGCGGTCTCTCATGATGCGGCTTCCATAGCCTTGCCAAGCGCTTCAGCCACCTGGCGGCAAAACCCGGCATAGTCAGGCGAAGTACGAAACCGCTCGTCGCGCGGATACGGCGCGTCGATGGCAATTTCCGTAAATACTCGTCCCGGGCGCGGCGTCATCACCACGATGCGTTGCGACAAATAAACCGATTCGAATACCGAATGGGTGACGAAGATCGCCGTCCGCCGCAGCTCTTGCCATACCGCCAGCAGATCGTTGTTGAGCTTGAACCGGGTGATCTCGTCGAGCGCGGCGAATGGTTCGTCCATCAGCAGCAATTGTGGCTCGGTCACGAGAGCACGCGCGATCGACGCACGCATTTTCATGCCCCCCGACAATTCGCGCGGATAAGCTTTCGCGAATTCTGCAAGACCGACGCGCCGAAGCGCCGGCGTGACAGCCGCTTGCGCGTATGTTTCGTCGACGTGGGCGAGTTTGAGCGGCAACCGCACATTGGCGGCCACATCAGCCCAGGGCATCAGCGTCGGTTCCTGAAAAACAAACCCGATACGGCCGGCGCCATTCGGCCATTCGACCGCGCCTGCGGAAGCGGCGCTCAAGCCTGCGACGATGCGCAAGACCGTTGATTTGCCGCAGCCGGATGGTCCTAGCAACGAGACGAATTCGCCCCCGCGCACGTCGAGGTCGAACCCGTCGAGCGCGACCGTGCCACTATCGAACGTCTTGCCGACGCCGCGGCCGCAAATCGACGCCGACACTTTTGTTGACGAACTGCAAGGTATAGGCACGCTTGTAGTCAACGCTCGCCTTGACCACACCGGCGCGCACCATCTTGGCGAAGAAGCTCTTCCAGTGCGCGTCCGTCATAGCGCCGATGCCGGAATTCACGGAGTCTCCTGAATCGACGATGCCATATTCCTTCATCTTTGCGATGGAATACGCCAGCAGCGCGTCCGTCATTTCCGGATTTTGTTTCTTGATCAATTCGTTTCCGGCCCGGCTATCCCCGTAGATGTAGTGATACCAACCGATCGCAGAGGCGTCGACGAAACGCTGCACAAGGTCGGGCCGCTTTTCCACCAGGTCGCGGCGAGTTTCGATCAGCGTCGAATATGCATCGAAGCCGTAATTTGCGAGCAGAAACACCACCGGTTTGAACCCGGCCTGGCGTTCCACCGCGAACGGCTCCGAGGTGACATAGCCCTGCATTGCCGAATTCTTGTCGGCGAGGAATGGCTGCGCGTTGAATGTGTATGGTTTCACCTTCGACTCGTTGAAGCCAAAATCAGATTTTAGCCACTGGAAATAGCTGGCCATACCCTCCTTCGATACGAACAGCGTACGGGTCTTCAGATCTTCAAGTTTTGTGACGCCCGGATGCGCAACGAACACTTGCGGATCTTTCTGGAAGCTTGCCGCCACCGCGACGGTCGGGATCTTTTGCTCGACCGCATCGAAAGACTGCAACGAATTGGCGCTCATAAAAAAATCGAGCTTGCCGACGGGCAGCAGAATGCGATTGTTCACGTTCGGCCCGCCGGGCACGATGGTCACATCGAGGCCGTACTTCTTGTACGTGCCATCCGCGAGCGCTTGAAAGAAGCCGCCATGCTCCGCTTCCGCCACCCAATTGGTGCCAAAGCGGACCTTGTCCAGCGGCTGGGCCTGCGCCGCTCCCAGCGCAACCAAAAAGCTCAATAAAACCAGGGTGATTCTCGTCATTTGGCCACTGTGTCACCGGGCGGGCTCATTGAGCAACCCTGCTCGATTTCCCCTTCGAACCTTTTCCGGAGCGAGTGCGACCAATCCATATCGCGGCTGAAGGCCGCCCGAAATTAACCGGATGGAGATCGTCATGACCAAGTCCAAGATCACAGTAGCCACCCTGACAACACTCACACTCATCGGCACTCTCGCCGCCACCAGCGGCAGCGCCCAGGCCCACTCGCATTTAGGCTGGGGCATCGGCGCCGGCTTTGCCGCAGGCGCGCTGATCGGTGCCGCCGCAGCTTCCACCGGCCCAGTCTATGTGACGCCCGGCTATCGCGATTGCCGTCTCGTGGAGCGCTACGACCGCTGGGGCAATGTGCGCGTCATCCGGGTCTGCGACTACTGATTTCACCGGCTGAGATCGGCGCCCGCCCAGTCCATCCCTGCGCCGATCTAGACGACCCGCCCGGCGCGTCCCCGTCCGGGCGGGTCTACTTTTTTAGAATCTGACGATCGAACGCACGCCCGCAACCTGGGCGTCTGGATAGCGAATGCCCGTGCCGCTTGGATGCCAGATATATGTGTAAACCGGCTGCACGATCCATCCCGGCACGATCTGGGCGGCATAAGTAAGCTCCAGATTGATCTCGTAGTCGCGCGGTGGCGTGGCCAGGTTGCCGAAGTTGATCTGGTCTTGATCGAAGGCACGAACGCCGCCCGAAAACCGCGAATAGATCACGCTGGCGCCGAAACTATCGGCTGGCCGCTTCGGGATCATTCCGGCAAAAACAATTCCGCCGTCAATCTCGACGTTGACAAGATTACGATCGGACAGGGTGATCGCCGAACGATTGAAAATGGAAATGCCGCTGTTCGCACCTCCGCCTTGCGGGCGATAGAGTTGCTGATCGATAACGCCGTAAGCTCCGTAATCGCCGCGGTGCATCAGCGGCGTGCCGCTGCTCGCGGGGCTGGCCAGAAGCATTCCGTTGTTGGCGAAGCGCTGGTCGGCGAATTGACCGAGATGACCCCAGCCGCCGATCTTCAGGGTCGTGGCAAGACCCGTATCATTGTTTCCACGATTTCGTCTCCACTGAAATTCGCCCATTATGAAGGCCGGATCGCTCAGACGGAAATTCACGCCATAGCGATTGCAGGTGTCGGGATCGGCGCCCGGACATGGTGGCGCCGGGTCGCCGTTGAAAACCGCAAACAATAACGAGGCGTCCTTCGGCAATTCGTATTTTACGCGCGCGCCAACCGCGGATAGCGGATAGGCAGGTCCACCGCCCGGCAAGTTAACTGCGCCAATCGTCGGCCAATCGCTTTGCAGGAAGATCTGACTGACGTCGCTGTAAAAGAATTCGGCATCCGCCGCGAGTTGACCGAACCTGAGACTTACGGGACCAAACCAGCGCTCGAGCCACAATTCCGACAGGCGTACGGTTGGCGTGGCTTCAATCGCCGCGATCGTGTTCATGCCGCCGACATAGTCGCGCCGCATCCGGCCGTCATTACTAATTCCGAAGGCGTTGGCGTAAAACGTCCAATCCTTCCAGCCAGCCAATTTTTCAAGATCAATGTAGAGCTGCCCTTCCAACTTGTTCTGGAAGATCGTGCCGCGCCGAATGCCGCCAGACAGATTGCTCAACACGTCGCTTGTATCGATCAGACTGTAAGTGACGCCGTGATCGTTCAGCTGCTTCCGATATCCGAATGGGTCGCCGTATTGTGGCAGGCTCGTCGCGATCGAAGGCACGGTGATGCCGAAGGCGCTCGGCTTGTCTTGAGCCCGTGCGGGAACGGCGCCGACCGCGACGAGAAGCGCAAGCACCGCATAAGGAATAAGCTGGCGAAGTAAGCTCATACCGATCGCAAGGCCTTTTCGCACCGCACCAACGCGTCTGATAGCGCTGGGCACCGGTACAAGCTTCAGGAGAGAACGCTTATGCTCAAGAAAACCGACAGGTGAATGACCCGCCTAGAGTCCCGCAGAGCCCGCCAAGCATAACCACCACCGGCATCATTGCAATTTCGTAAGAAAACAAGGGCCTAAATCCGCTTTTTAACGCTTTGGGCCTGCGGCAAGCTGGAGATCGCTTCGATTGCACCCAAACGGCTATGTCCTCGGCGCCGGCCCAATTTAGCTTAAGTAAAAGTTTTATTTCGCGGTAATGCCGCTTTGCCCAGCTAATTCAATATAAAGCTCGCCAGTAAGGGGTTCCGGAACGAGGGCGTTCCTCGGATCGGCTAGTCGGGACTATCATGGCGCAGCTTACACTGCGGCCGCTTGCGAACACGCGAAATGGCGCGATCGCCGCGGCCGCTCTGATCACGATCATTGGAACATGGCTTGCTGTGGCCGCGACGACGCGTGCG
>WNFM01272661.1_pt1 | contig 19663 bp, 23 predicted proteins | sample 5400271 | NCBI WGS metagenome assembly WNFM01 (sample SAMN13153352, study PRJNA577476) | soil metagenome | isolation source: 60 cm saprolite on Douglas fir-dominated hillslope | place: USA:California | collected 2013-09-17 | reverse complement strand
TCTTGTTTTAGAGGGGGGAACGTTCCCCCCTGCCGGCCGTGCTCGGCTAGCCTCCGGGCGGACTACCACCCTTGCCGCTCCGATCGCGTCCAGGGACTGGGGATTCTCGAGGGCGGTGAGGTCGCCCGGCGCCAGGCCGAGGTAGACCGCCTTGACAACCCGGCGGAGGATCTTCGCATTGCGCGTCTTGGGCAGGTCGGGCACGAAGTGGATCGCCTTGGGGCGGAGCGGCTTGCCCCTGTCCCGGGCGACCCTGTCCTTCAGCTCCTCCTCCAGCTCGGCTCCCGCCTCGACACCCGGCCGGACGACGACGAAGACCACCAGCGCCTCGCCCTTGATCTCGTCCGGCACCCCGACCGCGGCCGCCTCCTGGACCTGGGCGTGGCCGACGACGACCGACTCCACCTCGGCCGGGCCGAGCCGCTTGCCGGCGATCTTGAGGGTGTCGTCGGACCGGCCGAGGATGTACCAGAGGCCGTCGCGGGGGTCGATGTAGGCCCAGTCGCCGTGCAGCCAGACGCCCTCGAAGCGGCTCCAGTAGGTCGACACGTAGCGCTCGCGGTCCTTCCAGAAGCCGTTCGTCATCCCCACCCAGGGCCGCCGGACGACCAGCTCGCCGACCTCGCCCCGGATGCCGGCGCCCTGGTCGTCGACCACGTCGGCCGCCATCCCCGGGACCGGGCCGCTGAAAGAGCATGGGCGCAGCGGGGTCAGCACGTTGCCGACCAGGATCCCGCCCGCGATCTCGGTGCCGCCGGTGTAGTTGATGACCGGCAGGCGGCTCTTGCCGACCTCATGGAAGAACCACAGCCAGGGGTCGGGGTTCCAGGGCTCACCGGTGCCGCCGAGGATGCGCAGGCTGGAGAGGTCGTGCTTCCGCGGGTGCTCGTCGCCGGCGGTCATCAGGGAGCGGATGAGGGTGGGTGCGCAGCCGAAGATGCTGACCCGGTGGTCGGCGATCATCCGCCAGATCCGGTCCGGAGCGGGAGTGTCGGGGGTGCCTTCGTAGAGGACCATCGTGGCCCCCTGGGTGAGACTGCCGAAGATCAGCCAGGGCCCCATCATCCAGCCGATGTCGGTGATCCAGAAGATGGTGTCGTCGCGGCCCAGGTCGAAGCCCCAGGCCATGTCCTGGGCGCCCTTGACCGGGAAGCCGGCGTGGCTGTGGAGCGCCCCTTTCGGCTTCCCCGTGGTGCCCGAGGTATAGATGACCATGATCGGGTGGTCGGGGTCGCAGCGGTGGGTCGGTAGGCTCTCCGGCTCATCCTCGACGAGCTGCTCCCAGACCTTGTCGCGGCCGTGCGTCCAGGGGACCTCGCGGATGACGCGGCGGAGCATGACCAGGTGCTCGACGGCCGGGCAGGAGTTGAGCGCCTCGTCGGCGACCTCCTTCATCTTCACCACGTTCCCGCGCCGGTAGAAGCCGTCGGCGCAGAGCAGCACCCGCGCCTCGGCGTCGTTCAGGCGCGAGGCGACAGCCCCGGCGCCGAAGCCGCTGAAGAGGGGCACGATGACCGCCCCGATCTTGGCGATCGCGAGCAGCGCGATGGCCACCTCCGGGCACATCGGCAGGAATACGCCGACCCCGTCGCCGGGCTTGACGCCCAGCTTCTGGAGCGCGTGGCCGAGCTTGCCGACCTCGCGGTCGAGGTCGCCGTAGGTGAGCCGGCGGACCTCGCCCGGCTCGCCCTCCCAGATCAGCGCGACCTTGTCCGGCTGCGCCTTCGGCCCGCTGACCCAGTGGTCTATGCAGGTCTGGACGATGTTGAGCTTGCCGCCCGTGAACCACTTCGGCCACTCCGGCCCGTCCGACTCGTCGAGCGCCCTGTCGTAGTGGCGGTAGAAGGAGACCCCGAGGTCGTGGATGACCGCGTCCCAGAACCACTCCGGCTCCTCGATCGAGCGCTTCAGCAGCTCGTCGAAGGCGGCGATGCCATGGCGCGTCATGAACCGGGTCAACCGAGCCCGCTCGATCACCTCGGGGGTCGGGGTCCAGACGACGTCCCCGATGACGACGGGCTGCATCGGGTCCAAGTCTACGTTGGCGTTCCAAGCAGTCGCTCCGCCTCCTCGCGCAATTCCCAGTAGTTCGCCCAGGCCACCCGTGCCCGCGCCAGCGACTGTTTGGCGCCGCTCCGGTCGCGCGCCGCCTGGGCGGCGTGGTGCTGGGTGTAGGACCAGCGGTCGAGCGCCCGCTCGAGGGTCGCCTCGACCAGCGACCGCCACTCCGCGGTCGGGGCCGGGCCGAGGGGCGGCAGGACCAGGTGCTTCCAGGTCCCGCCCCCGGCCAGCGCACGAACCGTCGCCTGGCCCACGCCGCGTCCCAGGTGGGTGCCGGTCGTCCAGTTGCGTGGGTTGCCGCTCATCAGGCGGTACTGGACGCTCAGCACCAGCTCGTGGGCGCTCCGCAGCGTTGCCGGCGCGATGCTCGCCTCCCCCCGGCCGGCATCGACCTGGAGCTTCTCGATCGCCGAGCTGAGGCGCTCGGGAACCCGTCGGCGGTCGCGGAGGCGAAGCACCTCGACGTCCTCGAGCAGCTCGTCAGCCTGCTGGAGAAGCTCGCGGCGGTGGCGATCGACGGGGTCGGAACGGTGGGTGGCCAATGCCCTTCGAAGCTATCTCCGGCGCGCCCCGACGTAAAGTATTTATTTACAGCGACCGGGGTGCCCTGGCTGCCGCCGCCCTTTACAGGGTCGGTTGGCGCCGGCTCGCCGCGACCCTAGGCTTCGGCCTGAAATGATTCGCAGGATCGCCGTCGCCGCCGTCGCGCTCGTCACCGGGCTCGCCATCAGCGCGGGCCTGATCGCCTACCAGAGGTCTTTGGCGAGCACCCAATCCGTCTTTGCGCTGGCCCGGGACGTGCCCGCCGGCGCGTCCCTCACGGCCGATGCGCTGCAGGCCGTGGAGGCCGGCCTCGACCCGGCCCAGGCGGCAGGGCTCTTCATGGCCGCCGATCCGTCCCGCGTCGTGGGAGGCCGCGCCCGCCACCAGCTGAGCGCCGGTCAGCTCTTGCAGCGAAGCGATGTCGAGCCGGCCGGGGCGGCGGCGGTCGACTCGCTGGTCGCGGTTCCGATCAAGGACCTGCCTCCACTCCATGCCGGCGACCGGGTCGACCTCTTCGCGCTGGTTGGAGCCGGGGAGCATCTCAGCGCCCAACCCTTCGCCTGGTCGGTCCGGGTCGCGGCCGTCACCGCCGACGGCCTGGTGCTCCAGGTGCAGAGCCGCCAGGAGCTCGCCTTCGTGTATGCCGCCGGGGCACTGCGGCTGGCGGCCGTGCTGACCACGGCACCCAGCCCGGCGTCGGGTGCGGCGCCGATCACATCGCCCGAACAGGCTCTCGCGGCGGCCCTCAATTGACGCGCTCGCGATTGGTGGTGGTGGCGTCGGCCAAGGGCAGCCCGGGCTGCAGCTTTGTCGCCCTGGGGTTGGCCGGGAGGCTGGCCGAGGCCGGCATCCAGACGCTGCTCGTCGACGCCGACGCGGAGGACGGTTCGCTTGCCGGTTCGCTCGACCTGCCCGGGGTGGAGGGCCAGGTGCCCCTGGCCGGCCTGGGCGTGCTGACAGAGGCGGCGATCGCGGGCGTCGCACGGCCGGTCGCGGCCGGGCTGCAGTGCATCGACCTCAGCGGCCCCGAACGCGTCGTCGACGGCCGCCAGCTGGCCGAGCTCGGGCGCACCCGCTACCCGGCGATCGTCGCCGACATCGGGCATGCCCCGGGCCGGCTGCAGCGCGAGCTGGTTGCCGCGGCCGACTGGCTGCTCTGGGTGGTCGCCCCCGACCGGAGCGGCTTCGAGCGCGCCGACCGGGCGCTCTCCCGGGATGCGCTGCCCCGGGTGAGCTCGGGCATCGTGCTCAACCGGCTCGGGCCCGACCGGCTGCCCGACGCCGGCTCCGTTCTGGCCGAGCGGCACCGGCTGCCGCTGCTCGCGAGGCTGCCCGAGAGCACACGGGCCGCGCGCGAAGCGTCGCGTCGCTGCAGCGCACCGCACCGTGCCCGCGAGTTCCGGCGCCCCTTCGCCGAGCTTGCCCGCTGCGTCCATCCCGACATCCACGGCGGGGGTGGCGAGCGGTGGCCGTGACGCAGACGGACGCGGCGGGCGTCGAGCAGCGCGTCCTCCGCTCGGTCGAGCTCCAGCTCGCCCAGCGCCTCGGCGAACGAAGCTCCACCCGGATCGGGCTGGAGGACCAGGAATGGGTCTACGGCATGGTGGGGCGCATCGTCGCCGAGGAGCACCGCCTCGCCGGCCGCGCGGCGGACCGGGAGGAGTCGGCCGCCATGTGGCGCCGTGTCTTCGGCGCGGTGACGCCCCTCGGCCCGCTGGCGGAGCACCTCGCCGACCCGCTGGTGGAGGAGGTGCGGATCAACGGCACGCTCTCCGCCTTCGTTCTCCGCGAGGGGCACCGCTTCGAGGTCGCGCCGCCCTTCGCCAGCGAGGAGGCGCTGGTCGAGCTGGTGCATTGGTACACGGACGGGGCGGGTAGCGCCCGGCTCGACCGCTCGAGCCCGATGGTCACCCTCACCCTGCCCGATGGCAGCCGCCTCCACGCTGCGCTCTCGCCGCCGGCCCGGCCGCTCACGGTGACCATCCGCCGCCACCTGCCGTCCCGCTTCCGGGAGCTGGCCGACCTTGCCGCCACCGGCTTCCTGCGAACCTCCGCGATCCCCTTCCTCGAGGCGATGGTCCGCGGCCGCCTCAACGTGCTGGTCGCTGGCGGCACCGGAACGGGGAAGACGACCTTCGTGCGGACCCTCTGCCGGCTGATCCCACCCGCCGAGCGGCTCGTCACGATCGAGGACCAGGCCGAGCTCCACCTCTGGCGCGAGCTGCCCGACTGCGTCTCTCTCGAAGGGCGGCCGGCCAACATCGAAGGGAGGGGGGCGATCGGCATCCAGAGACTGGTCCACGAGGCTTTGCGGATGAGTCCCGACCGGATCGTGATCGGCGAGGTCCGCGGCGCGGAAGCGCTCGACCTCCTCGACGCGATGAATACCGGGCACCCCGGCTCGATCTGCACCATCCACTCGGAGAGCCCCCGCGACACCCTGCCGCGCCTGGCCCGGCTGGCGCTCCGCAATCCGGCCGCTCCCCGGCCCGAGGCGATCACGGCCGAGATCGGGCGGACCATCGACCTGGTCCTCCACCTCGGCGTCAGCTCGGAGGGCGGCCTCCGCCGGCGGCGGCTGCGGTCGATCGGCGTGGTCGTCGAGGCGGAGGGCGTCCAGCCGGTGGTCGAGGAGCTGGGGGCTTTTCGAGAGCTGCCGGCAAGGGTCCGCGCAAAGCTGGAGGCGGGCGGCTTCCGTCCCGGTTCCCCGGCCGAGGGAAGCGATGCTTGAGGCCGGCTCCGCGCTGCCCGCGGGTGCCGCCGTCGCCATCGCCGTCCTCGCCCTTGGGTGGACGCCCGTCCGCGTTCCAGCCCTGGAGGCGCGTCTCCGCTTCTACCTGCACCTCTGGTTGGCGGGCGAGGCGAAGCGCGCCGCGGCGGCAGGCCTCGGCGTCGGGGCGCGGCAGCTGGTCGCTCTCGAGGTGCTGGTCGCAGCCGGCGCGGCGGTGCTGGGCTTCCGGCTGTCGGCTATGCCGGCGCTGGCGGTCGCCGCCGGCGGGCTCTCCTTCGGCGTCCTGGTCGGTGTCCTCGGCCTCCGCTCGACGGCTCTCCGCCGCGAGCGCCAGGACGCCGTCGTCGCCTCCGTCCGCACCCTCCGGCAGCTCCTCGAGACGGGGGCCGTCGGTGTCACCGGCGCCCTCGAGATCCTGGCCGAGCGGGGTCCAACCGCGCTGCGGCGGGAGTTCCAGGCGCTGGTCGCCAGTGGAGCGCGTCCCGCTGCCTGGGCCCGGGCGCGGGAGCGGGTGGGTGAGCCGGTGTTCGACCTGCTCTCGGCGGCCATCCTGGTCCAGCGACCCGGCGGCGGCGAGCTGGCACCGCTCTTCCGCGAGCTGGAGGAGTCCGTCACCGCCGTCCACGAGGTGGAGCGCGAGGCGGCGGCGCTGCAGGTCCAGGCGCGATCGGCGTCGACGCTGATCCTCTGCCTTCCGCTCGCCTTCCTGGCCGCGATGTGCCTGCTCCGTTCTCCCTACCTCGACGCTTACCGCACCCTCCCGGGAGAGGTCTTCCTGGCGGCGATGCTGGGCGTGATGGGGATCGCCCACCTGCTGATCCGCCGCTGGCTGCGCCTGCCCGAAGAGCCCCGCCTCGAGCTTGCCGATGAGTGACCCGGTGCCGCTTGCCATGGCTATCGCGGCCGGCGGCTGCGGCGCCATCGTCGCGATTGCGCTCCTGGCTCCGGCGCCCGCGGAGGGGGCTCGCCAGTGGCTTGCGCGCCGCGCCGGAGGGGCTCCCGGCCAGACGCCGGCGGGCCTCGCCCGGAGCATCCGGGGGAGCGCCGCCTATGGCTGCCTCCGGAGCCGGTTGGCGCGCCGCCTGGAGCAGGCCGGCCGGCGCGAGTCGCCCGAGCTGGCGGCAGGCCTGGGCGCGCTCGCGGCGCTCTCCGCCGGCGTCGCGGTGGCGGTTGTCGCGACCCTTGCCGGCGACCCGCCCAGCGGAGTCCTGGCCGGTGCCGCCATCAGCGCCGGCGTGCTCGGTCTGCTCGCCCACCGGCTGCATCGGGAAGCGCAGGCCCGGCGCGAGCTTCTCCTCGGCCAGCTGGGACCGATCCTCGAGCTGGTCAGCCTCGAGCTGAGCGGTGGCGCGCCGCCGATGCTGGCGCTGGAGGCCGTACTGGGTCGAACCAGGTCCGAGCTGGCGGCGGCGATGCGCGCCCAGCTGATCGGTTCCCGGGTCGCCGGATCGGCCTCCTTCGACGGCAGGCTGGCCGTGCTCGGCGACCGGCTCGAGCTCCCCGCGCTCCACTCGATGGCGATGATCCTCGGCTTGAGCCGGGACTATGGGTCGGGTGTCGGCCAGGGAATCCGTGCGCTTGCGGCGGACCTCAGGCGGGCCCGCCGCCGCCACGTCATCCAGCTCAGTCGGGGAGCCCTCAACCGGGTGCTCATCCCAGCCGCGGTCGGCGTCCTGCTTCCCTTCATGGCGATCCTCCTCTTCCCGGCGGTCGCCGTGCTGACAAGGAGCTTTCGCTGACGGATGCGGCCTGACCGAGGAAGCGCCCTGCTCGAGTTCGCCATCACCTGGCCGGTGACGCTGCTCCTGGTCGCTGGCTCGGTCCAGCTGGCGGTTTGGGGCTCGGAGGCGTTCGCGGCGAAGCGGGCAGCCCTCGCCGGCGCCAGGGCGGGGAGTGCTGCCGACGGAAGCGCGGAGCTGGCGCGCGCGGCGGCGCTCGGCTCGCTCCGCCCGGTGCTGGTGGGGACCACCGCCGGCGCCTGGTGTCCGTCTTCCGGCGGCGCCGCCCCGCCGGTCTGGGTCTGCGCGACGGAGACCGCGGCCACGGTCGAAGTCCGTGTCGGGGGTTCGGTCCCCGCGCTGCTGCCCCTCCTGCCGGGCAACCGCGGGCTGCCGCTCGACGCCGATGCGGTGCTGGCTCGGGAGGCTTTCCAGTGAGGCGCCGCGGACAGGCGCTGGTGGAGCTGGCGGTATCCCTCCCGCTCCTCCTGCTCCTTGCCCTGGGTGCTGCCCAGTTCGTTCGGCTCGCCCTGACGCGGACCGGGCTGGACGCGGCAACCGCGGCCGCGGCAGGCGCGGCCGCCCGGGCGCCCTCAGCCGCCGCGGCCGGGACGGCCGGCACCGCCGCCTTCGAGGCGGGCGCGGCCGCGTACGGCCTCAGCCGCTCGGCGAAGGTCACCCTCGGCAGTGGTGATTTCCAGCGCGGCGGAACGGTGACGGCGGCCGCCGAGGCCGAAGTCGGACTTGGCTTGAGCGGCATACCGGCGCTCCGGTTTGTCATGAGGCTCAGGTCAACCGCGTCGGCCCGGGTCGAGGACTGGCGCTCCCGGCAGGCCGTCCCATGAACCGCGACGAGGCCGGGCAGACGCTGGTTGCGCTTGCCCTCTTGCTGCCCCTGGTGCTCCTTCCCGTCGTCGCCTACGCCATCCAGGCCACCCTCCTCGCCTCCCGTGCGTCGCTTCTCCAGGCAGCCGCCGCGAGGGCGGCGGAGGATGCCAGCCAGGCCGTCGACATCGGCGCCCTGCGGTCGCGAGGCGTGCTCCAGCTCGACGCGTCGGAAGCGAGCCGGATCGCGCGAACCTCGCTCGCTGCAGAAGACGCGGCCGCGGAGCTGGACGGCGTTGCCGTCGGACCGGTCTCCGTCTCGGCGGCATCCTCCGAGCCGGCAGCGTCACCCTCACCTCGGTGGCGACGGCAAGGCTGACCGCCGGCTATCGCGGTCCCGGCTAGCGGTCTTCGGCGGAGCGCCAGGCATCACCCTGAAGCAAGCGTCCCGAACCGGCACGACGCGACCTAAGCTGTCAACACAGGAGGTTCGCCATGGAAGCCAAGGTTGGAGATCGCGTCGCCGTCGAGTCGGAGCGGGTCGGGAAGCCAACCCGGGAGGGCGAGGTGCTCGAGGTCCTCACGCCGGGACCGGACGTCCACTACCGGATTCGCTGGCTGGACGGTCATGAAACCATCCTCTACCCGGTCGCCGGCTGCCTCAGCGTCATCGGCAAGGACGCGAGACTCAACTAGCCGTCAGGTTCGAGCGGTCGCCGGCCAGCGCAGATCGAGCAGCCGCGTGCCGTTGCCGAAAAGAAGCTTGTCCAGCACCGGCGCGGGGATCTCGAGGCCGGCCAGCTCCTCCAGGCAGCGCTCGGGCTGGATGAAGGGATAGTCGCTCCCGAACAGGAACTGGTTCTGGAGCCGGGACTTCAGCTCCCGGAGCACCTCCGGCGGGATGTACTTGGGCGCCCAGCCGGAGGTGTCGATCCAGACGTTGGTCTTGTGCATCGCCATCGCCAGCAGCTCGACGTGCCAGGGCCAGCCCATGTGGGCGGCGATGATGGTCAGGTCGGGGAAGGCGGCGGCGAGCTTGTCGAGCAGGATCGGCCGGCAGAGGTCGATCCGGATCCCCTGGCCGCCCGGCGTGCCGGCGCCGATGCCGCTCGTCCCGGTGTGGAAGATGCAGGGAAAGCCGAGTTCGGCGCACTTGGCGAAGACCGGCCAGAAGGTTTCGTCGGAGGGGTCGAAGGCCTGGATCGAGGGGTGGAACTTGCCTCCCACGAGGCCGAGCTCGGCGGCCGTCTCCAGCTCCCGCACGGCGCGCTCACCCTTGTGCGGGTCGACGCTCGCGAAGCCGATGAACACCTCCGGGAAGTCCTTCACGGCCTGGGCCACAAACTCGTTCGAAAGGCGGGGCCGGTGGGTCGCCGTCTCGGCGTCCCAGGCCAGCAGGACCGCCTTCAGGTCGAGGTCGGCGTACTGGCGGGCGAGGCCCTCCAGGCTGTTGCGGGCGACCTTGGAGCGGAAGTAGCGCTCGGCGGCCTCGACGTACCCTTCGAGGCTCACGTCCAGCCACTCCGGGGTGGGCAGGTGGACGTGGAAATCGATCGCCCTCACTAACTGGGATCATACGGGTCGTGCTGAAGGCGACGCTCCTCCTCCTGGCGGGCGGTGAGAGCAAGCGCATGGGCCAGCCGAAGGCTCTCCTGCCGGTGGGAAAGACCACTTTGGTCGAGTGGCTGGCCGACCGCCTCGGCGGGAGCTTCGCCGAGGTCCTCGTCTCCGCCAACGATCCCCAGCTGGTGCCCAAGGGGCTGCGCATGGTCCGCGACCGGCGCGCCGGCCACCTCGGTCCGCTGGCGGGGATCGAGGCCGGCCTCGCCGCGGCGACGACCGAGGTCCTGGTCGCGGTGGCCTGTGACATGCCGCGGGCGACCCCCGAGCTCGCCCAGCAGCTGATCGAGCTGAGCGACGGCCATGACGCGGCGGTGCCGAGGATCGGCGGCCGGCCCGAGCCCGCCTTCGCCTGCTACCGGCAGACGGCCGCGTGGCCGATCGGCGAGGCACTCGACACGGGCCGCCTGAGGGCGGCCGGGGCGCTCGAGCACATGGACGTGGTCTGGCTCGACAACGCCGATCGGAAGCTCTTCTGGAACATGAACACCCCGAAGGACTATCAAGTTTTCCTGTCGGCGCTCTGACGCCCTGCGCCATAATCAATTTGAAGCCAACCCTCAGCCTTTCGGAGAAACGCGTTTGAAAATCGTCGTGACCGTGAAGCAGATCCCCGATCCCAACGGGCCCCCCAAGTTGACCCCCGACAACCGCCTTGCCCGTGATGGGGAGGTCGTGCTCGATCCCGGCGACGAGTACTCGGTCGAGGCGGCGCTGCGAATCAAGGAGTCGACCGGCGAGAGCGAGGTCGTGCTGGTGTCGATGGGGCCCGCGAAGGCCGCCGACGCCATCCGCAAGGGCCTCAGCATGGGCGCCGACCGGGCCATCCACATCAGCGACGACGCGCTCGCGGGCACCGACGCGCTGACGACCGCCCAGGTCCTCGCCGCCGCGATCAAGGGCGAGTCGCCCGACCTCGTGATCAGCGCCACCGAGTCGACCGACGGCTCCTCCGGCATGGTGCCGCCGATGCTGGCCGAATTGCTCGGCTTTCCCCAGCTCACCTTTGCAAAGCAGGTCGAGGTCGCCGGCAACAAGGTCACCATCCAGCGCCAGACCGACGACGGCTATGACGTCGTGGAGGCCGAGATCCCGGCCCTGGTCAGCGTCACCGCCGGGGTCGGCGAGCCGCGCTACGCGTCGCTCAAGGGGATCATGGCGGCCCGCAGCAAGGAGGTCAAAAAGGTCGCCCTGGTCGATCTCGGCGTCACGCCCGGGACCCGCGCCGAGGAGGTCCTCGACATCGTCGACGCCGAGCAGCGGCAGGCCGGCGAGGTCTTCGAGGATGACGGCACCGCGGCCGACAAGATCCTCGCCCTGCTCGTCAAGGTGAAGGCGGTCTAGGGAAAAGAGATGGCCAAGATCTGGGTCTACGCGGAACTCACCGGGGGCAAGCTGGCCCCCATCTCCCTCGAGCTGCTCGCCAAGGCGCGTGCCCTGGGCGGGGAGATCGAGGCGGTGGCGCTCGGCGAGGGAGCCGAAGGCGCCGCGGAGGCGCTCGGCAAGCATGGCGCGAAGAAGGTCCTCGCCTGCGACGACGAGGTCTTCGACGACTACCTCGCCCAGCCGGCCGCCGACACCATGGAGGCGCTGGTCAAAGCGAACGGTCCCGACCTGATCCTCTTCGGCTTCACCCGCGAGTCGCGCGAGGTTGCCGGCCGCCTCTCCGCGCGGCTCGGCGTCGGCCAGGTCGCAAGCGCCCTCGATGTCGAGGCGGTCGGCGGCGGCTACGTGGCCAAGGTGCCCTACTTCGGCGGCGCCAAGGTCGCCCGCATGCGGGTCAACCACAAGCCCGCGATCGTGCTCATCCGGCCCAAGTCCTTCGAGGCGGCCGAGTCCGGCGGCACCGCCGAGGTCGAGAAGGTGACCGCCACCGTTGGTGCGGACTCGAAGCGGGCGAAGGTCGTCGAGCGGGTCGCCGAGAAGGGCGAGAAGGTCAAGCTCGAGGACGCCATCATCATCGTCAGCGGCGGCCGCGGCATGCAGGGGGCGGAGAACTTCTCGCTCCTCGAGGAGCTCGCCGATGCCCTCGGCGGGGCGGTCGGCGCCAGCCGGGCCGTCGTCGACGCCGGCTGGGTGCCCTATTCGATGCAGGTTGGCCAGACCGGCAAGGCGGTCCGCCCCAACGTCTACATCGCGGCCGGGATCTCGGGAGCGATGCAGCACACGGTGGGCATGAAGGGCTCGAAGGTGATCATCGCCATCAACAAGGATGCGGAGGCGCCGATCCTGAAGATGGCCGACCTCGGCGTCGTGGGCGACGCCCTCAAGATCGTCCCGCTGCTCACTGAGGCCGTCAAGTCGAAGAAGGGCAGGTAGCCGGGGGGCGACAGAGAGAAACGGAACGCGCTCAGGCCGAACGGCTGCTGGCCGATCGGTCGCGGCTGCGGACAGCCCGCGATTTCGCAGCCGCCGACGTGATCCGCGACCAGCTCCGGGAGGGCGGCTGGGAGGTCGTCGACTCGTCCGCGGGAAGTGACCTGAAGGCGCTCGAGGTGCCCCCTCCGCCGCGCCCGCTGACGATGCTGGCAGTCCTCCACGGCTGGCCCGAGGACGCCCGGCGCTGGCTGGAGTCGGTGCTCCGCCACCACGCCACCCGGGAGCTCGAGGTTCTCCTCGTCGACAACTCCGGCTCCCCCGAGCTGGCGGTCTGGACGGCAAGCGTCAAGAGCGAGCGGGTACGCGTCCTCACCCTGGAGCCACGCGGCTTCGGCGCCGCCGTCAATGCCGGGCTCGAGGCAGCCGCCGGCGAGGTGATCGTCGTCTTCGACCCCGGCACCGAAGCCACCGGCGACGTGGCAACCCCGCTCCTCGAGATGCTGGAACGACCCGGGGTCGGCATCGCCGCGGCCTACGGGGTCCGCGGCGTCGGAACGGTGAAGCACTTCCACGACCACCCGGGACCGGAGGTCGACGCTGTCGAGGGCTACTGCATGGCCTTCCGGCGAGCCGACGCCCTCGCCGTGGGCGGCTTCGACGAGAAGTTCCGCTTCTACCGGATCGCCGACTTCGAGTTCAGCTTCCGGATCCGCTCGACCGGCAAGCGGGCGATGGTCGTCGCAGGGCTGCCCTTACGCAAGCACCAGCACCGGCTCTGGGAGGCGGAGACCGAAGCAGAGCGCGAGCGGCTCTCGAAGAAGAACTTCTACCGGTTCCTGGACCGCTGGGGAAAACGCACCGACCTGCTCGTCGACTGAGCGAGCCGACGCCGGCTAGGAGGTCTGGCCGTTCCCCACGACGTGGATCCAGGTCAACCCGGTGTTGAGCCGGAGCACGTTCCCGGCCTCGTCGGTGAAGTAGAGCGGCTGGGTCTTGTTCTGGTAGTAGTCCTGGCTGTCGGCACCCTGGTGCCAGGTCGCGTGGACCAGCCGGCCGTTGGACCACACCTCAGCCGCCCCGGAACCGTTCATCCCGTAGCGGATCGAGCCCGCTCCGCCGTTCACGTCCTCGGTCCAGCCGGCCGCGCCGAAGGGAACGTGCATGACCACGACGTTCTTCACCGCCAGCTGCTGCCCGCTGTTCGCGTCGATCCGCGGTGAGCCCTGGTCGAAGGGCCGGTAGCAGGAGCAGCCGGCGTCGAAGGTGTAGCCGACGCCCTGGAGCGGGATCGAGGGCCATTCGGCCGGGGCGCCGGCGGTGTTGTCCGGGTGGGCGGTGTCGACCGCATAGGCCTTGCTGCCGCCGCCCATCTCGGCCCTGGCCCGGGCAATCCGGCCCCCGTCCGTGAAGAGGTTGTGGGGAGCGGGCCGCGGATCGTAGCGGAAGAAGTGGTTGCCCTGGTCGTAGTCGTTGATCAGCACGGGGATCCCGGCGGGAGCCCCGGCGCTGCCCCACAGGTAGCGGAGGGTGCCGTCGGAGGCGCCGCTGCACATCGTCACGCCGCTGAAGGCGGTGCCCAGGTAGGGGTTGATCATCCGGCAGCTGCGGACCGGCCCGACCATGCCCGGCGCGTTGTTGAAGAAGGTCAGAGTGAAGCGGCTGATGCTGTACTCGCTGATGTACTCCCAGACGATGTCGGCCGACTGGAGGCCGGCCTGCGGGCGGGCAAGGCCGGCGTTGTCGATCACGACCAGCATCGGCGCCTGGGTCTGGAAATCGGCCGGGATCTGGCTGCTCGAATTGGAAGGCTCCAGGCCGCGAACGGTGGCGGTGAGCGGCTCGAGGTCGGTCGTGGTCATACCTTTGGCCGTGAGGGCCTCCGGCGACGGGCCGATCTTGTAGCTCTGGTAGGGGAGGTAGCCGAGCGGTGCGATGTCGACCGACTTGCCGTCGGCGGCCCACTTGTACTGCGCGTCGGCAAGGGTGTTGCCGTTCAGGGTGGGGATCGCGCTCGCCGTCTTCATGGGAGCCGTGATGTCGTGACCGGCTTGCCGTCGACGAGGTAGCCGGCGACGCCGAGCCGCGGCTGGGTCGTGAACCGGCCGCTCCAGTTGCTGAGGGTGAGCGTGTGGTCGGAGCTGCTGGCCTTCTTGACGCTGAGCGAGTAGACCTGGCCCGGCCGCCAGCCGGCGGTCGGGGTGACCATCAGCTTGGCGTCGGCTGCTGTGACCTTGAAATCGGTCGCCGGGCTGACGCTGAGCTTCACCGACCTGCCGTCGATCTTCTGGTTGAAGTCGAGGACGACCGGCTCATTGACCCGGACGAAGCCGTCCTTGGGCTTGGCGATGCTCGCCGAGATCGACTGACCCCAGCAGGCGGGCAGGGCGGACGCGGCCAGGATGACCACCGAGAGGAGGGCAGGTCGAAATAGTTGCTTGTTCAATATCTGTCAGCGACTGTATCAGCCTGAGAGAAGACATCTCAAGGACGATGGGAGGTACCAAAGTTAGAATTCGGGGAATGTCCGCTGACGGTCCGGGAACCTCGGCCGAGGCCGCCGGCGAGTTCGACCAGAAGCTCGACGAGCTCCGCGAGCGAAAGCGCCGCAACCTCGCCATGGGCGGTCCTGACAAGATCGCCAAGCAGCACGAACGGGGCAAGCTGACGGCTCGCGAGCGGATCGACCTCCTCTTCGACCCCGGCACCTTCGTCGAGCTCGGCCTGCTCGCCCACCAGCAGTCGATGCGCGGCAACGAGGTCGACCCGCCCGAGAAGACACCGGCGGACGGGGTGGTCACCGGCCACGGGATGGTCGACGGCCGCCAGGTCTGGGCGATCGCGTACGACTTCACCGTGATGGCCGGCTCGATGGGTGCGGTCGGCGAGGCCTACAAGACGTCGCGCGTACGCGAGATGGCGATGCGCTACCGCAAGCCGATCGTCTGGCTGCTCGACTCGGCGGGGGCGAGGATCCAGGAGGCGGCGGGATCCACCTTCGCGGGCAGTGGCCAGCTCTTCTACGACCAGGTCCAGATGTCGGGCGTGGTCCCCCAGGTGAGCGCGATGCTGGGGCCCTGCGCGGCGGGCACCGCCTACATCCCCGGGCTCAGCGACTTCGTGCCGATGGTCAAGGGCACCAGCAGCATGTCGCTGGGCGGCTCCCGGCTGGTCAAGGCGGCCACCGGCGAGGATGTCACCGACCACGAGATGGGCGGTTCGCAGGTCCACTGCCACGTGTCCGGGGTGGGGGACAACGAGGTCGAGAGCGACGAGCAGTGCATCGAGCAGGTCCGGCGCTTCCTCTCCTACCTGCCCAGCAGCAACCTCGAGCCGCCGCCCTGGGTGCCGTCCGAGGATCCGGCCGACCGCGACGTCGAGGGCCTCGACAAGCTCGTCCCGGCCAATCCGCGGCAGGCGTATGACGTCCGCAAGGTGATCCAGCGGATCGCCGACCAGTCCTCCTGGTTCGAGATCAAGCCGGCCTGGGCCAAGAACCTCGTCGTCGGCTTCGCCCGGATGGCCGGGCACGCGGTCGGGATCGTGGCCAACCAGCCGCTGTTCAAGGGCGGCATCCTCGACGTCGACGCCGCCGACAAGGCCGCCCGCTTCATCCGGATGTGCGACGCCTTCAACGTGCCCCTCGTCTACCTGATGGACGTGCCCGGCTTCCTGGTCGGGTCGGAGGTGGAGAAGGAGGGCATCATCCGGCACGGGGCGAAGATGCTCTATGCGACCTCCGAGGCGACCGTTCCCAAGATCACGATCGTGATGCGCAAGGCCTACGGCGCGGGCTACTTCGTCATGTGCGGTAAGGGCTACCAGCCGGACCTGATCGTCGCCTGGCCGTTCGCCGAGATCAGCGTGATGGGCCCCGAGGGGGCCGTGAACATCATCTTCAACAAGGTCGTCGAGGCGGCCGAGAACCCAGTGGAGACGCGCGCCCAGCTGGTCGCCCGGATCCGGGAGACGATCAGCCCCTACGTCGCCGCGGGCTGGGCGATGATCGACGACGTGATCGAGCCCGCCGACACCCGGCGGGTGATCGTCCAGGGCCTCGAGCAGGCGCGTGACAAGAAGGTCGAGCGGCCCTGGCGCAAGCACGGCAACATCCCGGTATGACCACCGACCTGGCGGTCATCAGCTGCGCTCTGACCGGGGCGCTGACGACGCGTGCTCAGTGCCCGGCGATCCCCTACACGCCGGCCGAGATCGGCGAGGAGGCGCGCCGGGCGGCCGAAGCGGGGGCGGCGATCGTCCACATCCACGCCCGCAACGACGACGGCAGCCCGACCTGGGCACCCGAAACCTTCCGGCGGATCTTCGCGGAGGTCCGCTCCCGGACCGAGGTGATCATCAACTTCTCGACCGGCTCGGTCGGCATTCCGGCCGCCGAACGGGTCCAGCACGTCCGCGAGCTCAGGCCCGAGATGGCGGCCCTCAACATGGGCTCGATGAACTACGCGATCTACTCCGCCAAGCGGAAGGAGTTCTATCACGACCACGTCTTCGCCAACCCTTTCCATGACATCCGCTTCTTCCTGGAGGCGATGAACGAGGCTGGCGTGCGGCCGGAGATGGAGTGCTTCGACTCCGGCCACGTCGGCAACACCCGGCCGCTGATCGACCTCGGCGTCCTCCGGCCGCCTTACCAGTTCAGCCTCGTGATGGGCGTCCTCGGCGGCATCCCGGCGAGCACCAGGAACCTGGTTCACCAGGTCGACTCCCTGCCCGCGGGGTCGCACTGGCAGGTCATCGGGATCGGCCTCGAGCAGTGGCGGCTGGGGGGCGCCGCCCTCAGCATGGGCGGCAACTTCAGGGTCGGGTTGGAGGACAACTTCTATCTCGACGAGGGCCGGATGGCCGGCAGCAACGGCGAGCTGGTCGAAAAGGCGGCGCGTCTCTGCCGCGACCTCGGCCGCAAGGTCGCATCCATCGGCGAGGCGCGAGAGCTGCTCGGCCTGCCTGTTCAGACCGAGATCAAGGCTGAGCTGGTCGGCAACGTCTGGAAGATCGTCGCGGGCCCGGGCGACAAGGTGGAGGAGGACGATGTGCTCCTGATCCTGGAGTCGATGAAGATGGAGATCCCCGTCGTCGCGCCGCACGCGGGGACCGTGAAGGAGATCCGCGTCAAGGAGACCGAGGTCGTCAAAGAGGGCCAGGTGCTGGCGGTGGTCGAATAGGCCTCAGCCTTTCACGGCGGCTCCAGCCGGTCGCCCAGCTGGTTCCCCGCGGTAGCTCGGCTGCCGACATCGGCACCGGCGACGGCAAGCTCGCCGCCTGGCTCGCCGCCGCCGACCACCGGGTTATCGCGACCGAGAACAAGCCCGGCCCGCGCCGCGAGGCGCTCCGCCTGCTCGAGCCGCTGGGGATCGAGTGCCGGCTCGGCGAAGGCCTCCAGCCGATCCTGCCCGGCGAGGTCGAGGTGGCCCTGATCGCGGGGATGGGCGGGCGCACGATCGGCCGCATCCTGGCCGCCTCGCCGGAGGTCGTGGCGAGCCTCCGGGCGCTCGTCCTCCACTATCGCGTCGGCGCCGCAAACCAGATCGAGCAGCGATCCCGCCGCTACTCGGCCTTCCTGGTCGTTCCGCCATACTCGACCGCGCGATGAGGCCGACCGAGCTCCTGCTCCAGTACCAGCGGCTCGGCGACCGGATCAGCACGCTGACCGACGAGGCGCGCCACATCGAGCAGCGGCTGGCAACCGACGCCCGGCTCGAGGCGGCGACCGCCGCCGTCGCGGCCGCCCTCGAAGAGCGGGACCGGCTGGCGCGCGAGCTGCGCGAGATGGACCTCGACGTGGAAGGTCACCGGACCAAGATGAAAAGCCACGAGAGGGAGCTGATGAGCGGGCGGATCCGGAGCCCTTCCGACCTCACCAAGATGAGCGACGAGGTTGGCCACATGAAGGCGCGGCTGGCCGAGGAGGAGGACCGGGAGTTCGAGCTGATGGCCGCTCTCGAGGCGGCCGACGCGGAGCTGGCAAGCGCACGCCAGGAGCTCGCCGACGCCCAAGCCGAAGTCGAGACTGCGGCGCCCAGGCTGCAGGCGAGGCTGCGGGTCGTCGAGGGCGAGGTGGCCGAGCTGGAGCTGCAGCGGGAGGGCCTCTGGGCCGAGATCCCGGCGCCGCTCCAGGCCGCCTTCCGTAAGATCAGCCGGATCCCCAACCCGGTCGTCGCGGTGGTCAACGGGCAGTGCGAGGGCTGCCGGGTCCAGCTCACCACCAACGAGCTGCAGGTGCTCCGCCGGGGCGAGCGCTTCACCTGCCAGAACTGCAACCGGATCCTGGTCCTCAACTGAGCAAGGTCCTTCGCCTCTACACCGACGGTGCGGCGCGGGGCAACCCCGGCCCAGCCGGCCTGGGCGTCGTCATCGAGGATGACAAGGGCGTGCGGCTGCGCGGCCTCTGCCGTTACATCGGGACGGCGACCAACAACGTCGCCGAGTACCTCGCCCTGATCGATGGCCTGACCGCCGTCTCGGAGTGGAAGCCGGACCGGGTCGAGGTCTACCTCGACTCCAAGCTGGTCGTCGAGCAGGTGCGCGGCAACTACCGCGTGAAGAACGCCGCTCTCGCGCCCCTCCACGCGCGGGCGCTGAAGTTGATCTCGGCCCTGCCCGAGGTCGAGATCCGGCACGTCGAGCGGGCCAAGAACAAGGGTGCCGACGCGCTCGCCAACCGCGCCATCGACGAGTGGAAGGGCGAAGCGGCCGGTCAGCAGACCAGGAAGTAGCTGCGGCCGAGGTCGGGACCGGTGGCGGACAGCACCGAGTAGGCCCCGGTCGAGAGGTTCGGGGCCTGCCAGTCGACCTTGGCCGACATCGACTCGCCGGGCTGGAGGAGGCGGATCAGCATCGGACAGGCGACAACCGGTGGCTTCCGGGTCCATACCGCATGTCCCGCGGCGTCGACGACCGTCAGCGACGGTCCGCCGCAGAGCAGGCTGGAAGGTCCGCCGCAGCTCTGCGTCGAGACGTTGGTGGCGGTGACAGTGAAGCTGATCCGGCTCACCCCGGTCGGGTAGCTGCGGGCGTCCGGCGCGATCGAGTACGCGAGGCAGCCGGTCGGAGCGGCGGCCCGGTCGGCGGAGCGTGGGGGACAGGGCTGCCCGGCGCTTCCGGCAGACCCACAGGCGGTAAGGAAGACGATCCCGGCTGCGATCAGGAGCCTCATCTCGAAAGGTTTAACGAAGCCGGCGGTCGCGGGTATCATGCAAGGCGAGTCGAGGCGGACGGGCGACCGCCGGGCGCGAATGCGCGCCGGGAGGAAAGTCCGGGCTCCGCAGAGCAGGGCGCTGGGTAACACCCAGTCGGGGCGACCCGAAGGAAAGTGCCACAGAAATCAAACCGCCAAGAGGGCCTGTCTCTAGAGAGGTTCTCAGGGCAAGGGTGAAACGGTGGGGTAAGAGCCCACCGGCGGCAGGGTGACCTGCCGGCCAGGCAAACCCCGTCCGGAGCAAGACCAAGTAGGAGGGCGTCCCCTCAGGGGATAAGGCTGCTCGCCGAGCCCTCGGGTATCGGTCGCTGGAGTCGCCGGGCAACCGGCGTCCAAGACAGATGGTCACCATCCCGCAAGGGATACAGAACCCGGCTTACAGTCCGCCCTCGGCCCACCTACCCCGATCTCGAATATGAAATTCGAGTTCAGGACTGCCTCGCGGAGGAGTGTAAATCGCGGGTACCACTACCCAATTAGTGCCCACACGGTTGTTCGGCCGAGTTCGATTCGGAGTTATGCGACCACCGTCTGAACTCATGTCGACAGAATGTCTAAGGGCTCGTCGCGGCGACCTACCGACGCGGGCCATACGAACACCGGGACGCCCGACAGGACAGACGTGCCGGTGAG
>WNFM01299335.1_pt1 | contig 19664 bp, 21 predicted proteins | sample 5400271 | NCBI WGS metagenome assembly WNFM01 (sample SAMN13153352, study PRJNA577476) | soil metagenome | isolation source: 60 cm saprolite on Douglas fir-dominated hillslope | place: USA:California | collected 2013-09-17 | reverse complement strand
GCGGCGACTACAACATCGGCGACGCGACATTGAACCGTTTCTTTGCCTTCCACGTCATCGCCTTGCCGCTGGTCCTGCTGGGTCTGGTGGCGGCGCACCTGGTGGCCCTGCATGAAGTGGGCTCCAACAACCCGGACGGCGTGGAAATCAAGAAAGATCTCGACGTCGACGGTCACCCGAAGGACGGCATTCCCTTCCATCCCTATTACACCGTCAAGGATCTGGTCGGTGTGGTCGTGTTCCTGGCGGTATTTACCGCGATCATCTTCTTTGCGCCTGAAGTCGGCGGCTACTTCCTGGAAGCGCCGAACTTCGTTCCGGCCGACCCGCTGACCACGCCGCCGCATATCGCCCCGGTCTGGTACTTCACGCCGTTTTACGCCATGCTGCGCGCCGTGCCGTCGATGTTCAGCTCGCAGTTCCCCCTGATCCTGTTTGCCCTGCCCTGGCTGGACCGCGGCAAGGTCAAGTCGATTCGCTATCGCGGCCCGATTTACAAATACTTCCTGACCGCCTTCGTCATCAGCTTTCTGGTGCTGGGCTATCTGGGCGTGGTGCCGACCACCGTCTGGGGACAAATGCCGAAAGCGCTGCCGATCATTGGCGGCCTGGATGTGGCGACCATCGTGGCGCGCATTTTGACCACGGTATATTTCCTCTTCTTCGTGCTGATGCCCTGGTACACCGCAAACGACAAAGAGAAACCGGAACCGAAACGGGTCAATTTCTGATGAGAACTCCACTTAAAACCCTGATTGCCGCCCCCCTACTGGTGATGAGCATGCTTGGAATGCCCGCATGGGCTTCCGGCGACGAAGACGTTCATCTCGACAGCGCGCCGATCAACCTGAAAGATCAGGCCTCGCTGCAGCGCGGTGCGCGAAATTTCGTCAACTACTGCCTGAACTGCCACAGCGCGGCCTACATGCGTTACAGCCATTTGACGCAAATCGGCCTCACTGAGGACCAGATCAAGCAGAACCTGATGTTCACCACCGACAAGTTTGGCGATACGATGGTGTCGGCGCTGGATGCCAAGGACGCCAAGGACTGGTTTGGCAAGGTGCCGCCGGACCTGACCCTGGTCGCCCGGGTGCGCGGCGCGGACTGGCTGTATACCTATCTGCGCAGCTACTACCGTGACGACAAGAGCCCGACCGGCTGGAACAATCTGGCGTTCAAGAATGTCGCCATGCCGCATGTGCTGCACGATCTGCAGGGCACGCAGGTGCTGAGCAAAGTCGGCGAGAAGGAAGTTCACGGCCACGCCGAGCCGATCATGAAACTGACCGTTGACCGCCCGGGCACCATGAACTCCCAGGAATACGATCTGTTCGTGCGCGACCTGGTCAACTACCTGACCTTCATGGGCGAGCCCGCCCGCCCGCAGCGCACGCAACTGGGTGTGCTGGTCCTGCTGTTCCTGGCCCTCGCGTTTTTTGCCGCCCTGTGGCTGAAGCACGAGTACTGGAAAGACGTCAAATAGTCGGCGCGGCCCTAGCCAACTATCCGCAGTTCGCAAAAGCCGCGCATATCGCGCGGCTTCGCGCTTCTAAGTTTTACGGTTTTACGCATTCTCAGAAAAAGAAAGTTGGTGAACGATCATGATGACGCTCTATTCCGGAACCACCTGTCCCTTCAGCCACCGCTGCCGCATCGTCCTTTACGAAAAAGGCATGGATTTCCAGATCCTCGACGTGGACTTGATGAACAAGCCCGAAGATCTGGCGGTGATGAACCCCTATAACCGCACCCCGGTGCTGGTCGAACGCGATCTGATTCTGTACGAATCGAACATCATCAACGAATACATCGACGAGCGCTTTCCGCATCCGCAGCTGATGCCCGCCGACCCGGTGATGCGCGCCCGCGCCCGCCTGATCCTGTTCCGCATGGAAAACGAGATTTTCAACCATGTCGACGTGATCGAGCGCGGCAAGCCCAACCAGCACGAGAAGGCGCGCCTGTACATCCGCGAAAACCTGATCCAGCTGGCGCCGATCTTCGTCAAGCAGAAACATATGCTGGGCGACGAATTTTCGATGCTGGACGTGGCCATCGCCCCGCTGCTGTGGCGCCTCGAGCACTACCAGATCGAGATGCCGAAGGCGGCAGCGCCGCTGCTGAAATATGCGGAACGCCTGTTCTCGCGCCAGGCGTTCATCGATTCGATGACGGCCTCCGAAAAGGCGATGCGCAAGTAATCCGGCGACAAGCGGCCGCTGGCAGTCCCGCGGCCGCCGCTCAGCGCCCAGCTACAGACGGCCCCGCGCGACGGGCGTAAGATTAAGTCGCCCGCGTCGCGCAATAGCCGACGCCACGCAACCGCTAAAACGAAACCATGGCTGAAATTTCCAACAAGCCCTATCTGATCCGCGCCATTTACGAATGGTGCGCCGATGCGGGTTACACGCCCTATATCGGCGTCAAGGTCGACCAGAACACCCGCGTGCCCATCGAGTACGTCAAGAACGGCGAGATCGTGCTGTCGATCAGCCTGCAGGCCACGCGCAATCTGACCATCGGCAACGACATGATCCAGTTTTCGGCCCGCTTCAATGGGGTCTCGCGTGAAATTGCCGTACCCATTTACGCCGTCGCCAGCATTTTTGCGCGCGAGACCGGCCGCGGGATGTTTTTCGAGGCCGAGGCCGCCCCGGAGGGCGAAGCCGCCACACCGTCATCAGCGCCATCGGCGCCAACCCTGCAATCGGTGCCAGCCTCGGGCGCACCTAATATGAGCGCCGGACTCCCACAGGCAGCGCCGAGCGAAGCCCCGGGCAATGATGGCCAGGCCCAGGACGACAAGCCCAAGGGGCCGCCGCGGGGCGGTTTGCGCATCGTCAAATAAACTCCTGCGCCCGCACCAGGCGCCGCAACCGGATTCATGACAAACCGCCGGCGTGTTTGTTATTCTGGCAACACTCGTCAACCAGACAAAAAACCCATGAGCATGACGGTTGCTGAACTTCTGAAGGACAAGGCCCTGCAGGCGCCGGGCAGCATGCTGTTCTCGATCGCGCCGGGCGCGCCGGTTTCGGCAGCGGTCAGCCTGATGGTGCAGAAGTCCATCAGCTCGGTGCTGGTGCTGGACGGCGACACCATGCTCGGCCTGATTACCCTGCGCGAGTTGCTGGCGGGTCTCGACACCCAGGGCGATCACTTGCTGAAAACCCCCTGCAGCAAGGTCATGAAGGCCAATCCCCCGGTCGCCAGACCCGAGGACTCCGTGGACCATTTGCGCGGCCTGATGACGGAGCTGCATATCACCCACGTGCCGGTGATGAACGGCGGCAAGCTGGTCGGCATCCTTTCGTTTCAGGATATCGCGCGCAGCGCGATCAAGGATGTAGCCTTCGAAAATCAACTGCTCAAGCAGTACATCAAGAACTGGCCCGCCTGAGCAGGCGGCGCGGCAGGCGTCAACCCAGGAACAGCCGATAGGCCGGGTTGGCCGTCTCATCCACATACTCGTAGCCCAGGGTCTTCAGGAACTTGCCGAAGGCGCCGCGCTCGTTGCCGGGGATCTGCAATCCCACCAGGATGCGTCCCACATCCGCGCCGTGATTGCGGTAGTGAAACAGGCTGATATTCCAGTTGGGGCTCATGCTGCTCAGGAAGCGCATCAGCGCGCCGGGACGCTCCGGAAATTCGAAGCGGTAAATGCTTTCGTTTTCGGCCAATGGTGAACGCCCGCCCACCAGATGGCGGATATGCAGCTTGGCCATTTCGTCTTCGGACAAATCCAGGGTCTTGAACCCTTGCCGATTGAAATCGGCGACCATTTTTTTTGCCGCGCTGCGGCCGGCAATCTGCACGCCGACGAACAGATGCGCCACATTGGCATCGGCGATACGGTAAAAAGCGGCGGAAGCTGCCGCGCGTTTCGGGAACCGTCACCGCCAGCAGGGCTTCGTGATGCTCGCCCACTTCGGCGCGCTCGGCCACAAAGCGCAGGCGGTCGAAGTTCATATTGGCCCCGCAGCAAATTGCGACCAGCGTTTTACCCTTGATCTTGTCGCGTTCCACATAGCGCTTGATACCGGCCAGCGCGAGGCCGCCCGAGGGCTCCATCACCGAGCGCGTGTCCTGGAAAATATCCTTGATGGCCGCGCAGATTTCATCGGTGCTGACCAGCACCACCTCGTCGACCAATTGTTTGACCAGGCGGAAGGTTTCCTCGCCCACCTGCTTGACCGCCACCCCGTCGGCAAACAGGTTCACATGCGACAGCGTGACCCGTTTGTTGGCTTTCAGCGACTGGTACATGGCATTGGAATCCACCGGCTCGACGCCGATGATTTTCGTCGATGGCGATAACGCCTTGATATAGGCACCGATACCGGCGATCAGTCCGCCGCCGCCGATCGGCACGAACACCGCGTCGATCGGATGCTGGTGCTGGCGCAGGATCTCCATGCCGATAGTGCCCTGGCCGGCGATCACCAGCGGATCGTCATAGGGATGCACATATGTCAGTTTTTTGCTGGCCGACAGTTGCTTGGCATGCAGGCTGGCCTCGTGATAACTGTCGCCATGCAATACCACCTGCGCCCCGCGCCGCGCCACCGCATCGATCTTGATGGCCGGGGTCGTCACCGGCATGACGATGGTCGCCTTGCAGCCCAGCTTCTGTGCCGCCAGCGCCACGCCCTGGGCATGGTTGCCGGCGCTGGCACAGATCACGCCGCGCTTCAGCTCGGCGGGCGTCAGGTGCGCCATCTTGTTGTAGGCGCCGCGCAGCTTGAACGAGAACACCGGCTGCATATCCTCGCGCTTGAGCAGCACCTGATTGCCGGCCTGTTCGGAAATGCCGGCGGCGCGCTCCAGCGGGCTTTCGATGGCGACGTCGTAAACACGCGCACTGAGAATTCGTTTGAGGTAGTCGTCTTTCATGGTATTTCCGGTTGATTGGGCACCAATTTAGCAGGAAATTCGCTATCCTCTGCAGTCATTCCGCATTTTCGTTTTCCGGCATCTTCATTACTCCCAAAGCATCCATGGACCAGAACGCACTCAAAATGGCCGCCGCCAAAGCCGCGCTCGATTATGTCGAGGACAACACCGTGATCGGCGTCGGCACCGGTTCGACGGTCAATTTTTTCATCGCCGAACTGATCCGCGGCAAGGCGCGCATCAAGGCCGCGGTATCGAGTTCGGTGGCGAGCACGCGATTGCTGCGCGACGGCGGCATCGACGTTCTGGAGCTGAACGACGCCGGCACCCTGTCCATCTATGTGGACGGCGCCGACGAAGTGACCCGGCACCTGGCGATGATCAAGGGCGGGGGCGCGGCCCTGACCCGTGAGAAAATCGTTGCCGCTGCCAGCGAGAAATTCATCTGCATCGCCGATACCTCCAAACTGGTCGACGTGCTGGGCAAGTTTCCGCTGCCGATCGAGGTCATCCCCATGGCCCGCAGCTATGTGGCGCGCGAGCTGGTCAGGCTCGGCGGCCACCCGGAATGGCGGGTCCGCGAGGGCAAGGCGGTGGTCACCGACAACGGCAACTGGATTCTGGATGAGCGCGGCCTGGCGATCACCAACCCGGTCGAGCTGGAATTGCAAATCAACCAGATTGCGGGCGTGGTCACCAATGGCCTGTTCGCGCGACGCGGCGCCGATGTGCTGCTGCTGGCGGCGGCCGAGGGCGTTCAGCGCATTTCCGCAGGTCGCGCCTGATCCGCGCGCCGGAACCCGATTTGCCGTGGCGTGAACCCATCGAGTCACATTTTTGTCATACTGACCGCCTAGACTTCATTGTTTATTACAGGGCAGCTGCCTTCCGTGGCTGCAGCCCTTAGAAAAGAGCGATAAAACGAAATGGGTAACGAACATATCTCGAAAAAATTTGACGCCGAACTGGAAGCCGTACGTTCGCGGGTGCTGCAGATGGGCGGGCTGGTCGAACAGCAGATTGCGCGCGCCATGGACTGCCTGGCGCTGGGCGATATGGCCCTGGCCGACCAGGTCATCGCCGACGATCACCGCGTCAATGCGCTTGAAGTCGGCATCGACGAAGACTGCGTGCATATCATCGCCAAGCGCCAGCCGGCCGCCGGCGATCTGCGCATGGTGATCGCCATCATCAAGACCATCACCGACCTCGAACGCATCGGCGATGAAGCGCAGAAAATCGCGCGCATGGCCAAGCTCATTCACGAGCAGGACCGCCGCCTGTCGACGCGGTTTTCGGAATTGCGCTATGCCAGCAATGTCGCCATCGACATGGTGAAAACGGCGCTCGACGCCTTTGCGCGCCTCGATGTTTCAGCCGCCGCCAAGGTGGTCAAGCAGGACCAGATCGTCGACGAACAATTCCGCGGCGTGATGCGCCAGCTGGTCACCTTCATGATGGAAGACCCGCGCACCATTTCGGCGGCGATCGACATCCTGTTCATCGCCAAGGCGATCGAACGCATCGGCGACCATGCCAAGAACATGAGCGAATACGTGGTCTATCTGGTCAAGGGCAAGGATGTGCGCCATATTTCGCCGGAAGAGTTCGAACGCGAGACTTCGAAGACGGATTGAGCCGCGCCGCCAGGTTCGCAAGAACGGCCGCAACGAAAAACGCCGCGAGTTTCGCGGCGTTTTTTTTCAAACCTGTTGACAAGGACGGAACGCGACGCCTAGCCGCCCGTGGGCGGCGCCGGCGGTACATAGCCCGAGGCCTGATCGGCGCCGTCGCCGAAGAAATTGCGCACCATTTGCTCTTCGAGGTACTTGCGCGCGCGCTGATCGGCCAGGTTCAGGCGGTTTTCATTGACCAGACGCTTCTGGTGCTCGAGCCATTCCTTCCAGGCCTGCTTGGACACCTGCTCGTACAGCCTGACGCCGATCGGCCCCGGATAAGGCGGGTAATCGAGGCCCTCGGCCTCTTGCTTGAGTTTGATGCATTGAATCATTCTTGCCATGTGCTTCTCCGTAATCGCTTCGTGATAGTCGGCCTGAGATCGCCCTGATGATCGATCGCCCCGATCCCGATATTGGGGCCGGGACGGGACCTTCAAAGGCCCTTGCTGTAAATCTTGCTGCGCCGCTGATAGTTGTACATGGCCTGTTTCTCGGCGGGCAGTTTGCCCACATCCACCTCGGTAAAGCCGCGTTCGACGAACCATTGCGTGGTCTGCGTCGATAGCGCGAACAGGGTCTTGAACCCCTTTTCCTTGGCGCGCTTTTCCGCAAAATGCAGTATGCGCTCGCCGCGGCCGCCGTCGCGATAAAACGGGTTCACCGCCAGGCAGGCCAGCTCGACCGCCTTGTCGCTGGGGAAGGGATACAGCGCCGCGCAACCGATGATTTCTTCGTCCTGCTCGAGCACGATGAAGCGCTCGATTTCCTGCTCGATGAGCGCACGATCGCGCTTGACCAGCACGCCCTGGGCGACCAGGGGGTCGATGATCGCCATGATGCCGTCAACATCCGCCAGTCTGGCGTCGCGCAATTTATCGGGCGACTCCAGGACCACCATGGTGCCGATACCGTGGTGGGTGAACAATTCCATCAGCAGGGCACCGTCGATATGGCGGCTGATCAGGTGCGCGCGTTTGACGCCGTCGCGCACCGCGCGAATCGCGCAGGGCAGAAAATAACGCACATCGTCGGAAAGGGTGCTGGCGCCGGCGCCCAGCAGTTCCTGCGCCTGGATCGCGGTCAATTCGTTTTGCAGCTTGCCCTTGGCATCGGTGGCACCCATCGCCTCGGTGAGAAAAATCAGCTTGTCGGCCTTCAGCGCCGTCGCCACCGAAGTCGCCACATCCTCCAGGGTGCAGTTGAAGATATCGCCCGTGGGCGAAAACCCGATCGGCGAAATCAGCACCACTTCATGATCGTCGAGACGGCGGGTGATGCCCTCCACGTCCACCTTGCGCACCTGGCCGGTGTGCATGAAGTCCACGCCGCCGTGCACGCCGAAGGGCTTGGCGGTAATGAAGTTGCCGCTGGAGACGCGAATATCGGCCCCGGCCATCGGCGAATTCGCCAGCTCGGTGGAGAGGGTGGCCTCGATCTCCATGCGCACGATGCCATTGGCTTCCTTCACGCATTTGAGCGCGGCGTCGTCGGTGACGCGGCGCCCGTCGGCATAACGCGGCGTCACGCCATGCTGCTTCAGCTGGTCCTCGATCTGCGGCCGCGTGCCGTGCACCAGCACCACGCGCACCTCGAGGCTCACCAGCACATTGATATCGTGCGCCAGCTGCATCAGCTCGCCGTCGGACAATACCTCGCCGCCGAAGGCGATGACGATGGTGCCGCCGCCGAATTCATGGATGAACGGCGTGGCGGAGCGGAACCATTTGACGAAGGCTTCGAGTTTTTTGGCGTCGTTCTTGGGCATAGTCAGGGGGTCGGTTGGAAGCGCATTTTATCAAGCATGGGAGGCCAAGTCGCCAAACATTGCTTGCAGCGCGACCAGTGCCGCCATCCCGGCGGTTTCGGTGCGCAGCACGCGTGGGCCAAAGCGTACCGGCTGCATGCCCGCACGCAGGGCGGCCGCCAGCTCCTCCGGCGCGAAGCCGCCCTCGGGGCCGATCAGCAGGGCCAGGCCCTCGCTCGCGACCGGCTTGACGGCTGCAAGCAGATCGCGCTCTGCTTCCGGGTGCAGGATGAAGCGGTTCGCATGCTCTTTGCGCGCCAGCCAGGCCGGAAAATCGAGCAGCGGCCGCACCGCCGGCACGCGATTGCGCCCGCATTGCTCGCAGGCCGCGGTTGCCACGCCTTGCCAGTGCACGGCGCGCTTGTCGGCACGATCGGCACTGAGCCTGACAGTGGCGCGCAGGGTCTGGATCGGCTCGATCTCTTTCACGCCGAGCTCGGTGGCCTTCTGGATGATCCAGTCCATCTTGTCGCCGGTGGCCAATGCCTGGACGAGCGTGATGTTGAGCGCCGACTCGCGTTCAAGCGGCAAATGCTCGCCAAGATTGACCAACACCTCACGTTTGCCGACCGCGGCGATAGTGGCCGTGAACTCGCCGCCGCGTCCATCGAACAGCGTGACCATCTCGCCTTCCTGCAAGCGCAGCACGCGCAGATGCATGGCCGCGTTCTCGTCGAGCGAAAATGCGACAGGCAGAGCGACAGCTCGGGGCAGAGGATCAGCAACGAAAAAACGCGGGTAAGGGAGGGCGGCGGCCAATGCGGGCTTTCATAGGGGATTGGCGTATTATATCGAGCGATCAAGGGCCACCGCCCGCCAATCTGCTGCTGGCCCATACCCCGGGCCTCATTTCTCGCCTCAATGCTGCAACAACTCATTTCGCCTGCCGAATTCAGTCCCGAACTTCCCGCGCTCAGCGAGCCGGTGATCGCGCTGCTGCGCAAACTGGCCGGCGAAGAATTGATGCCGCGCTTCAAGCGCGTGGCGATCGAGAAAAAACACGATGGCTCGGTCGTTACCGAAGCCGATCGCGCCGTCGAAGCCGCGCTGGTGGCGGCGCTGCCGGCAATTTACGATTGCCCGGTGCTGGGCGAAGAAATGCCGGAAGTCGAACAAAAACGCCTCTGGCGCGAGGCCGACTGGCTGTGGTGCGTCGATCCGCTCGACGGCACCGCCAACTACACCAGCGGCAAGCGCTACTTCGGCATCTCAGTCGCGCTGATGTATCGGCGCGAAAGCGTGTTCGGCGCCGTGCTCGACCCCAACACCAATGAAGCCTTTCACGCCTGGCGCGGCGGCGGCGCCTTTCTCAATAACAAGAAAATGCGTGCCGTTGCCGCCAAGCCGCTGGCCGACGCCATCGTCGAAGTCGGGCGCTTCAAACGCCTCGGCCGCCTGCGCATCGCCCTGTTCGCCAATCCACCATTCAAGACCATTTCCATGAGCGGCGCATCCGTCTTGCAGTGGTGCCATGTCGCCTGTGGCCGGGCAGATGTGTTCCTGCACGCCGGCGAACACGCCTGGGATTACGCCGCCGGCGCCCTCATCCTCGAAGAAGCCGGCGGACGCATCGCCACGCTATTGCACGATGATTTCTGGCGGCCCGACGAGGGCGACAAGGAGTGGGTCAAGTCGGTGATCGCGGCGCGGCATCCGGCGCTGTTTGACGAGTGGAAGCGCTGGGTGCGGAATCATTTGTAGGGCGAGACATTCCTTGCCAAAGCAGGTGCCGTTGTTAGTCCCACCATACGGAATATGGCGTCATTCCTGAATTGAGTGCTGGTGCGGCCGCCGGTTTTCCATACATCCACTCTGCATAGACCTCGTCAGGTTTTAAGGACGCCACCCACGCATTAACCGTCTCGTGTCCCGCAGTAGTAATGATGTGCACTGCGTCCGAAAACGGCCATGAAGTCGGATCGCTGTAATCGCATATTCGTACAAGCACATCCTGTACTTCCGGCCTCGAACGAATGTTTTTCAAAACACGGTAAAACTCCGCAACAAGCGGCTGTTCGTTTCCCAAATTGCAGCCAATTGATCCGAGATCGTCGTTGCCGTTGAAGAAGTCTTCCAGCGAGACAACGATTTCAATTCCATTCGAAGACGCGCTTTGTTTCTCGATTTTTGCCAACAAATTTTCACGGTTGCCCATCTCTCACCTATGGCTAAATAGTATAAAAACAATTCATCAATTATTGAAACCCCAGCACTGGCGCGCCTTTCCGGCCATTTTTGCCCCAAACACCCCACCAAATGGCGTTCTACATTTCCAACGCGTAGGGCGCAATAACCAACGGGCATTGCGCCGGATGTTAGTCCCCATAGTCTAGCGAATCCGCCAAGCCATCACCCGCCCAGTCCAGTGGATAAACGCCTCGCTCCACCAGGCGATGAAACGTGGAATGTGGCCAGTCCTCCACACGTTTGACCAAGCCATGCTTGACCGGATTGATGTGCACGTAATCCATATGCGCGCGGAAATCCGCTTCATCGCGTATCAGATGTTCCCAATAGCGACGTTGCCAAATGCCGCGTTCGCCGCGTTGCCGGCGAACGTTTGATCGCCATTCAGTCTGCGGCAATGCCTTCGAGAAATTTGCCTTGATCAATCGCCAGCGCGTCGGAAAATTTGCGTCCCCAGACGGAAACTCAAGGACGCAGTGCAGATGATCGGGCAACACCACCCAGCCGTGAATGATGAACGGATGCGCTTTCTTCACGTGGCTCACTGACTCGCGCAGCAGATCGATATGCCGCGTCAGCAGATCGTTGCCCGCACGTTCAAGCAGATTTACGGTGAAGAAATAGGTGCCGCCCGGGTGCCAGGCGCGACGATAGTCGGGCATGCGGAAAGTATGCGGAAGGTCAACATGCGGCGCAATGCCCGTTGGTTATTGCGCCCTACGGGCTGGCTATTGTGTCTTGAGGGCTTGGTCAACTGCCCTAACCTCCGCGATCAGCTCTTGACCGCTAAAGAAGAGTGGCGCAAGCGGATGACGATTGTTGCCAAGATCATCCTCCTTTGCTTCAGCGGTTAGCACTCCATTGCCAGTCAGTAAATAAAACCGCGTATTTGAAGGCTTGGGCAAAGGGTTGCTTCCGGTCGGTTGCAGTTGCGTGGAAAATTTTTGAGCAGACGCAAGAAATGTTTGTGCCGCACGCTTCGGGCCAGCATGCGGGCCAAGGCCGATCAATCCACCGCCGTTACTGAAATACAGGCTGACAGTTCCGTCAGCCAGAGCGACGAGCGTAGCAACGGCTTTAGGGTAGCCCGTTTCCATAACTACCCCCCATACCTCGCCAGGTTCTTTCAACTTTACGCCGATGCTGTCGGGTGTAATGCTGAAGATCATGTTGCGAAGTCCCGAATAAACTTCCGCCACTTGGTAGTCAACGGCTCTGGAGCTTGGCGAAAAAAATCCGATGATCAACGAGAGAAATCCAGCCATAAGTAGTGATCTCTTCATTTAGTTAAAGTCCCCATTGGCGGTACACGATTCGTACCATTCAAATTCAAAGCTGGTGCAGGTATCTGATCAATGCAGATCACATAATATAAAATCAAACACCAGCACTGACGCGCATTCCCAGCCATTTTTGCTCCAAACACCGCGCCGGATGGCGTTCTACGTTTTTCAGTACGTCATGCAAGCCGCATTCAATATCCCCGCCGGCCTGCTTGCCGGCGGGGATGTCTTCGGCGATATGCGGCAGGGTGATGCGGGCGATGACGAAGACCAGCAACTGGATCAATAGCGCGATGGCGCCCCAGATCGCCATATCGACGGGGTTGACGCTGTACTCGACGGCATTGGCCAGCGGGATGGCCATACCGATCAGCGTGCCGGAGAGGCTGAAGGCGGCGGCCGTATTGCCGTCGCGGATCAGCGCGACTTCGCGGTAGGGCGTGATGCGCACATAGATCGCCAGGAAGACCGCCAGCAGGGCGCCGGAAATGGCGAGATAGACGAGGAAGTCATCGAAGCCGCCGAATGATTCCAGAATTTGATATTTGAGCATGGTGTTTCTCCTCAAGAAAAATAGTGCGGCACGAAGCGGCTGGTATTTTTGGTGACGAGGGATTCATCTTCACGTATGCCGATGCCGGCGGCTTCGTCGCCGATGATCCACGAGCCGATCACCATATAGCCGTCGCCGTAGCTGGGCAGCGGTTGGAAAGCCTGGTAGATGAAGCCTTCGGCGCCGTATTCGCCGGGGATGTCGATATCGCCGCGCTTCGATTTGATCGAGACATTGGCGCCTTCGCGCGACAGCAGCGGTTTTTTGACGTAATCGGTGGCGAAGCGCTGCGGCTCGAAAAACGCCGGCAGCAGATTGGGATGATCGGGATACAGCTCCCACAGCACCGGCAGGATGGCCTTGTTGGCGAGCAGCATTTTCCACGCCGGCTCGATCACGCGCATGGAATTGCCGATCAGGTTGCGGCCAAAAGCTTCGCGCACCAGCCACTCCCAGGGATAGAGCTTGAACAGGGTGTCGATGGGCGCATTGGCATCGTCGACAAAACATTTGGCGACGGCGTCCCAGCCGATCGCGCCGACATCGATGAACGGCGCATCGAGTCCGGCCTGCATGGCGACATCGCGCAGGTAGTCGATATTGCCGACATCCTCTTCGCTGTCGGCGATGCAACTGAAATGAATTCGTTGCGTCGACAACTCGGCGCCGATCTGCTTGAAGCGTTCCAGCAGCTTTTCGTGGATGCTGTTGAACTGGTCCGCCTGTGGCTTCACGTCCTGCAGCCAATACCATTGCGCGACGCTGGCCTCGATCAGCGAGGTCGGCGTATCGGCGTTGTATTCCAACATTTTCGGCGGCCCACCGCTGTTCGGATCCCAGGAAAAATCGAAGCGGCCGAACAATGTAGGCTCGTCCTCATTCCAGGAATGCTCGATCAGTGGGATGAATTCCGGCGGAATGGCGAACTGCGCGTAGCGATGTTCATCGATCACCTTCTGCGCGGCGGCGATGCACATTGCATGCAACTCAACGGTCGCCTCCTCGAGCGCATCGATTTCGTTCGCGGTGAAGGCGTAGCAGGCGCGCTCGTCCCAGTAAATGCCGTCGATGCTGTGAAAGCCGAAGCCGAGCGCTTCCATTTTTTGCGGCCAGTCGGGCCGCGGGATCAACAGCTCGCGTTTCATCGCGCCGCCGATGACCTTGGCATGCATACCCATGCCGTCATCATCAGCCGCCGGACGAGTGGCCGCTGGAACCGAAGCCGCCGCGGCTCACGGTCGAGGAGCCAATGGTCCGGCCGGAATGGGAAGGCGATGAGGCGCCGCCGGTGTACGTATAGGGGCGCCCGTAATAATGCGTGACCATCGGGTTGCCGGTGCGGCGGTCGTAGGCGGGTTCGCAATCCTGCGGGGCGTTGCCCCAGTCGGCCAGGCAGTCCTGCTTGCTGGCATAGACGTCGCGGCGGATTTCGTCCTGCTTGCATCCCGCCAGGGAGCCGCCGAGGGCCGCGGCGCCGATCAGCACCAGGGTGATATGGGAACTGGACTTGCGGACTTTTTTGAGCATCGATTTTCTTTCGACACAAGAGAGGGCTTCGCAATACTACGCGATTAGTTCGCGGATGTATGGCGGCAGGGAGAGCATGGCCTGATGCATTTTCCCCTCGTAATACCGGCGTGCGCCGACGCCGCGCGCCGACAGGCGCGCATCGATTTCGGCACTGCCGATGGTGCGCGGATCGAGCGCGTCGGCGCCGCAGGCAAAGCCCCAGGTGGCGCCATACAGCGGGATGTGCACGAACCAGACCGCGACTTTCTCAAACATCGCGCGCAGATCGCGCACGCTGTCGCGCACCCGCTGCGGATGCGAAAACGGCGAACCGATATGCAGGGTCAGCGCCCCGCCCGTCGCCAACGCACGTTTGCAATCGGCATAAAAATGGGTGGTGTAGAGGGCCGCCGCGGGGCCGATCGGGTCGGTCAGGTCGAGATAGATAAGGTCGAATTTATCGGCCGTGTCGCGCAAATACTGCAGGCCGTCGCCGATGCGCAAGGTCAGGCGTGGGTCGGCGAACACATCGCGGTGCACGCTGCGCAAATGTTTTTTCGCCATCTCGACCACGGCCGCATCAAGCTCGCATAGTTGCAACGATTGCATCGACGCATGCTTGAGCAATTCCTCGGCCGCACCGCCATCGCCGCCACCAACGATCAGCGCATTGCGTGGCGATGGATGCGCGATGGCCGCCGGGTGAATCAGGTTCTCGTGATAAAAAAATTCATCGCGTTCGGCCACCATATTGGCGCCGTCGATGCGCATCAGCTTGCCCAGATCTTCGGTCTGGAACACCTCGATCAGCTGGCAGGGCGACTGCACCGCATCGATGCGCGCCATCGCGTCGAAATGCACGCCGGAAGCTCCGCTCAGGCGCTCGTCCAGGCGCATCAGGCGGCAGCAGCCACAGTTACCGGCAAATCCTTGCCGCGCCACACGCGTTCGACCATGATGTCGCCCGGCTTGAGCGCCGCCAGCAGTTCGGCATACAGGGCCTCGGCCTTGCGGCTGTTGTCGCCCGACACATTGCAGACGTAAACGTCGAGGGTGGCGCCAGCGCGTTCCGGCCAGGTATGGATGGCCAGATGCGATTCGGCCAGGATCACGGCGCCAGTGGCGCCGCCGTCCTGCACCTGGTCGAAACTGTCGAACTGGAAAAAATGCTCGCCCAGCACCGAGAGCCCCGCTGTTTCGCAGGCGCGGATGCACATCACCCGCAGCGCCGTCGCCGACACCAGCAGCTCGTTTTTCGGGCAGTTATACAAGTCGGCGATGATATGCAGGCCCTTCATGGCGCGCACCCCTTGTTTTTTTGAAGCTTCCCTGAAGTTTCCTGGATTCGCCGCGTGAAATTTACGCATCCGCCGGGGTTTTCGCATCCCAAACGGCGCCCGGCAGCAGGGTTAAATTATAATCTCGTTTGCCCGCCTTCCTGCCGCTTTCCCCGGACCCTTCCTCTCTACGACTGCACGCCATGACCCAGCCCGCCCGCTCCGAGATCACCAATGCCATCCGCGCCCTTGCCATGGACGCCGTACAAAAAGCCAATTCCGGCCATCCGGGCGCGCCAATGGGCATGGCCGAAATCGCCGAGGTGCTGTGGCGCCACCATCTGCGTCATAACCCGAAGAATCCGCACTGGGCGGACCGCGACCGTTTTGTGCTCTCCAATGGCCACGGCTCGATGCTGCTCTATGCCTTGCTGCATCTGACCGGCTATGCGCTGTCGATGGACGAGATCAAGGATTTCCGCCAGCTGCACTCCAAGACCCCGGGCCATCCGGAAGTCGGCGTCACGCCGGGCGTCGAAACCACCACCGGCCCGCTGGGTCAGGGGCTCGCCAATGCGGTCGGCATGGCAATCGCCGAGCGCGAAATGCGCTATACCTTCAACCGCAAGGGCTTTTGCATCGTCGACCACCACACCTATGTGTTCCTCGGCGACGGCTGCCTGATGGAAGGCATTTCGCACGAAGTCTGCTCGCTCGCCGGCACCCTGGGCCTCGGCAAGCTGATCGCCTTCTATGACGACAACGGCATCTCGATCGACGGCAAGGTCGAGGGCTGGTTCCGCGACAACACGCCGATGCGCTTTGCCGCCTACGGCTGGCATGTGATCCCGAATGTCGATGGTCACGATGCACAGCAGATCGAAGCCGCGCTCAAGGAAGCCAAGGAAGTGACGGACAAGCCGACCCTGATCTGCTGCAAGACGGTGATCGGCAAGGGCGCGCCAAACATGGGCGGCACCGACAAGGTCCATGGCGCGCCGCTGGGTGACAAGGAAATCGCCGCGACCCGCGAAGCCATCGGCTGGAAGCATGCGCCATTCGAAATCCCGAAAGATATTTACGAGGCCTGGGACGCCACGCAAAAAGGCGCGGCCATCGAAGCGCAATGGAATGCGACCTTCGCCGCTTACGCGCAGCAATTCCCCGAACTGGCTGCCGAATTCAAGCGCCGCATGGCCGGCGAATTGCCGGCCGGTTTTGCTGCTGCCGCCGATGCCCTGCTGAACAAGGTCAACGAAAAAGCCGAAACCGTCGCCACCCGCAAGGCTTCGCAAATCGCAATCGAGGGGCTCGCGGCCACTACACCCGAAATGCTCGGCGGCTCGGCCGACCTGACCGGCTCCAACCTCACCAACTGGAGCGGCAGCAAGGCCATGAAGCCCAGCTCGGCCCCCGACGCGGGCGGCAACTACATCAACTACGGCGTGCGCGAATTCGGCATGACCGCCATCGCCAACGGCATCGCCCTGCACGGCGGTTTCATCCCCTACACCGCCACCTTCCTGACCTTCAGCGACTACTCGCGCAATGCCCTGCGCATGGCCGCGCTGATGAAGCTGCGCAATATCGCGGTGTTCACGCACGATTCCATCGGCCTCGGCGAAGACGGCCCGACGCATCAATCGGTCGAGCATGTTTCCGCGCTGCGCCTGATCCCGAATATGGACGTGTGGCGCCCCTGCGATACGGTGGAAGCGGCGGTCGCCTGGCGCCACGCCCTGCAACGTAAAGATGGTCCCAGCAGCCTGATTTTCTCCCGGCAGAACGTGGCCTTCCAGAAACGCGATGCCGCCACTCTCGCCAATGTGGCGCGCGGCGGCTATATGCTGTCGAAAGAAGCCGGCCCGCTGAAGGCCGTGCTGATCGCCACCGGCTCGGAAGTGCCGCTGGCCATGGAAGCGCAAAAGACGCTGGCCGCCGAAGGCGTGCATCTGCGCGTGGTGTCGATGCCGTCCACCTTCGTTTTCGATCGCCAGGATGCGGCCTATCGGGACACGGTACTGCCCAGGGGCAGCAAGCGCATCGCCATCGAAGCCGGCGTCACCGATTACTGGCGCAAGTATGTGGGCCTCGACGGCGCGGTGATCGGCATCGACACCTTCGGCGAATCCGCTCCCGCCGGCGCGCTGTACAAACATTTCGGCATCACCGTGGAGCATGTGATCAAGGCGGCGAAGGCGCTTTAAGTCTCGTAATTTGCTGATATCGCCATTCTCAAAATGCCGTCATTCCAGCGCAGGCTGGAATCCAGTCCTTCGTGCCGCTAAACTCACGGTGGACTTGGGGTGAACGCATGCGTTCACGCCTGCGCTGGGACGACAATCTTGCGATTTAGCGTTTCGCCCTTCCGTAAGGTTGCCGACAGCCCGGCGACCCATCATCCATTCAATCGTTATCGACGTACCGCCATCGGCATAGTGACGCAGTGAACTGAATCCACTATTATCGATCTACTGTTTTTCGAGGATGATATGCACGCCACCCTGCACCTGATGAAATCGCGCGGCTTTCCGCATATCCACCGCAAGACGCTCGATACCCTGCAGGTCAACCTGGGCTACAAATGCAATCAGACGTGCTTTCATTGCCACGTCAATGCCGGCCCCGATCGCAAGGAAATGATGCAGCGCGACACCATCGACGAGGTGATCGCCCTGATGCGCGCGGCGAATGTGAAAGTGCTGGATCTCACCGGCGGCGCCCCGGAGCTGAACGAGCATTTCCGTTTTCTGGTCGGCGCCGCGCGCGCCATGGGCGTGCGCGTCATCGACCGCTGCAACCTGACCATCCTCGAGGAGCCGGGCTTCGAGGATCTCGCCGAGTTTCTGGCGGCGAACCAGGTCGAAATCAGCGCCTCCCTGCCTTGCTATTCGCAGGCCAATGTCGACAAGCAGCGCGGCGAAGGCGTGTTCGACAAATCCATTGCTGCGCTGAAAAAACTGAATGCGCTCGGCTATGGTCAGGGTCAGGGTCAAGGTCAGGGCCAAAATCGAGGCAACCCCGGCAGCGGCCTGCTGCTGAACCTGGTGTACAACCCGCAGGGGCCTTCGCTGCCGCCGCCGCAGGAGGCCCTGGAGGCCGATTACCACCGCCTGCTGTTGCAGAATTTCGGCATCGTCTTCAACCATCTGTACACCATCACCAATATGCCGATCCAGCGCTTCGGCTCGACCCTGGTCAGCAAGGGCCAGTTCGAGCCGTATATGGATCTGCTGGTGTCTGCGTTCCAGTCGCACAATCTGGAAAACGTGATGTGCCGCTCCCTGCTGTCGATCGACTGGCAGGGCTATGCCTACGACTGCGATTTCAACCAGATGCTGGGCCTGCCCCTGCAGCACAAGAACAATTTGCGCACCCATATCCGCGAGCTGATGGATGTCGATCTCAGCGGCAATGCCATCGTCGTCAAGGACCATTGCTATGGCTGCACCGCCGGGCAGGGTTCGAGCTGCGGCGGCGCGCTGGACGCGGACGGCAATACCCAGGCTGCGCTCGCAGCCGCCGAGTAATTTTCCGGGGCGCGCATTGAATCCCGGCCGCGCCTGTCCGCTGCACTATCGTTACTCGCCAGCCGTCTTCGGCCGCGATGCCGATCTCGAAGCCGAGACCCTGTACATCGTCGGCGGGCTGTACGGCAACCGCGCGGCCCTAGCCGCGGTGCTGGAAATGGCGGCGCGTGAACCGGTCGCGCCGACTCTGGTGTTCAACGGCGATTTCAACTGGTTCGATATCGCCGACGCCGATTTCCGCGCCATCAACGAGGAAGTGCTGCAGCACATCGCCCTGCGCGGCAATGTGGAAACCGAACTGGCCGCCCCGGCTGGTAACGACGATGCCGGTTGCGGCTGCGCCTATCCCGACGAAGTCGGCGACGCCGAGGTCGAACGCTCCAACCAGATCATGCGTCGCTTGCGTGAGACCGGCGCGCGCCATCCGGACCTACGGACGCGGCTGACGGCACTGCCGATGCATGCGGTGGCCAGCGTGGGCGGGGTGCGCATCGGCATTGTGCACGGCGATGCCGAATCGCTGGCCGGCTGGCGTTTTGCGCATGGCGCGCTGGACAACGCGGCCAATCAGCAATGGCTGGCCGAGATTTGCCGCCATGCCCGCCTCGCCGGCTTCGCCTCCAGCCACACCTGCCTGCCGACCTTGCGATGTCAGAATAACGGCGCGGGCCGCAGCTTTATCGTCAACAATGGCGCCGCCGGCATGCCGAATTTCGCCTATACCGAATATGGGCTGATCACGCGCATTTCGCGGCGCGCCGCCGCCGAGGGACTCGCCCAGTACGGCATCGCCGAAGCCGGCCTGTTCATCGACGCCCTGCCGGTGCACTACGATGTGCCCGCCTTTCGCGAAAACTTCATCGCCAACTGGCCGCCCGGCTCGCCCGCGCACCAGTCCTATTTCGCCCGCATCTGCAATGGCCCGGCATTCGCGTCGCCGCAGGCG
>WNFM01061608.1_pt1 | contig 19670 bp, 26 predicted proteins | sample 5400271 | NCBI WGS metagenome assembly WNFM01 (sample SAMN13153352, study PRJNA577476) | soil metagenome | isolation source: 60 cm saprolite on Douglas fir-dominated hillslope | place: USA:California | collected 2013-09-17 | reverse complement strand
TATTGAAGACCTTAGACAAGGAATAGAGCTAAGAGCTTATGGACAAAGAGATCCTGTGGTTGAATTTAAGAATGAAGCTTATACATTATTTGAAACATTGATTGATAGAATTGATGAAGAATTGGCTCGAAGAATTTTTAGAATTGATGTGGGCCGTATGCCAAACGAAATACCGTTGTCGCGAGCGATAACTAATGAAGACAAAACAGATGGAATTGGTTTAGCAATTGATCCTGGAAAAAGAGTTCAAACTGCAAAAGTTGGTATGGAAAAAATAGGACGAAATGACCCGTGTCCTTGTGGGGCAATTGATCCAAAAACAGGAAAAGTTTATAAATATAAAAAGTGTGGGCTAATTAATGCTCCTTGGCACAAAGGTTAATTATCTTTTTTGGAGGGTAAAAAAATCAGTCAAATTTTATAGTTTTCAATAATCCATTAACTGAATCCACTTCCGTTTGGATAGTATCTCCTAATAAAAATCTATAAACATCTTGACCGTTAGGAACAAGAAAATCAACTGTATACTGCTGCGTAGATTTAATGTACAAACCAAGAATATTTCCATACAACTCTGGAGTAATAGAGTCTACATCAAAAGACCTGTAAAAGGGTAAATAAGCTCCATCTGTACCTGGCCTATAGGTTATTCCATAATTTGGATCGAGATTTGCCCCAAAGGCTTTAGGATCCTTATGTAATAACCCATTAAACCATCCTATTACAGTGCCATAATTAGGATTATTTAAAGTAGTTAGATCCAATTTAGTTACGGTAAAAGCAACTTTACCAATACTTATTATGTAGAGTTTAAAAGGTTTTACACCCCATTCAGGTCTACCAGGTTCATTTTCAACATGATAAGTACAGGTTGCGTTACTTATACAAGTTAAACTAAAGCCAAAATCTGGTATATCAATTTTACTTCCGTTATAGATTGGTGGAGGACTAGGAGATGCGAAAGCCATTTGTAATCGAGCATTAGTTTCTTTATTAGCATTAATGTATTGACTATTTGATTGATTCAAAAAAGAATTTTCTCTTAACAAACTAGTCATCCTGAACAACAAATAAATATTAACAATCAAAGAGATAGCTAAAACAAAGACAATCAATTTGTCTTTATTGAATTCACTAATTTTAAACTGAATCAAAGCTAATTTATTTCTCATTTTCTTTTCTATTTTTACTCTCTACAGTTTAGTTTATACTTTATCTAAAGTTATTCCAATAATAAGTCCTAACTTCTTCCACTAAATGGAGTACTGTAACCTATAATTGATTTGTATTTCTTAATTTTGTTATAATTCATATCTTATGGTTGAAAATGCTGCAGAAAAATTTGGTTTTAGTCCGCAAGAAGAAAGAAAACAATCTGCTCATTTACCATATTTTGGAGGAGCTTTAAGTGTGGATGGTACTATGAGTATGACAATCAGACATGGAAGAGGAAATAGTGTCACCGTAGCACCTTTTGTTGTTTTTAGTTCGACATCCTCTGAAAAACTTCAAGTTTTTGAAAGTGTCTTTAGGGCAAAAATTAAAAATGTGGGCAATTCTAACTCCTACCTTGCAAGTTGGCCTGGATACAAGTCTGCCAGCATAGGAGTTAGATTATTAGAAGAAAAAGTTGCCCCTTCCAGAGAAGAAACTTTACTTGGGTTTCAGAATTGGACAGAAACAGAAGATGTAGATGAAAGAATAGAAATTGCTGAAAATTTAAGACAGTCCGATTTGAATAGACATATTCAAATCGATTATGCGATTTGGTCCCAATTACTAGACAATAAACAGTTCGCGGGTGGAGTTATCAGTAGAGCTTCTTTTAGGTTTCATGAACAAAAAAACGGTTCAGTCAGTGTTCGTCTAGAAATTATCTCCAGAAATGTATCTATGTTGGATTCATTAGAAAAATATTTTGGAGGAAAAGTAACACGAAATATTGGTAAAGATAGAATAGTTCAAATCAGAGATGTGGAATACATCAGTAAAAAAGGTTTTAGTATGTGGGAAATTAACAGCGAAGCGGCAGGTGAGGTACTTAATTATGTCAAAGGTGACTTAGGTTTTGAACTTCCTGAAGATTGGCAAGAAAAATTACCTAAAAAGGTCAAAGAGACAGAAGAGGCAAAAACACAAACCAGAGTAGCTATTATACAAAACCTTCTAAGTTATATAGATGGAAAGGAATTTATATTAAAATCAGTTACTGATTTTGTTAAAGACTCTAAACTTAGTGAGGCAACAGTAATAAGAATAATAGATGGTTTACCAGATGATCAGAAAAAAATGAGGAGCAAGTTCTTGAGAGATCAAAGATCTCATATCACCAAAGAAAAAGAGCAACAACTTATATTGGAAATGATAAAGGAGTTAAAAGATTACAGTCTAGGGAAAATCAAAGAATTAAAAACTTTCAAAGAATGGGGTAATACTTTGGGAATTCCCGAAGCTACAGTGGGCTATATAATTAAGAAAGGTCTGGACAAAGATTTAAGAAATTATAGAAGAAAAGAAGCATATGCACTAAATGGCAGCAAGAATTTAAGGAAAAAGAAAAAATAATTTATTTCAGCATTTTTTCAGACTTCACAAGTTAGGATAAATAGATATAATTAAATTATGGTTAAGAAAATAATAATAGTTGTTGTAATAATTTTAGCGATTGGGGGATTTGTAATATTCCAAAAAAATCAAATGCCTGTTGATTTGATTCCAAATCCGAGTGGAACTCCAAATAACACAGTGAAATACAAGGATGGAACTTATACTGGAATTGTTGGAAGCGCTTCTCAGTACGGCGATATACAAGTTCAAGCGATTATAACAGGAGGAAAAATAACTGATATAAAGTTTTTGCAATTTCCAACAGGAGGCGGGCATACAGCGGAAGTTACTGCGATGGCTGAGCCAATTTTGAAGCAGGAAGCAATTGTTGCACAATCAGCGAACGTAAGTATAGTAAGTGGCGCTACACAAGACACACAAGGGTTTATACAAAGTCTTCAATCAGCCCTAGATCAGGCCAAGATTTAACTTCATGCAAAAAATACACTTTGTGATGGGAATGCCCATAATTGTGGATCCTGGAGATAATGAGGTATTCGATTACTTTAGAGAAATAGATGAAAGATTTAGTTCATATAAAAAAAATAGTGAGGTGACGAAAATCAATGATGGAAGACTAAGAATCAAAAATGCAAGCGCTGATGTGAAATTAATTTTGAAGCTTGCTGAGAAGACTAAACAAGCGACTGATGGATATTTTGATATTTATAGAAATGGCTATATGGATCCATCGGGAATTGTTAAGGGCTGGGCGATTTATGAAGCTTCAAAAATTTTAGATAAGAAGGGCATGAAAAAATATTATATTAATGCTGGAGGAGATATTCAGACAAAAGGCGGACCATGGACTGTTGGGATACGTAATCCATTTAAGACTAATGAAAATGTAAAGATTGTTTATTTAAATGGGGAAGGAATTGCGACGAGCGGAACTTACGAAAAAGGGAACCATATATACAATCCAAAAGGTATTGTAAATAATACTATAGTTAGCATAACTGTGATTGGAAAAAATGTGTATGAGGCCGACAGGTTTGCAACGGCTGCTTTTGCAATGGGTGCAGAGGGCATAAATTTTGTTGAAAAGCAAAATGGTTTGGAGGGCTATATGATTGATGTTGATGGAATTGGTACAATGACATCAGGATTTGAAAAATATGTTGAAGCGAGAATAACATAAATGATTACATTTATAGATAACTTACTGAACTCTATAACGATGTACAGATTATTGCTGTATTATCTTAGTTTTTTACTGGTTGTGGCCTTTATATATAGTATATTCGGAATTTTGCCTTTTGGCCCAATCCCTCTTCTTTTTTCTGCAGGTATTTTAACGGGAGTTTGTTATGTGACCAATAAACTTTTTGGAAGATTTTTCAAAGTTCAAACGAATTATGAATCTTTGTATATAACGGCTTTAATTCTTACTTTTATTATAACTCCAGCTAAAAATATTAATGGAGTTATCTTTTTGGTAATTGCTGCGACACTTGCGATGGCTTCAAAGTATATTTTAAATATTCGTGGCAAACATATTTTTAATCCGGCGGCAATTGCTGTAGTTATTACCGGCTTTACAATTCATGGATATGCATCATGGTGGATTGGGACTTTGGCAATGTTTCCATTTACTTTGGTTGGGGTTTTTATAGTTCGTAAAATTCGTAGATTTGATTTGGTGTTTTACTTTTTTGTCGCAATTATAATTAGCGTAATTTTATCTCACCACTTTCTAATTAACGTTTTTATTGATTCACCGATTTTATTTTTTGCTTTTGTAATGTTAAGTGAACCACTGACCACTCCTCCGACCGCATTTTTGCAGTCTTTATATGGTGGATTTGTGGGAATATTATTTACCCCACTACATATTGGTGTATTTTTTACAGCACCCGAAATAGCGCTTGTTATTGGAAATGTTTTTTCATATATAGTGAGTCCAAAAGAAAAATTAATTTTGATTCTCAAAGAAAAATTGAAGTTAACAAATGATATTTATGATTTTGTTTTTACAACAAATGCAAAACTTAATTTTAGACCTGGACAATATTTAGAGTGGACACTTGGCTATCCACATGTCGATAGTCGTGGAAATAGAAGATATTTTACTATTTCGTCTTCTCCTACGGAGGAAGACGTAAGAATTGGAATAAAGTTTCCTGAATTGAAAGCGAGCGGATTTAAAAAAGAAATGCTTTCCATGAAAATTGGAAGTCGAATTACTGCTTCGCAGCTTTCTGGAGATTTTACATTACCTCAAAACAAGACTCAAAAACTTGTGTTTATTGCTGGAGGGATTGGTGTGACGCCATTTAGAAGTATGATTAAATACCTAATAGATACAGGAGAAAAGCGGGACATGGTTCTTATTTATAGTGACAAAACAAAAGATGTAATGGTTTACAAAAATATTTTTGAAGAAGCTATTAAAAAACTTGGAATAAAAATTATTTATTATGAATCGGAGAAAAGCGGACACATAACCTCTGAATTTATTAGAAAAGAAATACCTGACTTTAGAACAAGAAAATTTTATTTATCTGGTTCACATGGAATGGTTACTGGTTTTGAAGAAGTTTTACATGCTCTTAAGTTGCCAAAAAAACAAATTAAAGTAGATTATTTTCCAGGATTTTGATAGAATCTCCTCATGATTCCAAAAATACTTGTTATTGAGGATGATCGGGACATAAGAGAATACCTCAAGGAATTTTTGACTGAAAACAATTTCAGTGTTCATGCTGAAGAAAAAGGAATTCCTGGCCTTGAATACCTTAAGAAAAAAGAACCTGATTTAGTACTTCTTGATTTAGGACTTCCTGATATTGATGGAGAAAGTGTTTGTATCGAAATTAGGAAAAATTATCCAGAAATTCCTGTAATAATTTTAACGGCAAAAAATTCAGTTGATGATAAAGTAAAAGCACTAAATGTTGGAGCTGATGATTATGTAACTAAACCGTTTGTTGCTGATGAGCTTTTAGCACGAGTTCATGCAAGGTTGCGCAATAAATTACCTAATAATTCCAAAGTAACGATTGGTGATATTGAACTTGATTCTAAAAAAATTCAAGTTAAAAGAGGAGAAAAACAAATTGTGTTAACTCCACAGGAATTTAAACTTTTAGAATATCTGATGAGGAACAAAGGAATGGTGTTGACACGCGAAATGATATTGAATCGAATTTGGCAATACTCGGACGATGTAGAAAGCCGAGTAGTTGATGTCTACATCGGCTATCTCCGTCGCAAAATTGATACTGGCTTTGATAAAAAAGTTATCCAAAGCGTTCGTGGATTTGGTTATACCATTAACGAATAAATATTTTTTGCTTTTTCGTCTTCGAATATTTTTGTGACGATGTCTTCATCGACACCTTCTTTAACGGGAACTCCTAATAAAACTTCTCCTTCTTTAATACTTGCTTCATAGCTTTCGGCTGTTTCTTTTGGAATTCCCAGACCCACAAGAGCCCCAACTAATCCTCCTCCAACTGCTCCACTTGCAGCTCCTTCAATTGTTGCTGCTGCAGCGCCTGTTATTCCTAAAGCTGTGGCTAGAGGTCCCGCGATAAGAAGTGGAGAAAGACCAGCTACTGTAATTGCTCCCACTCCTAAAACTAGCCCCGCTACTCCACCTGCAATTCCACCTGCAACTGCTCCTCTTTTTGCTCCTTTTCCTGCTTTTTAGCTCCTTTTCCTGCTTCAGTTCCTTCTTTAGTCGTAATATTTTCTGTTGCAATTAAAGAAATTTCTTTTGGGTCATAGTTCAGAGCCTCTAATTTTGTCAAGGCACGATCGGCCGAATCTGTATTTGTAAATGTTCCGTATATTGTTGTCATTTTTTCACCTCCTTTCTTTTATTTCCTCCTTCCCCGCCCAGGGTTGGGCGGGGAAACCTTACTTAACTCTGGCCACCCTTTCGGCCAGCTTCTCGAGCTTCTTCGCTCGTAAACTCATGGGCGGTACCTTTTTGGTGTGCCGTTTTACCTCCTTTTGAAGCAATTTTGCGTTGCTTTTCAGGGTCCATTGATGCGAACCCTCTTCCGGAGGTACTACCAGAGTTCTCGTTTGATAAATCAGTATTGCTATCGTAATCCATTTTTATCACCTCCCTTCGATCTACTTATTTATTAACATTCACGTCAATTTTTGATGGTATTTGCACATTTGGAATATTAAAACCAGATTTTACATTGGTCATTATGTAGTACAGAAATATAATAAAGAAAACGATTATTATCGCTATAGCGACCGGAGCTACTGAGGAACTTTCCTCGTGACTTTCAGGGGCTGGTGTATTTATTATCGTTGCCATTTGATTGTATTTTGGCAGTTAGTATTAAAAAACAATTAGAATTTTGGTATGAAATTTGTAAGTCTTTATTACAAGTTTCATACATTTATAATGTTTTTTTCTTAAATTTTAAGTTGAGTATGTAAGTATGTTAGTTTTGATTTTGGTTTTACTATTTATCTTTTGGGTTTTGGGTTACGGAGTGGTTGCTATTTCTCCTTTTCCTCTTTTTAGTTTTATGAACCATGTTATTACTCTTTGGGACTTGTTTATATTTTTTATTATTGTGTGGCTTATTGGGATATTGCCTTCTCCTTTTCGCGAAATTGCTTCGATTATCTTTATTTTGTGGATTTTAGCTCTTTTTGGAATAGTTGCGATTGCTGGGATGTCTAATCTTTTAGTTATAGCGATAATCATTGGTCTTCTCGTTTATATTTTTAGCGTCTAGGTTTATGGATGATGAATCCAAGAAGCTTGATAATTTAGTTCTTAAATCTAGAAGAACTCTTCTTGAAGTGACTACCGTTTTCCCTTTTGATCTTTTTCCTGACCGAATCCGAATTGATGAAAACAAAGTAGATATTATTTCTTATGAGTTTTTCTTTACGAAGCATCTGATTTCGATTTTGATTAAAAATATTAATTCGGCGACGATTTCGACCGGAGTGTTTTTTGCAACTTTGAACTTAGAGGTTGCTGGATTTGTGACTGGATATAATGTGAAGCCATATCCGATTCAGTATTTGTGGAAGAAAGATGCGATTCGTGCTCGAAGGATAATATTGGGGCTTGTTGCTGCTGAAAAGGCGAAAATAGATTTGGCTAAAATTTCTTCGAAAGACCTTGTTTTTAAAATTGAAGAGATTGTGAAGACCAGAGAGTTTCCTCAGGTTTGAAATTGGTAGTATACTTGCCATAGTTTAACTCAGCAATGAATAATATTTGGCAAGAGGTATATAAATCTACATTAAAGTTTCTTGTCCCCCTTGAAGTAAAACAGACTTACATGGTTGTTGCCAAAGAAACATTAAGACTTGTTCGTGGTGGGTATGTTTCTATATTTTTGTTTCAAGGAGGAAAGCTCAAAAGGGTGTATACGACCGATAATGAATTGAGAAAAATAATTCCTAGACAGCAAGGTATTACTTATGAAGTATTTAGAACAAGGGTGCCCAATCTTAGACATAAAGATGGCCTTATTTCAGCAAACAATAAATTTAGCAATCTATCTGTCCAATCAAATATAACTATCCCCCTTAATTTTGGCCATCTTACACTTGGTGTTCTTTCTGTCATCTCTAAAAAGGGGACTATTCTTACCGAAGATGATTTGAGAGCCTTAAGTCTTTTTGGACCTTCTGCAACACTTGCTATTCGTAAGACACAACTATTGGAAGAAGCAGAACAAGCAGTAGAAGCAAGAAATCTTTTAATTTCGTTGGCTGATCATGAAGTAAAAAATTATTTGACGGCAACTATTTTAAATCTCGAAGGCCTTAAAAAAAGTTCTGCTTTGCAGAAAATGGACGAATATAAATATGTAAGAAGAATGGATAGATCTGTTAATTTACTCAAGAGTATTATTGACGAATTTCTTCGATCTGATCGAATCAAATTTGCAAATTTAAGATACAACTTTGCAAACGAGAATATAGTTTCGCTTTGTGAACGAGTTCGTAAAGATTTTAGTTTGGAACATAAGACTCATAAGTTTTCTTTTATTAATTTCTCTAATAGAAATGAAATTTTGGTTAAATGTGACAGAGAAAAGATTATACAGGTTTTGGTTAATCTATTAAATAACTCTGTAAAGTTTTCACGACATAATTCAAAAATAGAAATTTCTTTGCAACTGGATCAAAAAGTCGTAATTATTAAAGTTTCTGATCGAGGTGTGGGTATTTCAAGAAAAGATTTGACAAAAGTTTTTAAAAAATATTATCGTGGCAGAACTCAAGAAAAAGGTATGGGTTTGGGATTATATCTTGTCAAGGAAATTGTGAAGAAACACAGTGGCTCTTTAAGGCTAGAATCTAAGGTTGATAAAGGTACTAGTGTCATTTTTTCATTACCAATTTTAGAAGTATGAAGGATAGGTATATAGATCGAGAACCATCTTCTGATTATGAAATAATTAATCCTAGACTTCTTGATTTTAAAACTATTCATTATTCGTCTAGCGAGGAGGCTTCAATTCCTTTGCCGAAAAAACCTAAAACATTACGAAGTATTATAGATGTAGTGGGACAATATACGAAAGATTTGGCTTTAGATGGTGAACATACAGTTTTGGTTAGTTTTATTGGTGCAACTGGACGTGGAAAAAATACGTTTGGGGAACTTCTTGATAATTATTTGGAAGACCTTATTCGTAAAAAGGTTTCTAATAAAATTTGGGAAAATTATGAAGATTTGGAGGAAGTCAGTAATCCTTCTAGCTCTTTAGTTTGGATTGATTGGGAGGAAATCAGGGCTGTTAAATATTATCGTGGGGAATTTCCTGATTTACCTAATATTTTGACTCCTTTTTCTAATGAGCATTTGAAGATTATTGAAAAAGAGTACGAATTAGATTTAGCTCAAGCTCTTTATGACGGTGGAGTAGTTTTAGCTACAAAACCTGCTGGGACATATGGATTTATTTGGGATAGAACTAAGAAAGAAAATGAGCTTAGTCTTGTTGATCGTGATTTTGGTTCAGAAACACTAAGAAAATTGACAAATTTAGAACCTCCCTTTAGTAATCTTAATAGAAACAATATTTTCTATACAGCTAGTATTGCTGTAATCGGATCTCCTTTTGTTACTTGGGTACTTACCCGTTACCGCGATGCATTGCAACAAGTAGGAGGTGATCTCGAAGCTGCTAATGAAATTCAAAGAGCTTTTAAGAAACCTGTTTTTACTACTCTTGAAGAACTTGCAGATAAACAGGAAGGCGGTTCTATGCGAGGGATATCTAGAACAGATGAAGGAATCCGTAGAGTTTTGGAGGAATATTGGTGGCAGGGATTTGATTTTGCTCTTCACCCACGAAATTTGCGAGAAGTTTTGGGGCAGATTCAACTATCAGGAGATGATAATGCTCTTCTTGATCTTGAAAATATTGCTGTAACCGAATCTGTAAGACAGGAAGCCTTTGAAGTTGCAAAATTTTTATCGGAAAATCCTACCAAACATCTCTATGCTGAAATTATTAGATCTATTGTTTATGAATATTCTTTAAGTCTGATTTACGAGTCTACAGATTTACAAGTAGGTCATTTCAAGAAAGGTCTTCATCTTCAGCCACTCATGTCAACGGTTGTACGGAATGCTCCTGACATGAATTTATATAAAAGTAATATTGAGGAAATAAGAAGAATTCTTAGGAAATATGATTTAATTTAGCTTCCAATCTTTCCTCTTCAGCTTGACTTCGCGTTAATTTTCTGTAAATTTAAGGTAAGAGGGAAGTAAGAATGGATTTAAATTTATCAACAAATAATTTTGAAATTAATGGACACGTTAATTCTGATGGGACGAGCTTGGTTATGAGTGTGCCTGAAAATGGACATATTACGACTGCGACTTTGCCAATGACTGAGGCTGTTCTTGCAAAACATTTGCCAAGCATTTTTTTATGTCAATGTTTTAATGAAGAAAATAAAAACTTTAGAAATGAATGTAAAAATACCGAGCTTGGGCATTTGTTTGAGCACATCATGCTTGAACATCTTTGCATGGAGAAATTGGATCATGGACATGATGACGCGACTTTTGAAGGTAAAACGAGTTGGATGACTGATTCGAAGAGTGTTTTTTATATTGAGCTGGATGCTGACTTAAAAGATATTGAAATAATTAAAAAGGCTTTTAAAAAGTCAGTTCATCTTTTCAGAAAAATTTTATGCTAATCATTTTGATTTTTGTTTTTGGATTTGTGGTTAGAATTCTTTCCATCCTTCCTGCGAATACTATTATTGGTTTTGATCAGGCGAGGGATTTATTTGAAGCAACTAAAATTTTTCGGGATCACCATTTAGCTATAATTGGCCCAACTGCTGGAAATAATCCATATCTTCATCACGGAGTGGCTTTTTGGTATTACATGGTTCCTGGGTTAATTGCATTTCATGGAAATCCAATTGGGGTTGTTATATGGAACTCCTTTTTTAATGCTCTCACTATTGTTGTTTTGTATTTTTTTGGAAAAGAACTATTTAAATCAAAGAAAGTCGGATTAATTGCAGCAATTATAACGAGTGTTTCTTATTACTACATTCAGTTTGCAGGTTGGATTTCTAATCCTACTGTCTGTCTTTTTACAGTTCCTGTATTTTTCTTTGGTTTGTGGGAGTATTTTGAGGGCAAAAAGTGGGGACTACCTTTGGCGTTTTTATTTTTAGGGCTGACAATTGAATTTGAGTTATTTTTTATATATTTAATTCCAACTTTCATATTGGGGTGGATAATTTTGAGGCCAAAATGGCCAACATTAAAGCTTGCTTTGTTTTCGCTTTTTGTTTTTTCAGTGTCGACTTCAACTATGATACTTACTGAATTCAAAGATCATTTCGCTGGGATTCGTGGGATCTTGGGAGCGGGAAGTTATGTGGGCGGAGTATCGCAACATTCGAACTTTTTTGGACTTTTGGTTAACTTTATAGAAAATAAATGGGAAGCTTTTTATCTTAATTTTTGGCCACAAAACAAAACTTTTGGAATAGTGTGGGGAGTATTTGTGGTTTCATTTTTTATTTATGAAATAATTAAAAGCAAAAAATTACGCAAAAGAAATCTATACTTACTGCTTATATTTTTTTCTCCCGTAATCATGCTTATTCTTGGAACTCATAATGCACCTTGGTTTTTGATTGGGCGCCCCATGTCTGCAATCATAATGAGCGCTTATGTTATTTCTAAGTTGAGATTTAAGGCTTTGATTGGTTTTGCGCTTTTATTTATCATATTTATGAATTTAAGTGCGACCCGTGATTCTAAAGGACGCGGACAGATACTTTTGGAGCCTGACCCCGCTAGTATTATGGCGAGCCAACTAGCTGCGATTGATTACACATATAAAAGTTCAAACCATCAAACGTTTGAGATTAACACACTTACTAATCCTTTGTATGTAAATGCACTTTGGGGATATCAGTACTATTGGTATGGACATGAAAAGTATGGTTATCTTCCTACTTTTGTTGGTGGAGATCAGCTTTATCCATACAATACTTTGTCAAAACCAAATGGCAGAGAAACATATTTATATTTGATAATAGATACAACTGTGAGAATTCCTCCACAATATAAAAATCAAATTGTAAATTCTGCGAAAAAAGTTGGAAAATTAGTTGAAGATAAACAGTTTGGAGGAATTGAAGTTCAAAAATGGATGATCCAATAATTCAAAAATTAATAAATAAATACGGTGAACTTGAATGGAATCTAGAAAGAGACTTGTTTGAGGCTTTGATTGAGGCGATTATTTCTCAGCAACTTTCTGTAAAAGCGAGTGATACTATCTTTGGAAGATTTAAAAGTTTGTATTTAAAGTTTCCAATGCCTGGGGAAGTTTTAAAAACATCTGATGAGAAACTAAGAAGTTCAGGACTATCTGGCGCTAAAGTGAAATATGTAAAAAGTTTGGCGGAATTTATTGAGACAGGTCAATTGGTTTTAGAAGAACTCCGTAACTTGAGTGATGAAGAAGTTATAGTTCAATTAACTAAGGTGAAAGGGATAGGACGCTGGACTGCTGAGATGATTTTGATTTTTACCTTGAGACGACCTGACGTTTTTTCTCTTGGCGACTTGGGATTAAGAAAGGCAGTTTCGAACTTGTACAATGTAGACATAAATGATCTGGTTGGAATTGAAGAAATTTCTTTGAGATGGAAGCCGTATAGAAGTAAAGCTTCCCGTTATCTCTGGAAAAGTTTAGACTGAATTTGACAACTTTATAGTGAGCGTCTATACTAGGTTTTCAAATGGAGGAGACACAAATAAATCAACCAACAATATCTAATAATCCTATTGGGTTTCCAGGAGCAACTCCAGCTCCAAGATCATCTTCTAAAAAGAATTGGAAATGGCTTCTTGTATTAATATTATTTCTTTTAGTTATTGGTGGAGTAACATTTTTTGTATTTAAAAGTTCTAAGTCGTCTTCGCTTGATCAAAGCCCGACACCTGAAGCAACAATTGGATCTGTTGAATCACCCTCCCCAACACCAGTTGCAACGCCTGCTGATAAATCAAAAGTTAATATTCAAGTTTTGAATGGAACTGGGATTGCTGGAGAAGCAGGACTTCTTGTTGATCAATTAAAACAGTTGGGTTATACAAATGTAACTGCAGGAAATGCAACAACTCAAAACGCAACTGATACACAAGTAACCTTTGCAACAACAGTAGGACAAGATGTTGTCGCTGAAATAACAGGAAAGCTTCAAAGTATGTATACAAATGTAACGACAAGTAATTCAAGCCTTCCAACTGGGATTGATATTCAAATAACAACGGGATTAAGAAAAGGGCAAACAGCGGCACCAGCTGCAACCGCAACGCCAACAGCAACTGATACACCAAGCGCTTCTCCAACTGCAACAGGCAATTAATTTCGTGATATCATAAAATATGAAGCTTCATCTTGGTCCTATTAGTATTGCTCCAAATATCTGGCAGGCTGCTGCGATAATTACCCTTGTTTTTATTCTAGTTCTTGTCATGGCTTACATGAGCCGTAGCTTTATGAGCTGGTCTTTGTCTGGGGCTGGAATAGGGCTTGTTGTGGGATTTATTTTGGCACTAATTCTTGAAGGATTTTTGATTATTGGAGGGAAGACTGTGATTACTGCAGCCTTGGGATGGAAAAATGCTCCAGCTCCAATTCAAAGTGTCTTGACTGAGGGACATCAGAAATTACTTGATGCTTTGAATATCCCAGCAAGCTGCTCTGGGATTGTGAAGTAAATAAATTTTGGTACTTGCAATTGCTATAGTTAAGTTTTATAAGTTATTCAATGGGTGAAAGGGTTATCGATAGAGACAAGAGTGTAATAGTTGCAGCAGATGTAGAGTTCTCCCGTCTTCCAGAATTAGTCCAACAGACATGTTTAGTAGAAGGTATTAGTGGATATAAAGTTGGATTAGAATTAGCACTTGAAAGAGGATTACCAGATGTAGTTGGAGTTGTAAAAGATAATTCAGATCTTCATGTTATGTACGATCATCAAAAAGCTGGGAATGATATTCCGGAAACTGGTGGAAGGTTTGCAAAGGTTTGTAAAAACGCAGGAGTAGATTCAGTTATTCTTTTTCCTTTTGCTGGATCAAAAACGGAAAGGGATTGGATTCGTGCATGTCAGGATGCAGGACTTGGAGTTTTAGTTGGTGCTCATATGACGCAACCGGAATTTTTATATAGCGAAGGTGGTTCTATTGCGGATAATGCTCCTGAAAGAATATTTACAATTGCAGCAGAGAATGGAGTTCGTGATTTTGTAGTTCCTGGAAATAAAATAGAATATGTTGCAAAATATAAAGAATTGTTAGATCAACAATTAGGAGAGGGAAACTTTACTTTGTATGCTCCAGGTTTTATTACTCAAGGGGGAGAGATTTCAGATTTTGCAAAAGCGGCGGGTAATAAGTGGCATGCAATTGTTGGAAGTGCAATTTATAAGGCTACGAATATTAATGAGGCTGCTAAACAAATGACGAGAACAATAATATGAGTGGCATTAGAGAGAGATTTTTGATTTAGAACACCCAGAAGGATTAACAATCAATCAAGAAGTTCTTGCTGCTTTGTTGTTTGATACAAAAATAGTTGCTCCAGTAACAATAAGAATCCAAAATTCAGATACTTCTTATGACTTTTTTAAAATCGAAAGACCAACTGCTCCCATTGATTTTGCGAAAGAGGGGGAGTTTGTGTTAAAACTTCACGAAACCCATCCTGAAGCACCTTTGTCTCCTGTCTATATTAATTTAAGAAATCTTCCAGAAAATGTTTTATCGCAAGTTGGAGTAGTTTTAGCTGAAATGGGTGGTGAAACGCCAGACTTATGTGCTGGTATTCCAAAAGCTGGAATTCCTTTAGCTCGTGCTTACTCTGAACATTCTGGAGTTCCTGTTAAAGATGATGTTTTTGGAAAAGAACAAACAGAAGCTGGAAGGAAAATAGTAACGGGAGACACTGAAAACCATCAAGGAATGACTTTGAGAATTGTTGATGATTTAGCTACAAAAGGTGAAACAAAAGTTGAAGCTATAAAAGCAGCTGAACAAATGGGATACAAAGTTACAGATATTGTAGTTTTGGTTGATAGGCAACAAGGAGCTCTCAACAATTAGCAGAAAGTGGTTACACCCTAAGATCAGCTTTTACTATAGATCAATTGCTTAAATATGGAATGAGAACAGATAGGATTAGTCAGAGTGAATACAATGATGTACATGAGTATTTAGGTATAAATAAATAGCTTCTGGAATTTGATATACTTCAATCATGGTTGATATAAAGGCGAGAGCAAAAGAACTGAGTGAAGATTTTGATGGTTTTAAGAAAACTTTTGGAATTCCTGAAAAGCAGGAAAAACTAAATTTACTTACTGAAGAGTCGCTGGATCCACAACTTTGGGATGATCAGAACAAAGCTCGTCAGGTTATGCAAGATTTATCTGATCTTAAAAACGAACTTGATGAAGTGAAAAGTTTGGATGAAGAAATACAGATCATCAGCGAATTAACTGATACTGAAACGAGTGATGATTTATTTCGGGAAATTGCCAAAATTGAAGCGAGACTTAATAAAATAAAACTTAAAACATATTTAAGTGGGACTAATGACAAAAAAAATGCCACACTTTCTATTCATGCAGGCCAGGGCGGAACTGAAGCTATGGACTGGGTATCTATGCTTACACGTATGTATCTGAGGTTTTTTGAAAGACGTGGATGGAAAGCTGATGTACTTGATCAAACTGATGGGGAAGAAGCAGGAATCAAAAGCATTGTAATTGCTGTCACCGGGCAATATGCTTATGGATATCTCAAAGGCGAAGTGGGGACGCACCGGCTTGTGCGGCAGTCGCCGTTTAACGCGGATAAGCTAAGACAGACATCTTTTGCACTTGTTGAACTACTTCCTGAGTTTGAAGAGGTTGATTTACCTGATATTCAAATAAAAGATGAAGATCTTGAAATTCAGTTTTTTAGATCTGGTGGACACGGAGGGCAGAATGTTAACAAAGTATCAACCGCAGTGCGCCTTAAACACGTCCCAAGTGGAATTGTTGTAACAGCTCAAACTGAGCGCTTTCAGGAACAAAATAGAAAAATTGCGTTGAATTTGCTTCGAGCAAAGCTTTGGGCAAAATCTCAGGAGCAGGCAATTCAGGATAAAAAAGATATCCAGGGGGAATACCAGCCGGCGAGCTGGGGAACACAAATTAGAAGCTATGTACTTCACCCTTATAAAATGGTTAAGGATCTTCGAACTGAAGTTGAGACTTCAAATACTGATGCAGTTCTCGACGGCGAAATTGATGAGTTTATAGAGGCAGAATTGAAAATAAAGTAATTATTTCAGTTAGTATTGGCTTGTATATTTAGTATAAATTCTACAGTTTCAGCAGCTTGGGTTTCTGTGAGTTCACCTGTTTCACCCATTTTTTCTACTAGGCCAAGGATTATTGCTATATGATTTTCTCTCTCTAAAGAGGGTTCAAAAAATTTATCGCAGATTTTATCGAAAGCAATTTTTGAAACTGGTTGTCCGTCTACCATGATTATGGCCAATATACTTCTAGTTGTAATATTTTGTCAAGTTATTATTAAGTAGTATTATTAATTATGCCGAATAAAGTTGTGGATATAATCAATCACACTTTAAATCACAAGGGATTTGATTATTCTCAAATTGATGAAAATGTTTTTATTGGCACAAATATGTGTTGCCAGCTAGGATTTGATCGTGAACTTCTCACAAAAAATGTACGAGCTGATATAAGTTTGGAAGAGGATCGTGTGGATGCTCCAAATGGTGTTGATTATTTTTTATGGCTTCCAACAAAGGATCATTTTGCACCGTCATCTGATAAATTAACTCTTGGAATATATACTCTAAATTTTTTAATTGAACGGAATGTCAAAGTTTATATTCATTGTAAAAATGGACACGGACGGGCACCAACTTTATTTATTGCATATTTAGTTAAGAAAAAAGGAATGGAAGTTTCTGAGGCAATAAAATATTTAGAATCTAAAAGAGCAAGTGTGCATTTAACCAAAGATCAAATTGATGCTTTACAGAAATTTGCAAAGTTGTGATATATTATCTTTATGGAGAACACTACACCAAACACGCCTAATTCTTCAAACATTGTTAATCCAATAGCAACGACGAATAAAATGCCAATAATGATAGGAGTGGGAGTTGTTGTTATCCTGATTGGGCTTGGAGTTGGATTTTTAGTTTCAAGTAAAAAATCAATGACAAATTCAGGGGCAAGAACTTCGGCTGTTAGTGTAACTCAAACTGAAGCTGGTGTGAAAGATCTTACTAATTATAAAGATACCGCAACTGGAACTTTAGCTCTTGGTGGAATAAAAGGTGAAGGAACGTACCATCTTGATCGTCCGGGGGGAGCAACGCAGACGGTGTATTTAAACTCAACAGTTGTTGATATGGCTCCATTTGTAGGGAAGAAAGTGGAAGTTTGGGGAGCAACTGTAGCTAGTCACTTTGCTCCATGGCTTATGGATGTTGGGAAAATAAAGACAGTGCAGTAGTAAGCAAAACTTGCCGCTTCGTGGTAGATTAACTTGTCTTCATCTGGTAATCTTAGTAGATGGTTGGATTTAAAAACGTAAGCAAAAACTTCGGAAATATTAAAGCTCTAAATGATGTTTCTTTTAATGTGGAAAAGGGGGAATTTGTTTTTGTTGTTGGAGCTAGCGGAAGCGGAAAAACTACAATTTTGAGGATTCTTCTTGGTGAATTTAAACCAACATCTGGAACAATCATTTTTGATGGGGTTGATATAAGTAATATTAAAAAAAGTGAGGTGCCAAAGCTTCGTCAGAGTATTGGAGTTGTTTTTCAGGACTTTAAATTATTGAAAGAGAAAACTATCGGAGAAAATATTGAAGTAGCTCTTGCAATTAAAAAAGTTGATCAGAGTGAATGGCAGACACGAAAGGAGCAAGTATTAAAGCTTGTTGGACTTTCTAACCGTAGCGAGTTATTTCCAGCACAACTTTCTGGAGGAGAATTACAGAGAGTGGCTGTAGCTAGGGCAATGGTAACTGACCCTAAAATAATTTTTGCTGATGAGCCAACTGGGAATCTGGATTGGGAAACCGGGGAAGTTGTGATGGACTTACTTGATAAAATAAACAAAAACGGTAAAACTGTAATTGTGACATCGCATAACCAGGACATAATTAAGAGAATGAAAAAAAGAGTAATTAGGCTTAAAGACGGAAAGGTTGTCAAGTGATGCACCTAAAAACAGCGCTATCAAATATAAGAAGAGCTCCATTTCAGGCGATTGCTGCAATTTTGGTTTTAGCTGTGACTTTTTTTGTTGCAACTATTATTGGAATTCTTATTTATTCTTCTTCTCAGGTCCTTAATTATTTTGAAACGAGGCCACAAGTGATTGCTTTTCTTAAAAGTGATGCAAAAGACACTGATATAAATGTTTTGCAGGCTAAACTTAAGAGTGATTCACGAATAAAGGATGTGAAATTTGTTTCTAAAGAAGATGCTCTTAATATTTATAAAAATGCAACGAGTGATAATCCTCTTTTAGGTCAACTTGTTTCCCCTTCTATTTTTCCAGCGAGTATTGAATTTTCTGTGAAAGACATTAATAATGCTCAGAAAATTATTAATGAAACTAAAAAGGAACCAATTGTAGATTCTGTAGGATTTACTGCAAGTCTTGGAAATGAATCTACTTTAAAGGATGTTATCAAAAGATTGTCAAATATTGCGTTTTATATAAGAGCAGGAGGCCTTACTCTTGCAGTAGTATTAGGGCTTACTTCATTCTTGGTTTTGATGGTTGTTGTTGGGATGAGAATTGCTATGAAAAAGGGTGAAATTGAAACACTAAAACTTATGGGGGCAACAGGAGGATTTATTAAAATGCCAATAATAATGGAAGCTGTTATTTATGTTACGGCTGGAGTAATAATTGGTTGGATTCTTGGTTTAATTTTAATTTTATATGCAGCTCCAACTGTAATTGCATATTTTGCGACGATTCCTGTACTGCCAAAGAATACCCTTGCGTTCTTTGAATTGAACTTTGTAATTTTAGGAATAGAACTTCTTGTTGGTTTTGTGATTGCAATTGCTGGCGGACTTACCGCAGTTTCACGAGCCTCTAAATAATACATGAAAAAACTACTATTTTTTATAGTTTTAATTAGTTTGTTTTTAGTTGCCACAAAGGCAAGTCGAGCTGATTGTAACCAACAATGCCTTACTGATCAGATAGCGCAGTACCAGAGTAAAATCTCTCAGCTTCAGGGGCAGGCAAAGACACTTTCTAATCAAATTGCTTCTTATAATGCTCAGATAACTCTTGCTGAGCTTAAGGTGCAACAAACTGAAGCAGAAATAGAACTCCTTGGAGGTAGAATTGATCAAGTTGGAGCATCTTTACAAGCGTTGTCTCAGGCATTTGCGGCTCGTGCGGTTTTGTCATATAAGATGGCAAGAACAGAGGAGCCTGCACTTTTACTATTATCTTCACAAGACCTTACTGATGCTGTTTCTAAGTTTCATTATTTACAG